>Ga0099364_10009076_pt1 | contig 13866 bp, 11 predicted proteins | sample TergutTh196P3_FD_73070 | JGI IMG/M metagenome (GOLD analysis project Ga0099364, IMG submission 73070) | Microcerotermes parvus P3 segment gut microbial communities from Pointe-Noire, Republic of the Congo - Th196 P3 | ecosystem: Host-associated > Arthropoda: Insects > Digestive system > Gut ...
AATATTAAGAAAATATATATTTACAAGTAATTGAAAATACGATATTATAAATAGTTGTGAAAAAGGATAAAAATAATATAATTACTTTCCCTAATATTCTATCAATATCAAGAATTATTTTGTCGCCTATCATTTTTTTTGTAAAGGATAATAAATTTGTTCTTTTTTCTGTTTTACTGTTTATTGGTTTGACGGATGTATTGGATGGATATATTGCCAGAAAATATAAAAAACAAACAATTATCGGGGCATGGCTTGATTCAATCTCTGATTTTGTGTTTTATATATTGTTGGTTATATATACTATAATATTTGAATTTGAAATAATTATTAGATTAAAATATTTTATAATAATAATTATTGGATTAAAATTGTTAACAATAATAATAAGTAATATAAAATATAGGAAATTAGGTTTTTTACATACAATCGGAAATAAAATTACTGGAATAATAATATTTATAGGATTTTGTATTTTCATATTGTTAAGAAATACAATAGTTGTAGAAATTGGGTTATATATTTCTATAATTAGTTCATTGGAAGAATTAATGATAACATTGATTGGAAAAAAATATGAAGAAAATATTAAAGGAATATATGAAATAAATAAATTCAAAAAATAAAAGTACGGGGGCACTTCGTATAACAGGATTGTATATGTACGCCCGCTTGAGGCGGGCTAGGCTCCGAAAAACCCCAGTCGGCGCAAGCGCCTTTGTGGGGTTTTCTCTCCGCCACATTTGGGGCAGGGGTCATTGCTGCGCAATGCCCTATTACCTGCCCCAAACGTCATATACAACCGGAACGTTATACGAAGTGCCCCTTGTTTTTTAACTAAATCATAGGATTATCAAATGAATATATCCTGATTTTCATGTTTCTTTTTTCAATTATTTCTCGCATTCCTTTTGGGTAAGATTTAGTCTCTCACTAACATATAAAAATGGATATAATTCAGTAATTTCTATATTGATCAAAAAGATACATTTTTATACCTATCTATTATTTCAGAATAGTAGTTAGAGTTTGAAATCAATTTTTTTAGTTCATGACTTTGAATGGAATCCAATAGAAAATCATAAAGTCGATCCCCTTCAAGAACATTATCGTTTCTTTCAAAATACTCCTTTTTTCCGATGTTCATCTTTGGCACTCCAAGTTTTTTAAAAATATCAACAGCTTCAGAAGCTGCCTTGGTACCTTCAAGAAACACTTGCTTGAATGAAAATATAGTGCAAGCAAAAGTACATTCATTAACTATTTCGTTTACTTTCTTTACAATGGTTTTTATTTCTTGTTTATCCTTATTTTAAACAGAAGTTTTAATTCAGACTCTGGAAATATTTTTTCATTTACATATTTTCTAAAAGAAGTTTGTCGGCGTTTTAAAAATAAAGGCATTGTCATATAAATACCCTTTTGAAATAAAGCAATCGTTGTCTTGCGTTCTGGTTACTGGCACAATAAAATAACGAAATGAAGATGAGTATAGCAAATATTCCTATGAATTTGTTTTTTATTAGAAAACCCATATTCTTCAATTATAATTCCTTTCATATTACTGTGCAATATATACATTTATGTGTATAACATGAGAAAAACTCTCACTTCACTCAAAGTTAAAATAAGAATATTCAATCTATATTTTTACATTATTTACTAACCAAGTCAAGGGGCATTTCGTATAACAAACGGTATATGCTACGTCGCCTATTCGGCGACGTAGCATATACCTAGAATGATATGTAAAATATACCTGACCGCTCTGTGAGCGGTCAGGTATATTTTTTAATAAAAGCTAATAATAGCGAATTTCATAAATGCCGTTGGAAGTACTACTATAACCTTCTATTATAATTTCATACCAACCCGCGGTGGTTATCCCAGTAACTCTAAAGGTCTGTCCAAAAGATGAATGAGTATAGTTTCTGGCATCTACTTTGTTAAGAAGCCAAGTACTGGAACCTTCTCTCCTGACGCTAATCCTTACATCAACATACAAATTAGAAGGATATGTGCCGTCGGCGGAAGCACGATTGTCAGAATCTATCTTTATGATATCATAGTAGCTATCAGTCAGATAAACTCTGAAAGTATGCGCAGCGCCGGGAGCCAAATAAAAGGAACGATTACTACTGCTATCTAAACCACGAGCTATACCGCCGCTGACACTGTGCGGGGTTCTTAACGAAGGAGAATTTGCTGACTGTGCGCTTTCACCAAAACTGTTATATGCAGCAACTTTGTAAAAATACGTTGTAGTTGCAGATAAGCCGGTGTTTTGCCATGTGGTTGATGTTGTGGTTCCTACCGATGTATAAGTGCCGTACTGACTTGTACTGCGGTATATTGTGTATCCAGTAGCATCTGGTACAGAAGACCAGCTAACGATAATATTGGGGAGATTAGCTGAAACACCTGCGGAACTGAATGACACACTCGGCGCTGCAGGCGCGTTTGGCTTATTGCCCTCAAGTAGTAAACCGGACAAATCACACCCGGTCATTGTAAATCCAACTATCGCAGACACTACGATAATCCCAAAAAATTTAGACAACTTTTTCATAAAAAACTCCATGTTATGTGAAACCCTGTTTGGATTCACAAATAAATTTCCGCCATACGGCATAATTAATCAAATTGTAAATTATGCTCCGCTCCAAAAGTGCATATAAAACGCATCAAAAGATAAATGTATAAAAGTTTTTTAGTGTTTTTTATTCTAAATAAGTCCAATCTTAAAAATGACAGGTATAATCTAATTTGTTATATTAATTAATTTGGAGGCATCCCGGCCGGTTTACAACATGTTAATCAATTTATCAACTTCATTTTCATCAGTCGCCCAGCTGCAAACAAGGCGAATAGCTGAATTATTATCGTCAATTTTTTCCCAGGTGTGAAACGTAAAATGTTTTTGAAGCTCGGTAATTTTACTGTCCGGCAGGATGGGGAAAATCAAATTTGCGGGGGAAGCTGAATACATTTTATAGCCCTTGCCGGAAATCGCCTTTACGAATTTTTGCGCTTTTGTGTTTGCAATCTTAGCAAGGTCGAAAAATAAATCATCTTCAAAAAGCGTCTTAAAGCAGCTTCCAATAAGTCCGCCTTTTGCAAGTAATGCGCCGTGCTGTTTAAGGTAGTAGCGGAAATTTTCTTTTAGATTTTCGTTGATTATACAAAGGGCTTCGCCTAAGGGGCTTCCGTTTTTTGTCCCGCCGATATAAAACGCATCGCACAGTTTCCCCATGTCCCCGGGCGCAATATCTGTACCTTCGCTTGTAAGCGCCGCTCCAAGTCTTGCGCCGTCAATGTAAAAATAAAGCCCAAATTTTTTACAGGCATCAAACAGGCTTTGCAATTCCTGTTTTGTATACACTGTTCCAATTTCCGTAGGCTGCGAAATGTAAACAAGCTTTGGTTTTACCATGTGTTCATCAATATGGGATTTGCAGATTGCTTCAATGTCCGGCGGCAGCAACTTTCCGTCATCATTCGGAGCTGTTAAAATTTTATTCCCATTGTGTTCAATTGCACCGCACTCATGCACGCAGATGTGGCCTGTGTCGGCGGCGATAACTGCATCAATGGGCGAAAGCGCAGAATTGCATAAAACAAGATTCGTCTGGGTTCCGCCGCTTAAAAAGTGAATGTCGGCTTTCGCAAGATCGAATCGTTTTTTTATCAGCTCTTTTGCCTCTGCACTGAGATTATCCAGCCCATAACCGCTCTGTTGTTCCCGGGAAATCTTCAACATATCATTAAATATTTTTTCATGCCCAAGCTCGGAGTAATCGTCCTTAAAAGAATACATTTTAATCTTCCTCTGGTAATATATGCGTAAAAGACATATCGCTTAAAATTAAAATATCAGGACGGTATTCAAAATGCATTGTGTCAAACTGCTGCCATTTACCGCCCCATGTAAAACCATAAGCTTCGAATGCTTTTATTACAGCATCCGGCGGATGATAACGTTCTTCATACGGCACATTGTACCAGTCAACTCTGTACTGCGAAGTCCACAGCCAGTATGTCTGCAATCTTCCAAGCGATCTTGGAAGAAGATCCAGCGCTATGCCGTATGAATGTAATGATCGCGATTGAGTTGCCGCAATGTTACGCCAACTCCATGTTTCCGGGATTGCAAGGTTATTTATCCATGTTTGAACTGTACGATCGGCTCTTGCTTCTTCCAAAATTCTTTCATTAACGGCGGCAAGGGCATCTACAATTTTATAATGTATTCTGACAGAATGACCAAGAAAACGCACTACTCTTAAATTGCTGTATGCTTCATCACGGGTGCGTGCCCGCCATAGATCATCCAGAAAACTTGAACGGCTAAGAACCACCCGCTGTTGCGCTGCATTGTTATTGTTGTTGTTATTGTTGTTATTTCCTGTCCGAGGCTCAGGGATAGGGCGCACCGCAAACGGAGCCAATTCAACCGAATAACGGTAAAAACTCTGGGATCTGTAATTTCCGACATTTTCGCGTATGTCTTCGTGCAGCAATCTCCCTTCGGCATAATAATACCAAACATCGTGCATCAAAACCGCCCAGTCGTCGTCCCGGAATTCCACTGCGGATATTTCCCGGGGATATGCCGCGTGCAGGGCTTTCATAACAAGCTCCGCCCTAGTGGGTCCGGATGGCTCTTCTTCCGGCTCAGGCTGCTGCTGCACCTCAATGATGAAAGTGTCGTCGGCTATGACCTGTTTGCTCCCGCAGGAAAAGGCAATCCAGGCAACTACTATGAGAGTTATAATGAAAAATTTTCTATTCAAATTTACCCTATCCTTTCTACTGTTATTATACTACAATAAATTGATATGGGGAATCTGTTAAAACATGGTATTGAACTTTATAAACAGACCGTAAACCTCAAAAATGAACCGGAAATGCCGCCGCCGGTTTTGCCTTCGGAAATTAAAAGGTCAAAAACCTTAACAAAGCAGACAAAACAGGAAGATACTCCCAAGGAATCAAAATTCCGGCGTTTGGCTAAGTTCCTGATACTAATCGGCAGCGAACAGGCGGCTAAAATTCTTGCAGAATTAGACCCGGAGCACGTAAACGAGGTTTCCAAAGAAGTCGCGCTGACAAAAGCAATCAAGCCCGAAGAAAGGGACGAAATTCTGCTGGAATTTCAGGAATTACTTTCCGGTGTGTATCAATTTTCGGGCGCATCACAGGGCGGCATCGAAGCGGCGCGCAGAATTCTCTATGCGGCAAAGGGTCCGGAAAAAGGCGAGGAACTCCTCAACAGGGTGATCCCCGAAACCAAAGAAAATCTTTTCAGCTTCCTTGAAGAATTTTCCATAGAACAGCTTGTCATGCTTATAAAAACCGAAACCGCTCAAACCATAGCGTTGATTCTCTCGCGGCTTCCGGCAAAACTTTCCGCAGGCATTTTAAGCAAGCTTGCGCCGGATTTAAAACCGAAAGTTCTAAAGTGCATTGCAAAACAGAGCGAAGTTGCCCCGGAAGTGCTTGAACAAATTACAGCGGCGTTAAAGGAAAGGGTTCGGCATATTTCGGGCGGAGCGGATGATTATGAAATTGATGGAATTCAAACTCTTGCGGCAATTCTTAAACAGGGCGATTATTCATTCGGCAACAGGCTTATTGACGAGCTGGAAGAAGAGCACCCCGATATAGGAAAAGATTTAAAAGAAAATCTTTTTACATTAGATGACATTATTTTAACCGTAGACAGGTCAGTTCAGGACAAACTTAAAACAATGACGGATCAAAACATTGCATTACTGCTAAAAGGCAGAAACCAGGAATTCTGCGAAAAAATTCTTTCCAATGTTTCCGCAGGACGCAGGCAGGTAATCCGCGAAGAATTTGAAGTGCTTGGCGCAGTGTCAAAACGTGAGTGCGACGCTGCCGCAAAAGAATTTCTTTCATGGTTCAGGCTTGAACGTGAAAGAGGCAATATTTTACTTTACACTGATGAGGATGTATTTTTATGAAAAAAGGACAAAAGCTGGAAAGCGGTTTTACCATTCTTGATGTAGTCGATTTAGCAGAATTAAAAGCAACAGGGATTTGGGCAAAACATGACAAAACAGGAGCGGAGGTTTTTCATGTATTAAATGATGACATAGAAAATCTTTTTACATTTGCATTCGCCACATTTCCGGAAGACGACACAGGCGTTGCCCACATTCTTGAACACGCCGTCCTTTGCGGCTCCGAGCGTTATCCGCTAAAAGACGCATTCATCGTGCTTGCACAGGGGAGTCTTCAAACATTTTTAAACGCGATAACATTCCCTGACAAAACAGTGTACCCAGCAAGCTCTACAAACGAACACGATTATTTTAATCTGATGTCCGTTTACGGCGATGCAGTCTTCCGTCCGCTGATTCCTGAATGGACATTCATGCAGGAAGGGCACAGACTTGAGTATCAGGAAGATAGGCTTTCCATTACCGGCATTGTCTACAACGAAATGAAAGGCGCGTATTCATCGCTTGATACTTATGCAGGTTACTGGTCTATTAAGGCAGTAATGCCGGACACTCCCTACAGTTATGAATCCGGCGGCGATCCCGATGCAATCCCCAATTTAACATACGACGGCTTAAAACAATTTCATTTAACCAGATACTCTCCTGCAAACTGCAGGGTTTTTCTTGCAGGAAATATTCCAACGGAAAAACAGCTTGCTTTTTTAAACGACGAGTTTTTTTCCAAAATTGACGGAGGCAGGACTTGCGATCCTATCAGCAAAACCGAACGATGGAAGCAGCCGCAAGAATTTCACATCCCCTGCCCTGCCGGAAGCGAGCTAAAATCGACGATTTTTCTTTCATGGCTCTGCGGCGATGTTACAGATATTGATGAAGGCATCGCGCTTGGAGCATTAGCGCAAATTCTTTTAGGACACGACGGCTCCCCCTTAACAAGAAAACTTGTAGAGTCCGGCATAGGGGAAGATATCACGCCGGTTTCAGGGCTTGAAGGCGAGATCCGCGAGCTTGTGTTTGTTACAGGGCTAAAAAGCATAGAGGGCGATGTTGAACAGAAAAGCCGCGAGGTAGAAGCCCTTGTGATGGGAGAACTAAAAAGGCTTGTAAGCGAGGGCATTCCGCCGGAAGAAACAGAAGCGGCGTTACTTGCAATGGAATTCGGCCAAAGGGAAGTCCGCAGATCCGGCGGGCCTTTTTCCCTTGTGTGGATGCGCCGCTGCCTGCGTACATGGATGCACGGAAGCAAACCCTGGGAAGGTCTTTTATTCGATCCCGGGATTAAAAAGATAAAAGAAACCCTTGCAAAAGACAGCAGATATTTTGAATCATTAATACAAAAATATTTTATAGATAATCCGCACCGTGCGTTGGTTATTATTGAACCAACGCAAAATTTTCTTGCAAAGCAGGAAGAACGCCTCGCGGAAAAACTCATCGGTATTGATAAAGAGTTAACAGAAGATCAGCGCCTGCAAATAAAAGAAAAATCCAAAGACCTTGAAAGAATCCAAAGCGAAGCTGACAGCCCGCAGGCGCTGCTTTCAATTCCGCATCTTTCGCGCGGCGATCTTAGCGCAGAGCATGATATAATCCACAGGCAGCATGAGGATCTAAACGGCGTGCCTTCTCTTTACCACAATCTTTACACAAACGGAATTACATACATGGATTTTGCATTTCCCGTTGATGTCCTTGCGCTTGAAGATTATTCGTGGCTTTCATTCTTCAGCAGAGTTGTAGTTTCGGTGGGGCTGCCCGGAATGGATTACGGCGAAGTATCAAGCTTGCTTGCGCGTACTGCCGGCGGTTTTATCGCGGCAATTCAGACAGGGGCTGCGGTAAAGGGAACCCCTGCATATCTAAAAACAGCATCAGGAGATTTTGATCTTTCTGACCGCGACTGGCTTTTATACAGGTTAAAATGCCTTGACGATAAAATAGCTCCATCTTTGGATCTTGCCCTGCGCATGATTTGCGAGGCGGATTTTTCCGATACGCGCAGGATAAACGATCTTGTTTTAGAAATGAAAACCGAAATTGACTCAAGCCTTGCTCCAATGGGTCATATCTATGCATCGGGCAGAGCCGGCCGCAACAACAGCCGCGTCAGAAGAATCGAAGAAAAACTCGGCGGCCTTTCGCAGATAGAATTTGTCCACCGGCTTGTAAAAATGGAAACAGGCGAAATTATCAAAAAGCTGGAGAATTTGCGCGAAAAAATCACCGGCGCAGGATTGATTGTCAACATTACAGGAGGCGCGTTTGAAAAGGCCGGAGCGGAGATCGCGCAAAGATTTGGCAGATTTGGCGCGCCAAAACCGCGCCTTTCCGCCGAAACCGTAGAAGCGCCGCTGCCTGCCGCCGAAGTGTATGCTTCGCAATCACTGCAGGTTGGTTTTGCAGCCCTCACATTGAATTCCGCAGCTTTTGACTCAAAAGAACAATTAGCGGAAATGGTTTTAACGCACCAGCTTACAACAGGTGCGTTATGGGAAGACATCCGAATGAAGGGCGGCGCTTACGGTGCATTTGTAAACAGCGACTGCCTGAAAAATACAGTTTCGTTCGGCACATACCGCGATCCAAATCCTGTGCGTTCGCTGGATGTGTTTTCTTCTGTAATAAAAAACAAAGACAAGGAAATGATAAAAAATTACTGCGACGAAGATTATCTTGAAAAATCAATTATCGGCTGTTATGCGAAGGAGACAACTCCAAGAACCGGAGCGGAAAACGGCTACATTGATTTTAACAGATTCCTTTACGGCATAGAAGACAATTACCGTAAAAGAAAACTGGAAAGGCTTATCTCGGTTTCCGGCGCGGATATTGCGGCTTCTTTTGCCTCGCTTGGCGCAAAACGGCTTTCCGGACCTGTTATCATCGCGGGAACGAAACATGCGGAAGAAGCGGCAAAAGCGCTTGGAACAGATGTAAAGACGCTTCCGGTTTAGGAACCGGATTTTGCTTTCTTCAATGTATCTCTAAAGATCTGGAATGCGTCGAGTTTATCGTCAACTCCAAAAAGTGGAATTATTCCCTCGTCCTTTACGCTCCTGAACAGCGGCTTTGTGCGATCTTCGTATGCCCAGCTGTTTTCGTTGTTTACGATATGGTCAAGTAATGAAATAATCGAAAGCGAAAAGATAATCAATGTAGCATTAACCCTTTTTTCCGGAGGCAACATCATATCAAGGCGTTTTGACACAGGGTTGGGAACCTGAAAGTTATACGTGTCCCACGGATTATTGATACCGCTGCATTGGGCTTTTACTTCCGCTCCGCCGGCTTTCATTCCCTGTTCAACCCCCACAGCCACCGCCGTCAGAAATTTTCGCAGTTTCCTTATTTCATTGTAAATTGGAACTATATTCTGTTTTGGAAACGGCGGCGGCCCAATCGATTCAAACTTATAATATGGAAGGAAGTAAAGTCTTTTGATCCAGTGGAGTTCGTTTAAAATTTTTCTTGCATAGGGAGACAGTCTTGATTCTCCCAGATTTTCAAGTAATCTGCAGTATTCCGAAAGGCGCGGCAGGTAGTCTCTGGAAAAACTATCTTCTGTATACCTGCGCCAATTTATAAGTGAGTCCCCAATTTCGTCGCCCACCCTTACAGGATTTCCATCCGGTCCTATAATATTGCCCCAAACCACAAAACGCAGCCCAATAAAAAGATTCTCAAGTATGTTAAGTAAAACGGCAACTTGCTGAACCGGATCGTTACGTGCAATTAATTCATAACCGTGCCTCATATTGTAGCAGGTTGCAAAATATGGATAAAGATCGGGAAATTCTTCAAGCTTCTCCCACCCTGCTTTTGGAAAGAGCGCCTCAAGAGCCGCCCGCCCCTGTTCCAGCGCTTTTTTCTGCATCCTGTCCGCATCTTCCTTTGCTTTGCGTTCGATAACTTTTGGATCTTCCGGATCTTCTTCTTCAACAGGCTTTTCGACGTCTTCTGCATCTGCAGATGCAGATGCAGCTTCAGCGCCATCTTCGCTTGAGTCGTCCTTTAGGGCATCTACATTAATATTTTCAATTTGCTGCGGATTTAAATCCGAGGCCGTTAGCTGCTCTTCTTCTGTTACGCTGAGAAACGCCATGTACCGCCTTCGTCTTTCTATAAAGAAGCGCTCATATACAATAAATCGATCGGAAATTAATTTCATTAATAAAGGATAAAGTCCAAAATGAACGCTCCTGCGGATATCATTAAGAGAAGCAATAATACTGCGGATTATATCCTGATATTTTTCCTTTGCATCCATTGGATTTTCCAGATACAAGATTTTATAGATTAGTTTAAAGGCGGATTTAATATTTTCCTGACTTAGTTCTTCAAGAATAAAAAGCGGTTTATAGATTTCACGCAAAGTTTCCGAAAAATCAGTAACTTTTACAGTACGAGGGTGAGACTGCAATTCAGCAATGTTACTCGCAAGTTTTTCGATGTTCCATCCGCTGAGCGTATCAAAAAATTTGTAGACAAACGGCGATAATCTATTCAATTGGTTGTTTCGTTTTCGATTGTTTTTTGGGAAAAGGTTTCTTGACGCCGTTACCAGTTTTTCAATTTTATTATAGTATTCGTTCATCCGTACTGTTACAAAGCGGGGGTTTACATAATCAACAGGTTCTTTAAAAAAAGAAAACATCGAAACTAAAACCTGCAGCGAAGTCTTTATTTCAAAGACCATTTGACCGGAATACTGATCAATTTTTACCCTTTCTCCAAACCTGAGTTTTGCCGGAACGGAAGGATCATCTCCGGGATGCACCTTTGGCTGCCTGAATTTTGAATTTTTTCCGAATGTATCATCATCATCCGAAATGTCAATCCTGCGTCCGGGTTTACGGCCTGCGGTTTCTACAGAACGGCCGGCAGATTTCTTGTTCTTCGAAACATCCTGCGTTTGACTTCGTTCTGTGCCTACTTCGCCGCCAAGAAGCTGAGCCATCCGCTTTGCTTCGGCATGATCTTTTACGCCCAATTTATCCCGAACGCGGCTTAATTCTCCCGGCGCGTAAATTGCTTTATTTTCCTTTGCCATTTTTATACCCGTAAATAAAGTTTTTCTCCAATCCCAAATAAATTCTTAATCGTAATCTTTTTTCCATCAGAATCTACCAGAGCCCCATTGAAACAACCCATAGGTGCATTAAAATCAACTTTTGTTATGATCGTATTTAACCCATTCCTGTTTGGTTCTTTTGGTGTAAATGTTAAATCAACCATACCTTCCACATCCTGAATAATCCAATCGCCGTCTGTGCCGCACGGCATTGTAATTTTCACAGGCGGCAGAGGGGATAATTTTCCATTTACCCACAATGCATTTTCATTGTTCTTGTTTGTTTCCCTTGTTTGATTCTCGGCAATATGGAAGCCTAACCTTTCATTTTCGTTGTTAAAACCTACTGCACTTACATATACTGCCTGCATCTGATACGGATAATACCCTTTGCAATCGCAAAAAAGCCCCGTACAGGCGTCCTGCTTTAAAGTAATGTGCCGCCCTCCAAAAACAATGTCCCCTCGAACCGGAGCCAATGTTTTGTAAGCATACATAATCCGTCTCTGCGTAAATCCAAGCGATACCGACATTGGAGTAACATCATGGTTGTTTACATTATACGCAAGATGAATAGTAAGAGACGGCTGTTTACGGGTCGCTTCGATATTGATATCCAGCCGTATTGTATCAACGTCAAGCCATGTATGAATGCGAAAGAAAAAATGCGAAGACCGGCTGTCCACAGATGAATTTGCAAGGCTTAAAGGAAGCTGCCAGCCGGTGCCAAGTCTTGTTTTTCTGTAAATTAACTTCTGGCCGGATTTTTTGTCATAGAGCATCACCTGAATCATTCTGTATATTTTCAAATTACTGAAAATTGCCCTTAAAAAATAATCATCATCCTGAATGACAAAAGACTGCAATTCCTTTATCCTGTTTTCCCTTATCCAGCGGGGAACAGGATATTTGTAGGGCATGCGTATTTCCTGTAAATCCACTTTTTCAAAAGCTCTGTTCCATGTTCCAAAAACCGGATCCCCGTCTATTATGGGCGAGGCTATTGGGGGCAGGATTTCCCTAGTATACATCTACTGGCATTTTATCATATTATTGATAAAATGTCTAAAGTAAGCTTGTGCTAAAACTTCGATTTTTTTGGTTCGGCTTGGCTTTGGAACAGCCTCAAATTATTACAGGTGGTTTTTATGAAGTGTAATCCGGCAAATCCCAAAAGCTCAGAGATTGTAAATGTTTGGCAGGAAGATTTTTTAATTCGGTTTGGCTCTATAGATAACTCGGACAGGCTTACCCTTGATGCAGTTTTTAATTTTTTTCAGGAAGCGGCAATCAGCCACGCGGAAAACCTTGGAGTTGGGCGTGAAGATATGGCAAATTCAGGGCAGGCATGGATTCTTTCACGGTTATCTGTAATGGTGGAAAGGCGGCCAAAATACCTTGAAACTGTAAATGTACGCACCTGGCCCCGCGGCGGGGAAAAGCTCTTTGCCATGCGTAATTATGAAATCCGCGATAAAGACAACACAGCAATTGTTTCCGGGTTAAGCGCATGGTTAGTTGTAGATATAGAAAAACGCCGCCCGGTAAGACCGCAGGCGGCGCTTGAAAAACTTCCTTCAAACGAAGGATTAAATGCCATGCCCCCGGAATCCAACGGAGCCGCAGCCCTTACAGCACGCAGTGATCTGCAGAAGGTAATGGAAAGAAAAGCGCTATACACCGATGTTGATTACAACGGTCATGTAAACAATGTAAAATATGTTGAATGGATAGAAGACGCTCTTGCCCCGCAGTTTCTGGAAAAAGCAAATAAAATGCGCCTTGACATAAATTATGTCGGCGAAATCCTTGCGGGTGAAGCTGTCGAAATCCTTTCCGCGCCAATTGACGATGCTTCCTGCAACGGCGCATTTGCCTTCGAGGGCCGTAAGATTGAAAATGGTCAGGCGGCTTTCCGCGCGGAACTGCGGCTGTGGGATTAGGAAGGGGGTAACAGTGAACGACAAAGAATCTTTAGTACAGGAACCGCAGGCGGAATACGCTGTTACAGGGGATATACCTTCGGCTTTAAAACAAGGTCAGGCAAAGCCAAACCCTTTTACCGAAAAAAGAAAATTCACCTATGCCGATTTTCTAAATTGGCCTGACGATATCCGTGCGGAGATTATTTACGGCGTTGCCTACATTATGAATACGCCTGCTATAAACCACCAGAGGATTTCCGGCAGATTATTTTTAAAACTGGCTAATTTTCTTGAAGGAAAAACCTGCGAAGTTTTTACAGCTCCAGTAGGGGTTAGGCCTTTTCCAAAAGAAGACAAAAGCGATGATACTGTAGTAATACCGGATATTATCGTGGTCTGCGATCCGGAAAAGTTGGATGATTATAGCTGTAACGGCGCTCCGGATTTAATCATAGAAATTCTTTCTCCATCGACCCGCCGCAAAGACAGACATCTTAAACGTGAGTTATACCAAAAAGCAGGGGTGCGCGAGTACTGGATTGTGTCGCCGAATGACAATGAAATAGAGGTTTATCTTTTTGGGGATAATTTATGCAAAATTTACGGGGTAAATGACCCTGAAACATCAGAAGATTCCATGGTGCCGGAAATTATCCCGGTATTTGTTTTACCCGGTCTTGCAATTGACGTAAAAGATATTTTTTAGCTGTGGTGCACTAATTTCCTCCGAAGAATTGAACAAAATTTTCAAACAAAATTTTAATTGACATTGCGTTTTTATTGCTGTAGAATAGCTGTTAATGACTAACATAATTGAAAGAGTTTTAACACTGTGTGATCCCCCCCCCTGCCAGTGCACTCAACAAATAATCAAACTTTA
>Ga0099364_10009077_pt1 | contig 13865 bp, 13 predicted proteins | sample TergutTh196P3_FD_73070 | JGI IMG/M metagenome (GOLD analysis project Ga0099364, IMG submission 73070) | Microcerotermes parvus P3 segment gut microbial communities from Pointe-Noire, Republic of the Congo - Th196 P3 | ecosystem: Host-associated > Arthropoda: Insects > Digestive system > Gut ...
TCGACGGCATCGGACGCATCGGCTTCCAAAAAGGAGGCAAGGCGGCCTATTGGGTCGATGAAGACATGGCCGACACCTTCAATGCCAAGGCTCTTGACTATGTGCGTCGAGCGGTCCAAGGCGACAAACCGTTTTTCCTGTATTACGGTTTGCATCAACCGCACTGTCCACGGGTTCCGCATCAGCGTTTTGTCGGCTCCACGCCCCTCGGTCCTCGCGGCGACACGATCGTCGAAGCGGATTGGCAGGTCGGTGAACTGCTTAAACTTCTTCGTGAACTCAAGATCGAGGAAAACACACTCATTATTTTCTCGAGCGACAACGGGATGGTTTTGCACGACGCTTACCTCGACCAAGCCGTCGAGTTGAACACGAAGGCCGGGCACACACCCGGCGGCATTCTTCGCGGCGGCAAGTACAGCCGATACGACGGCGGAATGCACGTTCCTTTCATTTTGCAATGGAAGGGAACCGTAGAGCCAAAAGTCAGCGATGCCATTGTCTGCCAAATCGATTTTTTGGCCTCGTTTGCCAAACTGACGGGCCAACCGCTGCCGCAGAATGTCGACAGTATTGACATACTTGACGCCTTCCTGGGACGCTCGGAAACGGGCCGAAAGGAACTGGTGCTGGAAGCGGGACGCCGGCTTTCTTTCCGTTCGGAAAACTGGTATCTCGTTCCGAACGTTCCGCAGGGAAACGTTTTGCGAACGGAATTGTTTGACCTGAGTGTCGATCCTTCACAGAAAGAGGATGTTGCCGCAAAATATCCGGAACGGATCGAACAATTGACAAAACGTCTCGAAGAAATTGCCCGGTAATCGGCAGTTATTGTCCCTTCTCCCTTTTGGGAAGGGGGGTTTGGAGTTACGGTAATTTCGTTGCCGTTCCGTCGAGGAGTTTTTGTAACTCGTCCGGATTCGTTGATTCCGTTATGAAGCGAACGGCACCGTTACGGAATCCGGCGCCGATGCTGCCGGGATGGTAACTGCCGAGACCATCGAAATCGTCAGGACGATGGCCGTCGTTTTTGGACCAAAACTTCGCTTTATCGAACGGAAAGCGTCCGTCGCCTTCGCCGAGTTTTTGCGGCTGAAAGACTTCAACGAGAAGAATCTGATTCGGCGACGGTTCCGCATTCGGTACGTTGCCGATCATCGCATAAGTCGTTTCGCCTTGCGCTAAGCCATGAGTCGGACATTGGAAATACCTGTCTGCATCGTCGCCGAGGTACGGCCTGATCGCTTCCCGCCAATCGCCTTCCGGCAGTTGACCATTGTCTTTTTCGTACAACAAAAGAGCGAGCGTCAGACGTTGCAGATTGCCAGCACAGATCACTCGTCGTTCCGCTTCACGGCTCGCCTGCATTGCAGGGACAAACAGCGACGCCAGCGAATCCATAATCCGATTCGTGCGGCTGCGAACGAACAGGAGCGGCAGCGGATTCCATGACACCTTACGTTTTTTTTCACCGAAAGTCGTAATCATGGCAATATCGTGTGAGTAAAAGAGCGGTAACGATTTGACTTCAAGGGGCGTTTCATTGATGAGCGCATCGTATATCTTGTTCGCTCTTGCCATGAAAATGTTGATGTCGATGGTCATATAGAAGTACGGCCAGAGCAGTCCGCTTTGGACTGTCGAGGCGGTGCCCCAATACATATCCTGCATGGCCGCGAGGCTGTAATATCGTTCCGCTTCGATGACTTCGTTGATCGTCCCATGCGGCGGCAAAGTGTTGATTTCCGTAACGAAGCGTTCAATCTGCTCTTTCGTCGGCGGACACTCCGGGTTGCCCGCGATACCGATGCCTCTGGCAAAATCGTCAATCGAAAAACCGACCAGTACCGATACGAAAGTGCCCTGTTTGCTTGAATGTCTGGCAATGTGAAAAATCGTTACAATATCGTAAATCGCGCCGTCGATGTCGCCGGTTCCTATACGGTATTGCGCCCGGGCAGCGGCGGAACGTCCCCAGTCTCGCATCATTGAAGTTGCGCCCAACGGAAGGCAGGCTTCAAAAATCGGCGTGTTTTCGTCTTCACGAGTCAACGGAATCCGAAACGTCGGTTTTCGTACTGATTCGCCGAGCAGGTCAACAAACGGGTCTGCTTTTTCGATCCATTCTTTCATCAACGGGTATGTTTCCAACGTCCACGGCGATCTCGTTACGCCGCCCTGCATGTCGAGAACCTGACCTCGCTCGTCTTTATGTTCTTCGCGGCAGCTCAACTCCTGAATGTACTTCATTGCCGACCAAATTCGTTGTTCGCCGTCGAGCGTCGGTTTTTCGTTCGGATTCAAACCGAGTTTTTCGTACACTTGAACACGGAGCGGTTCGGAATCGAACGTTACAGTTGTGGTTTCTCCGGTTTTCGGATCGACGACGAGTTTTTCCCGCTCAATCATGTCGCCGCAGGCTTTGACGATGAGTCGGTATCCGTTGTCGTCGGTTTGCATTTCCGGCGGATAGTATTCTTTCTCCATTGCCCGGAAGTAGTCGATGCGTTTGCCGTCGGAAGTCATTGGTCCGAGAGCGTAGGTCGTTTCCTTCGAGACGCGGAGCGGCGTCGAATGGCAGCCGACCCAATAGTACACCGCCGCAAAGATCAGGAACCAAATCAGACAGCCGCGACGACAACCGCGCTTTTTCGGCTGGTTTTTAACGGCGGATTCAAGAACTTCCTGGGCTTGGTCTTGGGACATGACGCAATATTGGTTGGTGGGTCAGTGCGGCGGAGGCCGCCGCGGCTAACGGGGTTCACGCATGACATCGACAAAATAGGGGACGTGGTACACTTCGCGGACGGTAGGTTTGACGATCAAGAGCATTAAACCGACGCCGAGCAGCAGACCAACGAGGACGCCGATCGCCGCTCCATAGAGGCCCGCAACAAGGCGTGCCGACTTGACGTATTCCCGAAGCGATAAGGTAATCTCCCGGTCGCCCGTCTTGACAATCGTTTCGATCAGTTTTTCACCGGAAAGCGGCGGCGGTGATTGGAACAACCGCGTCAGGACGTTCGCCTTCACGGTTTCACGACTGCCGGGCCGCGTCTGCGGCTCCAATGCGGCAAGCGACGCCTCCAGTGCCGCAAGGGAGTCTGCGGTCACAGACCGCAGTTCTTTTATGGGATTTTTCACGATAGTTTCCTCCGCAGTTCCTCCAGCGCTTCGGTGTATGTTCGGAAAACGCTCGTTTTCGGTGTGCCCATCAGTTCGGCAATTTCGTCGAACGACAGTTGATTCCAAATTCGCAGGATGATGACCTCCCGTTGATCGGGCCAAAGTTCAGTGAGTTTTTCTGCCGCTTCTTTCGCCAAGAGTGTGTCGTTGGGAACGAACCAATCGGGCTTCCGCTTTGCGGCTTCTGTTTCGTGTTTTTGACGCCGCAGCATTTGCCGATGCCGGCTGATCGCGGCGTTTCGGACCGTTTTGCAGAGCCATGCCATTGGATTTTCCGGTCTTTTCGGTTGATCGACCAATTTCAGGAAGGCGTCCTGCACGAGGTCTTCGGCGGCGTCGAGGTTCCAACTTCGAGCGTAAAGGACCAATGCCGCGAACCGCTGATCGACGATGGCGACGAGTTCTTCCGCCGAGAAAAAGGATGGAGACCCCATATTGCACTCTTCGCTGAAAATGGACCATCAGCGTTCTATAGAGAGTAACGCCCGTCGGGAAGAACTATTCCGAATTTTTTGAATTTTGTGGGGCAACGCCTCACAGGGTGAGGCGGCTAAACGGGCTATTTGACTTTTGTTCCGGCGAGGTAGGGTCTTGCCGGATTGACGATCAATTGTTGTGCCTTCGGATCAATCAGTACGTCGAGGTCTTCCAACGGAATGGCACCGAGCAGGACTTCCGTCGCTCCGGGAAGAACAAGAGCACGGCAGGTCGTACTCCGATTCTTGAAATGCAGATCGACCGGTCCGACGATTTCACACTCGGAACGAGAACCATCGGCAAGTTCGACTTCCCGTACTTCCCTGACATCCAAGCCGAGTTGGGTTTTGAGCGACTCGTCAATCGTCAGTAAATAAGCACCGGAGTCGACGAGTGCCGACACTGTCATTTGTCGAACATCTTCATCTTTGATCGTACCTCGCATTGCCAAAACGGAATCGGTGGCATTGGCCAACGTAACGTCTGCGTAAATGTAACCCATGATTGTCTCTCCTTGATAGTGTGGGTTGGTGGGACAGCGCGGCGGGAGCCGCCACGGCTAACGTGGCACACCGCTTTGCGCATCGTACAAGAGTGTTCCAAGAAACGCAATCCGGGGGCTTACGCCCCCGGCTCTTTGGCTCTTTGTGCTGCGTATTGTGTACTGAATTTACATCAGCGGAGAATCGGCTTGACCGCCACCGACCCGGTGGAGATGGTCAAGGTCGATATAGAAGACCTCAACGGCGTCCTCGTTCCTGACTGTGTGCGGAACCGGAAAACCAACCCGCGTTACCTCTTCGAAGTACACCGTACATTTGTAGTGGACGTGGTGTAATTGGGCGGGACCGATAAGCGGATAGTGACGCGGCGGATCAACATAGTCGGCGATTTTATCCTTCGTGATTCCCTTGATGTTGCGATAGGTGATCTCCAAGCCAGGGACGGCACCAGAAACAGGTCGGATTTTTTCGAGCAGACGGACGACCTGATCGTCGGACGGTGGATCCATTCCGACGCATTCACCAACGATGGGATCGAGAATCGCCACCCTTGAGTATCGCTCTTTTTCCCACGCCATATCTTCATACCCCCCCTGGAGATATGGGCTGACTGGAGCCGGTATACTGGCGATTCCGAGCGTCGGGCCATAAGCCAGGCATCCGGTCAATGCCACCGTAAAGAGAACTGTCAAACCTGCGACGCAAAGAAAAATGGTCTTTTTCATGTCATCCCTCGACAATGATTGGATACGAACGTAGAGAATCCTTCTACACCCTATATTATCGTTCCAATCTGTTGAAGAACTTGCGGATTTTTCGCAGAGTACCGGTAAAATACCGGAGTACAAGCCGAATCCCTGTCCCCCAGGACTAACACCACATCGAAAACGGAATCACGGACGGAGTCAGCTGGAGTCAGTGCCATGATATACGGGCAATCCGTCGCCAAGTTGCGAAAACAGGAAGAATAGACAAATGGGGAGGACATTATTTTTCGCTGTGCTCAAAATGACGGTTTCTGTTTTCCCTATTTTCCAACAAATTAAACCTTACATTTTATTGGGGTTTACTTCTTGCTTGTTTTTTCGTCTGACGACGATAAAATAAGTTGCTCACGCACCTTTTACCCGACGGACCAATGACAACATCCATCCGAACCCTTGCGGTTGCCCTTTTGCTGTTTTCGCTTCCCTTGTTTGCCGCAGAATGGCCGATGTTTCACGGTCCGAACGGCGAAAACCGGTCGCCGGATACCGGCCTGCTAACTTCTTGGCCGGAAGACGGACCAAAACTGCTCTGGAAAATCGACAACCTCGGCGAAGGAGCATCCGGATATTCGAACGTTACCATTCAGAATGGTCGCCTCTTCACTTCGGGGAGTCGGAATGGGCGTGCTCTCGTTTTTTGCCTCGATCTCGACGGCAAAAAACAGTGGGAATACGACAACGGTCCGGTGTGGGACGAAGCGTATCCCGGCATCCGTCGGTATCCCGGTACACGGAGTACGCCCACCCTCGACGGCGAGTTCCTCTATGATTTCTCTCCACTGGGCGAACTCGTTTGCCTCACTGTCGAAAAAGGCGAAAAAGTCTGGCGACGGAACATTTTGACCGATTTCGAGGCGAAGAATATCATCTGGGGGTTGGCCGAGTCGATCCGCATTGATGGCGACCGCTTGTACTGCTCGCCCGGCGGTCCCAAAGCGAGTTTCGTTGCTCTTGACAAGCGGACCGGCGAAACGATTTGGACGACGCCGCCATTGGACGAAAACACGAGTTACGGTTCGTCGGTCATCTTTGAACACGACGGTCTACGGATGATTGCAACGACCTACGCCAAGGGAATGTTCGGTGTCAACGCGGCAACGGGCGAACTGCTGTTCAGGTTCCGACACGAACAACGCTACGATATTAACTGCACAAAGCCGATTTACCGTGATGGTCATCTTTGTCTTATCAACACGGTTTCTCAGGGTGGCGAAGGGGCCGTGAAGCTGAAACTCACCCTCGCCGACGGTAGGGTATCGCTCGAAGAAATTTGGCGCAACAGGGATTTTGACAACCTGCACGACAGTGTGATCTTACTCGACGGCTTTCTGTACGGAACGTCTTACGGATACAAGGACGGAGCGTTTATGTGCGTCGATTGGAAGACCGGCGAAACCCGGTACGAAGCACGCGATGTCGGCAAAGGATCGTTGACTTGGGCCGAAGGATTGATCTATTTCTTCAGTGAAAAGAGCGATATGCTGTTAATCCATCCGAATCCTGAGAAATACGACGTTATCAGTCGTTTCCATTTGCCGGAGGAAGGCGAAGGTCCGACTTGGGCGCACCCGGTCGTCTTCGGCAAACGGCTGTATCTGCGACACGGCACGTTTTTGTACTGTTACGATATTGCCGGAGAGTAGTCCCCAAACCTGAACTAAAATTGTGGATTCAATCTCTGTCATTCCCGCGTAGGCGGGAATCTAGAGGAAGGGTATTCAAACCGTTCCTCTAGGCCCCCGCTTTCGCGGGGGTGACGGGGTGGCGATTCACCAAAATCTCCCAGAGTGCGTCAAGAGCCTGTGGAATGACTTTCGTTGAACTGATGGTCGTCATATAGTTGGTGTCGCCGTTCCAACGCGGCACAATGTGCCAGTGTAAATGTCCGGGAAGTCCGGCACCTGCCGAGCGGCCCAAATTCAGGCCGATATTGAATCCGTCCGGGCGCATTTCCTGCTCAAAAATTCCGACCCAACGGTCGAGTTCTTCGACGAGTTCGAGTTTTTCCGCCGTCGTCAGTTCGTCCAGTCGTCCGCGATGCCGCTTCGGTGCAACGAGCAGATGACCGTTGTTGTACGGGAAACGGTTCAAGACCGAAATCGTTGACTCGGTACGTCGAACGACGTAACGTTGTCGATCCCGCGTCTGATCGCAAACGGCCTGGCAGAGAAAGCACGTTGCGTCGGCGTCATCGGTAACGACGACGTTGCTGAGTTCTTCACGTTCTTTTGCGGCGGTGACGTCTTCCACAATGTACGCCATCCGCCAGGGGGCCCAGAGTGTGTCCATAAGACGTAGGGTGAATGATACAACCACAGCACACCGCGCGAGAGACCGACCGGAATACCGATTCAATCCTCAATTCCACTGGAACCGTTGACGGTTCGGCAACGGTTTGGGAACGGTGGGTTCCGTGGTTTCTTGTTCAAAGGAACGAGTATTCGTACCAAAGGGTGAATAGCCGGACGAAGGTCGATCTTCTGCGGAATCCGGAGAGAATACTAATCCAACGACGGCGGATTTCGATGTTTTCTCGATAGCAGGCCTCTCAGAAACAGCCTTTTCACTACGAATTTCCTGCGACGTTTTCAGGGGGCGGAACACAACATCTGGTGTGCCCGACACAACAGGAACATCCGATTCCGGAGTGGATGATTCGACGACTACAAGCGGTGTCTTTACATCGGAAAGATCGACCCGACGAAATATTACACCGGGTGCAGGTTGTCGCTCAACCTCCGGTTCCGATTTCGTGGCGGCATGCAAATTTTCCGGCACCGGTTCCTCAACGGTTTCCTGTTGCGTTTCGAGGTCCACTGTAGCTTGTAAATTCTCCGATGTCGATGCTTCAACGGTTCCCGCCCGTAATTGATGTGTCGTATCCGTACCGAGTGTTGTTTCCAATTCGGCGGCTGATTCTTCGGGCCTGGCTACTACGGCATCCGTATCCAATTCGGTGTGCCGGGCAACGCGTAAATGTCCGTTGCGGGCCGCCTGACGCAGCGCCTCGGCTTGATCGCTTTCCAAGAGGAGTGAGACCGTCTGATATTGTTTGCCTTCGATGATTGGACCGCTACTCCGGACATCATAAATCGAAATGTTTTCGAGTAGCAGTTCGCCGATGCCCTCCCTCTGTTCCGTTTTTTCTGGAGCATAAGTCCTCAGGATGTTGTTTTTGCGTTCGACCAGTTCGCCATGCGAGTCCTGACGTCGCACAACGCGAATATCGATGAAATCCACCGCCGACAAAGCCGGTACCAAGGGTAGGCGTGCGTTTTCCGTGTGTCGCCGCTCGACTTCGATAACGACGACTTGCGAGCCGAGCGGAATGTGTTTTGCTGTCGGTTCAGCATCTAGGGTGGGCGGGATCAGAAGATCCTCACAGATCGGGCAACCCGGCGGAATCGGATACGCCGGTCGTCGTCGATAGGCGTCAAAAAAGTTTACAATAGCACCTTCTGGCAGTTCGCATACCGGAACATCCTGAAAAACGACAGCTCCAGCGGTAATCTCCTCACCAACGGCAATGGATGTCTTGGCAACGAGAACCCTTACGGTCGGTCCCTTATCGACAACCTCGACGGGTTTTGCATCAAACGTAAAATAGGCGACGACAAATGCGCTGCCGATTCCGACAACGAACGCACCCAACAGTAATAACAGTCCTCCAACCCGCATGGTTCGCGCCTGACCAAATAAATATGAATCGTCAAAGTTCCCCCTGTCGTTATCGGCAAATACCGCACCCAACATCGAACGTTTTTGGAATTGTTGGAAAATTCCATTTTTCGTAACACTTCAGATGTGTACAGCGTGTTGTTTTTTGACGCGAACCACATAAACCTTTGCGAAACAATGTAGTGTCCCACCAAAACCTTATTTTGTTAGAGGCAGTTTGGAAATTAAACGAGATACGACAGGAACGGGAGTGTAAAACTTTGGGAGGAGTTTTTGAAAAGGAAAGGAAATGACCGTCATTCCTACGAAGGCAGGACTCTAAGAGGAATGGGTATAATATCCTCCTTCTAGGCCCTCGCCTTGGCGGGGGACGGTGGTTTATTCTTTTTCTATGGAGGTCAATTCGATGACAGTGTACTGGGTATCTTCCCCCTGTGGGGCGGGCTTGGCTACTTTAATATGCCACAGTGTCCCCCAAAAACGGGAATTACATCGTTGACTTCCCAAAATAATCCCAAATATATTTTCAAAACAAAACACTCGAAAAAACGAAAAACACGAATCATCAATGATCAACATTTTTTTCGTGAATTTCGTATTTTCGTGTGTTTCGTGGTAAAAAACGGAGTTGGGAGCTCAAAGAAGCAGGTTCCCCAAAAAAATAAAAATTTTCGAAAATGGTAGAACAACACAATTCCTTTTTTCGTTAAGACTGGTATAATCACCGACAAAGGGCGATTGTGAAAACCGTCCTCTTCATCATAACCGTTGCCGGGAGAATTACCTTGGAATCCGATACGCTTACCGTTCCGCGAGTTGCGGCGTTTTATCTCGATTATTTGAAAAACCACGATATGACGGCCTTCGTCGACAGGGTTGCTCGGCATTACACGCAGGCAACATTACTTCGGTTGGCGTCGTCACTTCAGGTCGACACCCGCCGGGCGGTCGCTATGATCCTCGGATTCGTCGGAACTTACGAATCGAATTCCACCTTGGGCGGACTGCTTCACGATCCCGACCGATCCGTCCGCCTCTTAGCCGAGGGTAGTATCAAAAGCGTCTGGTCACGCGATAGCCTTGAGGATCACCGGCAGCAGCTTCGGGAAATCATGCGTTTGATAAGCAATCAGCGTTTTAGGGACGCGATTCGTTTGGCGAACAATCTGCTCGACGAAAATCCGTTGTTCGCCGAAGCTCGCAACCAACGGGCGATTGCCCTCTTTGCCATTGGCGAATTCCAAGACGCCATCGAGGACAATACGATTGTTCTCGATTTGAATCCGTTTCACTTCGGTGCCGCCATCGGAATGGGCCACGGTTATCTTCAACTCAAGGACACGGAAAACGCCGTTATCTGTTTCCAACACGCCTTGGGAATCAATCCAAACCTCGAATCCGTTCGACACCATTTGGAACGACTCTCGCAACAAGATATTTTTTCCGATTTTTCCTCAGAGCCCGAAGCGTAAGCAAGGAAACCGCCGCATGAAATGGATTTTCGCCATGATCTTTTTCTTTACTCCGTACTTGGTCCACGCTCAGGATTTGGACGACAGCGGCGTCGACGATGTGCTTCCGGCGACCGTTTCCGACGCGCCGGAGCAGGTCGAAGTTCCGGCAACCGAGCTGGTAGAGCCGAAAAAACGGCGAGGCTCCTTTTTCGACCTCATCCGGGCCAGTGGAATAATCGGTTACGTAATTATCCTCCTTTCCTTCGTTGCCGTTGCTCTGATGATCGAACACGCCTTGACGATCCGCCGGGACATTTTGATTCCGCCCGGATTCGGCGAAAAGGTGCTCCAGTCGCTCAACCAAGGGCAGTTTATGCCGGCCCTGCAACTCTGCAAATCGGATTCCAGCGTCCTCGGACAGGTTCTCTACGCTGGAATGTCGGAATACGAACTCGGTTGGAATGCCGTCGAAAAGAAGGCCGAAGAAGCTCTCGCCGAACACGCCGCAAAACTGTACCGAAAAATCGAGTACCTCAACGTCATCGGCAACATCGCGCCGATGCTCGGACTCCTCGGCACCGTCGTCGGAATGGTGTACGCTTTCCAGCAGTTGGCCGAATCCGAAGGATATGCCCGCGCCGCCGATCTTGCGGAAGGAATTTACCTCGCCTTGGTCACAACGGTCGAGGGACTCATCGTCGCCATTCCGTCGCTCGCCGCTTTCTCATTTTTCAGCAACCGTGTCGCCGCCCTGACTGCCGAAACGACATTCGTCGCCGAACAAGTGCTGGCCCCGGTTAAAAAGAGCTTGCGAGACAAAGCCCGACGCACAAGTTAGGAATTGGGCATTTTCTTTAATGTAACGCCATTCCGCCGCTGACATCAACCGAGGCGCCGATCATATAGCTCGCACGCTCCGAAGCGAGGAACACGGCAACCTGTGCCACCTCGTCGACATGGGCAATGCGATTGAGCAGCGAACGCCGCTTCGTCGCTTCCAGATTGGCATCGATCTCCTTGGAAATCATTTCCGTGTACATAAATCCCGGTAGAATGGCGTTGACATTGATGCCGAGCGGTCCGACTTCATAAGCCAGCGACCGGGAAAAGCCGCACATGCCCGCTTTGGTCGTATCATAAGCGGTCTTGCCATGCATCGATCCGCGAACGGCGGCTTGCGATGCAACGTTGACGATCCGGCCCTTTGCTCCACGAGCGGTCAAACGGCGGATGGTCTCCCGACTGCACAGGAACATTCCTTGTAAATTGACATCGATGGTTTTGCGAAACTCGTCGAGCGTCAGATTAGCGCAACTGGAATTATCGACGTAAGCCGCATTGTTCACGAGAGCGTCGATGGGACCGAGCGTCCTGTCGATTTCCTCGAACATGGCAAGCACGTCGGCTTCCTTGGACACGTCGGCGTAAACGGCCAAGGTCGGAACGCCGTGCGTTTTGGTCAATTCCTTGGCGAGTGCTTTCGCCGTGTCAGGATTGACGATGTAATTGATCGCCACTTTTGTGCCTTCGGCGGCAAGCATGGTCGAAATAGCGCAACCTAAACCGGTCGATCCGCCGGTTACAAGAACTACCTGGTTTTTCAAGTGAAGGTCCATGAGAGAAAACGTCTCGCAGGGCGAGATGGTTAACGGGTTAAAGGCGGCACAATGCCGTTGACGATGGGCAAATTCTTTTCGCCGTTCAGACAGCGGACAAGGTGCGCCGCAAACAGTTTCGGTGTGTTACGGAAAGCATCAATCGTACTGCCCGCAAGGTGAGGAACAATCGTTACATTATCCAATGCAAGGAACGGACTGTCCGGCTTTAACGGCTCCTCATCGAACACGTCCAAGGCGGCCCCCATTATTTTACGTGACGTTAAAACGTCGATCAACGCCTTTTCGTCGACCAAACCGCTCCGTGCCGTGTTGACGAGAATCGCCGTCGGTTTCATCATCAAGAGATGCTCCCGCTTGACCAAATGATGCGTCTCCGGTAAATAACGTGCGTGAATCGACACAATGTCCGACCGCTGCATCAGCGTTTCGAGATCGACAAGTTCGATATTTTCGTTACCCTTTTGGAAGAAGGGATCATAGACGATGATTTTTGCACCGAAAGCGTCGAGGAATTTTGCGACGAGTTGGGCGATCATACCGAAACCGACGAGTCCGACGGTTCGATCATACAGTTCGGGAATCTCTTTTTGGTTCGGAAAATCCCGCGTCCACCGGCCTTGTTTCAACGCAATGTTGGCCCTTGCAATGTTCTTGATTTCCGCAAGGATGAGCCCGACAGTACATTCCGCAACGGCACGGGCATTGCGGCCCGGCGTATTAAAAACGGCAATGTTCCGTTGCGTCGCCGTTTTTACATCGATGTTTTCCACACCGGCTCGCAAAACGCCGATCAGTTTCAAACGCGGTGCGGATTCGATGAGTCGTCCGGGCACCGGCGGAAATTGTGCAACGATAATGTCGTACTGACCGACAATTCCGTACAGTTCCTCCGGCAGTGGAACGGCGTCGGGTCCTTCCAGTTCGATTTTGAGGTTGGCGGCCTGGAGTTCCTCCAGTTCGGCGTGTTCCCAAGGAAAGACATCCGTTTCGATGCCGTATTTGGAAAGGGACGCCAAGCCGTCTTTCATAAAACGGCCCGGTATGTAACGGTCACTAATGGCAAGAAGTTTCATTTTTTAGTGACTAGTGACTAGTGACTAACTACTAGTGACTAGTGACTAGTGGATGATGGTTAGTGGATGGTGGTTAGTAGATGGCAGCAAAATACACGGTTCCTCATTCCTCATTAGTCATTAGTCATTAGTCACTAGTCACTAGTCACTTTTCCGACAGCACCTGCCAGTGTTGCTTTGGCTTCGACGACTTCGCCGATGGCGTCTTGCAACTGTTTGATATAATCGTTCGGTAGCGGATCGTCCCGCTGGATTTCCGTTGCAATTTTCTTGAATCGGTTCCACATGGCAACGCGATTGTCGGCGTAGACGTTGAACTTGCAGATTCCGTTTTCGACGGCGGCACGGATTTGATCGTCCGGCGTACCGCTTCCGCCGTGCAGAACGAGCGGCACCTTGCTGGCGGCGTTCAGTTCTTTCAGTAACGGAATATCCAGATTCGGCAACTGCGTGTAGACGCCGTGAGCGGTTCCAATCGAAACGGCAAGGGAATCAACGCCGGTACGATTGACGAACTCGACGACCTCGCCCGGTTGCGTGAGAACATTGGCGACACCGTCTTTTCCAGACAAGCCGAAGCCGCCGACGAGACCGAGTTCCGCTTCCACGGACGCACCGTAAGGAGCGGCAAGTTCAACGACTTTGCGTGTCATCTCGGCGTTTTGATCGAAAGGCAGATTCGATCCGTCATACATAACGGACGTAAATCCATTGTCGAGTGCCTCTTGAATGACGCCGAATTCCACGGCGTGATCGAGATGCAGAACAATAGGAATTGTGTAACGTTCGGCGACGGCTCGAACAATGGTGGGATAGTACCACCACGTTTTGGCTTCGACTTCGGCGGCGTAGAGCATAACGAACACCGGAGTGCGCAGCCGCTCCGCGTGATCGAGAATGCCTCGGATCATAATATCGGCAACACAATTGAATCCCGGTACGGCGTAACGCTTTTTTCGGGCATCCTGAAGAACTTCTTTAGCGGTTTGGAGCATAGGTGAAAGTAAGGGTAAAAATTAGTTACTAAATCCATTGAGCCGGTACTCCGGCAAAATTTCGTACAGATGGAAAAGCCGGAGTACCGGCTAAATGGTTGAAATGCGAATTA
>Ga0099364_10009078_pt1 | contig 13863 bp, 11 predicted proteins | sample TergutTh196P3_FD_73070 | JGI IMG/M metagenome (GOLD analysis project Ga0099364, IMG submission 73070) | Microcerotermes parvus P3 segment gut microbial communities from Pointe-Noire, Republic of the Congo - Th196 P3 | ecosystem: Host-associated > Arthropoda: Insects > Digestive system > Gut ...
ACGCGGGGACGGTTCTAAGACGCGGGGACGGTTCTATTGTCTTACGCATCCCCGCGTCTTACGATGTCTCGCGATGAGACGACAGAACCGTCCCCGCGTCCTACGATGTCTTGCGATGAGACGACAGAACCGTCCCCGCGTCCTGCGATGTTTTGCGATGAGACGACAGAACCGTCCCCGTGTCTTGCGTCTTGCGTCTTGTTGTTACTGGGGGAGGGTTCTGATGTTGATTTGGAAGAGGTTTTGGCTTACTGCGACGTTATCGACCTCTATGTCATATCGAATTTCAAGGCTGCCACCATCATCGCGTAGATTTCGTTGTATGCTACGCGTGTCTATTCCCATCATGATTGAACCAAAGGGCGTCTCATACAAGAAGTTATGCTTCTGTTTCTCCGAGAATATCATTTCGCTTATCATATCGCCACCACGCTTTAAAACAACGCGGTCTGGTTCGACATTAAATGTGGTCAGAAGCCCGTTGAACCCGGTAAGTTCGCTTTCCATGTAACTGAATACGGAAAACCCATCTTTGCTGAGATACACCCCATCGGTCATGAGCTCGTAACCGTCGTCCTCGTTGTAAGGATACGCAGGCGAGCCTTTTATTGATATCATTGCTTTTCTCATGTTTCTCATACTAACCTCTCTTACGCGTTTAGCTGCCTAACTCGATTTGCTCGACTTTTCCTTCTACGGTTGATTCTAAAAAACGGGACGCTAAATCAGAGAAACCCTCTATGCTGTCTGTGACGAAATACCTCTTGTTCCCGCCTGTTCCGGCGGGCGAGAGCATATCAAGAGCTCCGAGAGTCTCTGCGACTTGCTTTGCTGTCTGGGCACCTGAGTCTACAAGCGTCACTCGCGGACCCATAACTTTCGACAAAACATCTCGCAGCAGCGGGTAGTGGGTGCATCCCAAAATCAAAGTGTCGATCCCCGACTCACGCAAACGAGCGAGGTAATCCTCCGCGATTGTCAGCGTTGCTATGTCATTTTTGTCTGTTCTGCCGTTTTCCGCTAGTGGAACGAAGAGTGGGCAAGGAGCTGAAAACACAAGTAGTTCGGGCGAGATTTTCTTCAGTTGCGACTCGTAAACACCGCTTCGGATAGTCGCCATTGTCCCAATAACGCCAATTTTTCCGTTTTTTGTGCTTTGCGCTGCTGCTTGTGCCGGTGCGCTGATTACCTCAAAGAGGGGTATATCATATATGCTGTCAAGTACATCAAGCGCGGATGAGCAAACAGTGTTGCAGGCTACCACCATTGCTTTGATGTTATGGCGCATGAGGAATGCCGCGTCTTGGCAGGCGTATTTGATTATTGTCTCTTTTGAGCGTGAACCATACGGCACTCTCCCGGTGTCGCCGAGATAAGTGATGTCTTCACCCGGCAAGTATTGGGCGAGTACCTTAACCGTCGTAAGTCCGCCAAGCCCCGAATCAAAGACTCCAATCGGCCTTACATCCACCGGCAGTTCTCCTCTCGACACATTCTATCCTCTTGCGGTATTATATGCCATTTTTCGGAAAAAGGCAAGTAAATTTTTGCTACATGACTTGGAGGCAACCCCAGTTGTTTCTGTTCACGGGATGCCCGCCAAAAGCAACGATTCATCCGTAGCGGCGGCATTCTGCCGCCAAATAATGCCGGTTTACGGTGATACATGGTGGAATCTGTAGCAAGTGGCGGCAGAATGCCGCCGCTACGGTTGTATTATTGTAATAGGACGCGGGGACGGTTCTGTCGTCTCGCAGGACGCGGGACAACGCGACGATAGAACCGTCCCCGCGTCTTAGTCCCCGCATCTTGCGCCGCGTCTCGCCGCGTCTCCTCTCCGCGTCTTGCGCGTCTTGTGAATCTAAAAAGTTATTCGAAAAAAGAAGACAAGAAGGGTTTTCTGTGTTAATATACTTGAATGAAAATTTTGTTTATTTTACCCGGAATCGGGAAAAAGCCGGGGGAGCGGTATTTGAAATCCTGGCTTATGGAACCGCTGACCATCGCGGTGCTAAAGAGGCTGACGCCTGCGGAATATGAAACCATGTTTTTTGACGACCGCGTGGAATCCATTAACTATGACGCGGACTGCGATGTTGTTGCTGTCACTTTGGAAACCTACACGGCAAAACGGGGATATGAAATAGCCTGGCGGTTTCGAGAGCGGGGCAAGCTGATTGTCTGCGGCGGTTATCACGCTACGCTCTGCCCTGACGATGCGGCGCCCCATGCGGACATAGTACTCATCGGCAACGCTGAGGGGATTTGGGCGGATGTGCTTGGTGATATACGTCGTGGTGAATATAAACCGCGCTATCAGGGAGAAGCTTCGCTTGATTATGGACTGCCCGACCGCTCGATTTATGCTGATAAAATGAAAAAGTACCAGCCGATATCACTGGTGGAGATTGGTCGCGGATGCCGCCGCCGATGCGAGTTTTGCAGTATCTCCGCGTATTACAAAGGGTGCTACAAGCATCGTCGTATTGAAGACATCGTAACCGAAATTAAACTGTGTCGGCATAAGCTGTTCTTTTTTGTCGATGACAGCATTTTTTCTGATAGAGAGTTTGCAAAGGAGCTGTTTTTTGAGATAGCGAAGCTGAAAATCACATGGACAACGCAAATAACGCTCGACATAGCGCGAGACGAGGAGCTTCTCAACCTCATGCGGCGGAGCGGTTGTTTACTTGTGCTTATCGGTTTTGAATCCATCAGCGCGGGCAATCTGGAACAGATGAACAAAGCTTGGAGCGAACGGCTCGGAGAGCGGGATGAAATCGTTGAGCGTATTCATCGTGCGGGGATTAACATTTACGCCAGCTTTGTTTTCGGTTTTGACGAGGACTGTGAGCGGACGTTCGCAGACGTTCTTGCATTCTCGATGCGGCATCGCTTTTTCGTCACGGCGTTTAACCATCTGCTGGCATTCCCGAATACAGAAACATACGGACGCTTTGAAGCAGAAGAGCGCCTTCTCAGTCCCCGTTGGTGGCTGGAGGAGGACTATCGTTATGGTACAATTTCATTTAACCCCGCGCTTATAACGCCGGAGGAGCTTGCTGCATTTTGCGGAAAATATAAGCATAAATTCTATACGTTCCGCTCGATCCTACGCCGACTTCCTGCATTATGGTCGCGGACGAGAAACCTGAAGCTTCACGCAGCATACTGGTTTATCAACACGCTATTTCATTTTGAAGTAGACAAACGGCTCGGAATCCCGCTGGGTAAGAATCTCGATGAGGTGAGGAAATGATTTATCGCTCTGCGGCAGCGGATGATGCAGCGGACATGCTGCGTTTGATTGAATCGCATTATTCTAGCGGGGGGATTGAGCTGCTTTATACGCGGCGGCCTGATGCATACAAGTCCTACCAAACGGAGTGTCCGGACTGCGAAATAACCTTATGCGTCAACAAGAACAATCGGGTATTGGCGCAGGTTGTTTGTATGCCAAAAAAGGTGTATATCGATGGCACCGTGCAAAGACTCGGGTACGTCACAGGGCTGCATAAAGAGAAAGACACCTATATCAACTTATTAAAACTGCTTGAAGCCGCTCATACCAGATCGGTGGTGAAAAAGCATTATTGCTCTATACTTGACGAAAACAAAGCCGCATACGATTTGCTCGCCAAGCGCGGCTCGATACACCCAATTTGCGATTACACCACATACATAATTAACCCGGCAGCATTTAAACACCCTAAGCATAGCTTTAAATTCCGCCGCGCTAATCTAACTGACACAGACAGGCTGCTTGCATTTTATAACGATGTGGGGTCTGGGTACTCATACTTCCCTGTGTTTGAAACTTTGGACGACTTTTCAGGACTGACCGTCTCGGATTTTTTCGTGATGGAGGATGGCGGGGAAATCGTCGCAGCGGGAGCTTTGTGGAATCAGCAGCTCTATAAGCAGTACGTCGCGCTTGGTTATCATGGTATCTACAAACTAGCAGCTTATTGCAATCCGCTGCTGCGTTTCCTTAGCTATCCGCTGCTGCCTAAAATAAACAAAGCGGCTAATATTGCATTTATCAGTTTCGCGTTATGCCGCAAAGATTATTCGGATTTGCTGGGTGCTTTACTGGGAGAGCTTGCCGCTGCAGGTCGCGGTTATGATTTTTTGACCATCGGCGCAGTAAACGGGGATGAGGCTGCGGTGATACTTAATGCGACCAAGGGCATAAGAATCGGCAGCAAGCTATGCGTGACCGACTATGATAAAACTGGTCATCTGCCTATATATAAAACACCCCCACGTTTCGAGTGCGCACTTTTGTGAACGGTGGGGGGGCGTGAGACGACAGAACCGTCCCCGCGTCCTGTGGTTTTGGCCGGCATAGTGCCGCACTTTATGCTTCTTTCCCTTTTACGTAGAATTCTTCTCCGGTATTCAGGCACACGCAGCATAAGTTACCGCCGAACACAGAGCCTGTGTCTATGCGGATGTGGCTGTTACCGCGCCACACCTTACCATCTTGTAAGGGAATGTGGCCTGTCACTAGGATAGCGTCTTCAAAGTACACTTTGCCGTAATCAGTATTTGCAACGACAAAATCAAATGCGTCATAGCCGCTGAGATTATCGAGCGTTGCGCCTTCGGGCACGCCTGCGTGCGTCAGGACGTATTTTTTGCCGCAGACATCCACGGTTTCATATAACGAAAACTCTTCAAGATACTCGATAATATCATCCTTTTCATCCAACGGCAATTTTGCAAAACCGTCCATAGTTGGCCCTCCGCCGGCTTCCGCCCATAACGATATGTCTTCGATAAGTCTCAACATGTCTTCCCGCTCGGATTCTTCGGTAATAAGCTCGTCAAGGCTTTCTTCGGTAACTACAAACTTTGCTTTGACCAATATTTGCTTAAGAACAGCGATAGCCGCAAACTCGTGGTTGCCCACTATCGGGAACACATTCGCACGCATACTCATATCCCGCAATACTTCTATCGGCTGTTTGCCCCGGTCAACAACGTCGCCCAGAACAAACAAATCATCATCCGCAGAAAAGCCAATCAGCTTGAGCAGTTTAAGGTATTGATTGAAGCACCCATGGATATCGCTCATAACATACGTCATTATGCGCCCCCTACTCAAATGCTACCTGCAATATACCATACCCCGGATGATAAAAACAACCCGCATGACGGACTTTGATTTAAGAATACCGCAAATATATTCGCGCCGCTACCGGTTTTATCAATCCTCGAAATAGCCGTATCGAAAAACGGGAAAAGGTTGCCAACGAGGCGCGGCTTATGCTATACTGTTGCCAATAAAATGAAACGGATACTGGGTGAGACTAATCGAATTTATTAGAGGGGATGATTATATGTGTAAAGTTGTTAATATAAGTGATGGAAAAGAACCTTGTAAATGCTGCAAAAAGGAAACACGTAGATATATACATATGCGATATAAAACCGACCTGGAGTTCTGTTGGGATTGCTATCGAGATGCTTTCATAGCACATAATTACACCGAAACAAAACCTTGTCCTGACGATCTGAAACCACACGATAAAACATGGCGTTTAAACTGGAAAGATATGATAGAAGAACTAAGAAAAGATTATCCAATAACAAAAGGGTTTAGAGTGTTTGAACAAGAAACGTTTGTTACACGCGAGTTCAATTATGGCTATCCAGAAGGAATACCCAAGTGGAAAACAAAAGAGGAAGAAAAGCTCTTTATTGATGACTTAAAGAACAAAGAGGTTAAGAAATGTTTCGTATATATAATAGGTTGTATAGATCCTGAAGAGTGTTATGAGTGTGGCAAAAAGGTTGGTAAAGAGTGTTATGAGTCTGATATGATTTATCCTATTGTTGCAGGAAAGACAAATGTATCGGATCCCGATTTGAGCTTTACCGACTTTAAAGAAAGCGGTGGTAATAATGGTACAGCGAGATATCTGCTAAAATGCAAAAATTTGAAGTGGCATTATAAAAGTATTATTGTCATTCCATGCCCCGATAAATGTGATAAAAGTGCAACGACTATAGAGCGTGAGATACAAATGAAATACCGTTTGTTTGGCTCATAAGCAAGAGGAGTGGGTTTGTGTAAATGGAGGTCGAAAAATGACCAACTCTTTTTCTGTGGGAAACCTCAACAGGTTAATTATGGCAGCTTACTATGACATGGAGTTAATGGATTTTATATCAGAGAGGTTGAGTTCTTTTGAGGATTACCACCAAGCGATATACGAACAATCTATATATTTGAGGCTGTATTCCGGGAAAAACCAATCGGGGGAGGAATATCGGGAAAAACGTACGCAAATGGAAGAACGCAGAACGAGTGCTCATAATGCAATACTCGCATCTGTCAAAGCCTTAAACCGCCTTGCCTCAGAACGTGGGATATCTATAATATACGATGGTGTTGTCTCAGAGGATGTTCCGTACCGCCGAATGGTCGCTGATGCTGTGCTGGCGTATGTGGAAAGCATAATATTGAACAGGGTATGATGATACCAATGAGGTTTTGACGGTTAAAATTGAAGGGGATAAAACGGGATATGTGATAATTTCATTAATGGTGGAATAGACAAGCCTGACCATACGGTTTGCTGATAGTTTTGCAATCATCGTGAACAACTAAATATTATTATGCCGCAAGGCCTGGGACGACTTTGTCCCAGGCCTTGCGGTATAATTAGGCCATAAGCACCGGAAGCACCTTGAAAACTAAAAACCGCAGCCGGCAGAATACCATTTGCCGACCTTGCATTACACCGTTTGGCGCGAGGGGGGCATATGGGCTTACGTGTCTAGGTCAAACAAGGCCGGGTACAGGAACGATGCTGGGATGAAAGCGGTAAGTATACCGGACATTGCTATGAGCTATGATAAAAGAGGCCAGCAAAAAATATCTTATCATTTTTGAAAGGATTGCATGACGATGAATGAAAATTTTGTACTGAAACACGAGGAACTGCTTGATTGCCTGCACGAAAGGGATTTTTTGGTGCAACTGGAGAAGGGGTGCAATGGTGCATGGGGGGCAAAATGGCGGGACGAGGAAAACCTTTTTCGCAAATTTTGGGAGTATAAATATGGAAGTTTTTACGGGGACATGGATTGCGATATGTCACTATGGGCGGTGAATGTATATAAGACGTTGCACAAGAATGCGTTAGATGGACATGAAATTAAGAAGCAGAGCGGAAAAACCCACATGTTTGAATTGATTAAACCAAACGCGATGACATATCGCGGAGATACCCTAACCTCAACCGTAACTGTGCTCAAGAGATATTTGGGATTATTATGGAAAGATGACAAAATTCGATTCAAAAACCTCTTCCCCGACGGAATCGCAGCAACAACCGGTATTCCGAAAGTACCAGATAATTATCCGGGAAATTGGAAAGAATATTTTCTCGATGAAGAAAATGCGCAGATCATCTGGGAGATAATCGGGCAAGACGCCGGAGCGTTATTTAGGGCAAACTTTAAAGCAGGCGCCTTCATATGTATTCCGGGACATTCTTATGAAACAACTAAAAAGAACAGGAAGGGTTACAATATATGGGAATCATTCAACACGGGATGGGCCGGCGAGTACTATGCGGAATGGGATACGGCAGATATGAAGCTTTTGCGGATACACCGGTATTTTCACCCGGAAGAAGGAAAGCCCGGAGACATAAAGCAGGCGTTTAAGAGCCGCGAACTGGAAGGCCAAAGTTGTTGTCTTGCGGACAAGTTGGCCATTGATTTTGAAACATGGCTCAAGGACTTCTCAACACCCACATGGACGGAATTTATAGAAAGCCATTGTCTGCAAGATTTTGTTGAGTGCATTGAGTATTCAGATGAAAATAGAGTATACGGCAAACCAATTTCGCTGAGGACCGGCGCGCCAATCGCTTGTGGAACCGGCACTGCCTACGATGCGATGCCGTCATGCCTAAACGAATGTGAGATGTTTTTTCGTACGGCAGGCAGGCTGATTGAAAAACGCAGTAAACGCATAATAGATAAAGCGGTTCAAATTAATAAATGAACTCCAAAACCGGAGGTATAAGAATGAAAATAGTGGTCAGTGGTCAGTAGACGGGAGTTACGGGAGTAGAGAATGGCAGCACATTTTTCATGCGGTTTTGTGTCTAAGAGAGGCATGGTCATAAGTATGAAAGTAACAAACATAGACTAAAGCACGAGACAATTTTGTCCTAGGCAGCGTGGTAGAATCAGGTAATAATAACTGATAAAGATTGGAGAAAAAATGATTTTTTATGAAGCAGTCCTCAAAATCCAAAGCAAGGAAGAAGGGCGAAACAAAGTATATGAATGGTGTTCTAGGTTGAGTGAAGAACTTGAACTGAAACAGCGGGAGTTGGCTACGGAACACCGGATTGTTTTCCACCTGCGTTCTAAGACACTTACTGATTATGTTGTCATAATGCTCGCCTCGCAAAAACCCGTTGATTCCCAAAAGCTCGAACATATTCTCACTATGCTGATTCCGGATGCGGAAATAATCGTTAATTCGCTAAACGAAATCCGTTTTTACAATTTCATCCGGTCCACTAGCAATATGAATAGAGAAATCCATTTATTTCACGAGTTGGGCGTGGAAGGAGCGATGAATCTGGAAAATCCGCGCACTTTGTATGAAGATAGATTTGAATTTATCTGCCCACAGATAGATGATGTTGACTATGCTTATCAGTCTGGTTCACTCAAGGAGGAAGTCCAGCGGATTCAGGTCTCGGCTCGTGATGAATTCAAGCCCGGCAACCCAGCCCACTATGCCATACATACATCTAGCGAGACGATGATGCATGAGTTGCTCTCTGTCTTGGTGGACAGCTTGTTTAAGGCGAAACGGCTAATCTCGCGCAGAGTCTTCGTTATCGACATGGGCATAATTAGCTCCAAAGTTGATAGTACCAGCAGCAAGGGCAGCGATGACTCCCTTTCATGGCTTGAGCCGTTCTGCTTGATGTCTGCAGGCGGGACGATTCTGGTCAAAGTCCCATACATAAGCTTCGGATTCTCTCAGTCCCCAAAGAGCGAACCGGAGATGCGTAAAATGCGGTATCTTTCAATCGTGGAGAAGCTATTTAGCCTCAACAAAGGCAGAACACAGTTCGTCTTCGCTTTCGACCCTGTGTATTACAAAGAAAACATTAAGCTCGCCTTAGCCGAGACGTTCCCGCCACATGACCGGTTTGTGACGATCTTTGTGCAAGGGATAAGGGCGGCCTCCGTGAAAGAATTTCTGGAGGCAGAAGCGAGGAGAAATCACATGGAGGTCGATGAAAGCCTTTTCGCTACACTGGAGAAAAAGGCGGAGTATTCAGAGAAGGAACTTCGTGAGCATCTTGAGGGATGGTCAAGACATAGGCTCGTCGCCTCGGAGTATCCCGAGTACGAAGCGATACGCCCCATCGATGTGGACAAGCTAAAACCGAAAACCTCTGTGCTCAGCGAGCTTGAGACCTTGATTGGCCTTGCAGAGACGAAAAGACAAATCAAGCGAGTCATTGCAAATATTAAGTTTCAGGAAAGCCGCCATAAAGAGGGGTTGAACAACCAGCAGCCCTGCCTTCATATGATGTTTATGGGCAATCCCGGGACAGGAAAGACGACAGTCGCCCGAATCATAGGTGAGATTTACGTCAGTAATGGGATTATCCCTTGTGGGAGGTTCTACGAAGTGTCCCCTGCCTCGATGGGGGATGTGAGTTGGAGTGACATCTTTGAGCAGGCCAGAGGCTCGGTCCTTTTTATCGACGAGGCATATACACTAAATGATGGTGCAGTTGACCAATTGGTGCCATATCTGGAGAATTACCGTGAAGATACCGTTGTAATCTTTGCCGGGTATAAGACCGAGATGAAGAAATTCCTAGGCAGGAACAGCGGGCTTGCGTCACGTATCCCGTACCACATTGATTTCCCCAACTATACTCCCGCCGAGTTAATCGAGATAATCGAGTCGGTCTTGGTTGAGAAAAACTATACCGTTTCCGCACATACGAGAAAGATGCTGCAATATGAGTTCCGGCGGCTCCGCTTATTGGATGGGAACGCCCGCGACATCCGGACTCTAGTGGAAAAAGCTATTTCGGAGGCTGCATATCGCCTTTCGCAGTTTGACCCGGAGGCTTTAACGCAGGAAGAGTTGCAAACTCTCAAGTTGAGTGACTTCATGCCCGAACTCCGCTACCTTGGTAAGGAGCATAGGCGCAAGGTAGCATCGAACGTCTTTGGTTCGCCTTTGTTTACCATTCCGGCGACACATACGGTGAAGCTGGCAGGACGGGCTATTGGGTCAAAGGTGTCCGGGAAACGTATGACGAGAAAGGATGTGCTCGCCCTAGTGCCGGAGATGGCAATATCAATCGGCACAGAGTTAGCTATGCACTCGATAAATAAAGCAAGCTCGACGAGAAACCACTGATAGCAGAAGACTGTGTGGTAGAATCAGGTAAAACATCGGGCAGTGCAGCAGACGAGTTCTTCGATGGGGTGTCGCCGGTTCGATTCCAGCTCTCCCGCCCGTATGGGGCGCGGGGTAGCTTAGATTGTAGAGCAGCAATGAAGCGTTTGCGCCGTTTCTCCCGATGATATATAGCGGGCAAAGGGCATATGTCCTGAACCTGACCGAAACCATTCAGTGCCGGTGAGGAACGGCTGTTTCTGTGACTCGTAAGCGCAACCAAGGACGATGGAGTTATAGAGTCACAGAAATAGCCTTCCGAACGCAAGGCACAGGAGTTTCACCTGACCGTACTGTTTGCTGATAGTATTGCATTCTATTTCTTTACATCTCCCATAGATAGTGTTAATATGCTTTCTAAAGACAGCCTCGATTGACAGCCCAATACTTGCTAGATCAAAAGGAGGAACGCCGTATGGCAAAACCAAAGGATGGACAAGATACCGGGAATAAGAAAGTGGCGAATTTATCAATGGTACTAAAAATCCTTGAAAAGCATTCCGATTCCGATCACCCCCTTTCAATCAATGAAATCACGAAGCTCATTGGCAAAGATTTCAAGCGTAACGTAAGCTCTAAAACCGTCGCGCGTTTCTTAACAGAATATTTGACAAATAATGCGGAATTTCCTTTGTGTGATTACTATGATGTACAGATGGACGAAGATAAGCTAAACGATTTTCTGAAAGTTAAGAAAATCGCAAAGGAGGATGGCGAATATTACCCGCGAGACGCTCAAATATGGTATATTATCAGAAGCTTTGATGACGACGAGTTACAGTTCCTAATTGATACTCTCGTGTACTCGGACTCTATTACTAAAGGCCAGTGTGAGGGGATAATAGAAAAGTTGACAGAGTTGTCGAGCAAACATTTTAAGATCAAGCACGACTCGCCACTTAATGCTCCAAAAAACAGCCATGGCCTTCTTGATACAATGAGAAACATAAGAGAAGCCATAGACAGAAGGCTCAAGATAACATTTAAAATGCAAACGTACGGAACTGACAAAAACCTTCACCCGGTTCTTGAGAACGGAAAAGTGAAGGAATACCCATTGTTCAGCCCTTTAGAAGTATTAGTAAAAAGAGGCCGCTATTATTTGATAGGAGCGTTCGCCTCGGACAAGATTTATCATTTTCGGTGTGACTTCATATATGACTTAAGAATTCTGGCAGAGCGCAAAGATGAAGATGGGAACATAATTGAAGAGGAACAGAAAGCCCGATCATTCGCAGATGTTAACAGGTATGAGCATAAGCTGGACGTTGCAAGATACCTCCGGGAACGCCCGTATATGTTCAGCGGAGAAAGCAAAAAAGTGGTCTTTCTTGCGGATATGAACGCTAACCCGGGTGTTGTCTATCATATCCTCGACTATCTCGGACACAACGTAGTGTTCGGCAAAGAGACTGACGGCGCAGTCACGGTTACCGCTTTAGTTAACGAGCAAGACTTCTTCTACTGGGCTTTGCAGTTTGGAAAATCAGTGGAGATACTCGAGCCGCTCAAACTCCGGGAAAAGATGCGGGAAACTGTGCAGGGTATGTTGAACAAATACGAAGCGACACACGAGTAGCATCAAATAAAAGTTATTTACCCCGGGGCAGAGCCCTGGATTCCTCGCCAATGGCGCGCGTTGCGGGGCAGAGGCCCTGCGGTACTAAACCTTTTGATGTCGTCACTCGCTCGGTCATGCCACGCAAGCGCGGCGCGACTCTCGCTTCGTTCGACAATAAAGCGCACCTATCAGAGGCTGAGACAATAATGGCTCGGTCTCTTTGATACACTGGCAGCATCAAGAAAGTTGAGGAGCTTATATGATATTACCCAAGCAACCCATTTGTATTCTATTTGAAACAAGATCAAACGCATCTGATTGGTATTATGCTATTTTCCCTGTTAAGCGGGATGAAATCATTTCTCAAGCAGATTACACCGCCGTTTCCGAGAGCTTTTCCGCTCTTTTCCAAAACTTGAAAGGCGTTTACAACACGCCTATCCGGACTCGACGTCTTCTTTACTTCCAAAGGATAAAGCGTACCGTTTGCTTCCCATAATACGTCTATTTCTTTCCCATCCTTGTCCCTGTAATAGTAAAGATACGGCGTTTGACCGCAGTTGTGGTAGCCTTTTTTTATTTCGGAAATTGCATAGTTTTCCAGTAATGCCCCGTTTTGAGCGCCATTCATCAACGCTTCAATACTATTCCAGCGAGCCAGATACGCGACCAGCCCGCTGTCATAGAAGTATAGTTTTGGGGACTTTATTGAACGCTTGATCATATTATTTGAAAACGGGTGTAGGTAGAAAATCAAACCAAGTGTCTCCATGATGTTCAGCCAGCTCTTCGCAGTGACTTGGTCGATTTCCGCATCGTCGGCTATTGACTTGTAGTTCACTAACTGGCTGCACCTCGCCGCAACGCTCGTGATGAAACGATGAAACTTCAAAACGTCAATATCCCCTGATAGGTCGCGGACATCGCGTTCAATATAAGTCCTGACATAGCTCTGGTAAAACCTTTCACGGTCTTCAATCTCACCGCTTGCGAGCTGTGGCAAACTTCCATTGAAAATCCGAGTGTATATGTCGATGGGTGTTGCGTCCGGGATGTCTTTCGTGCGTTCGGCGAGTTTGTCAAAATCTGTGTCTAGGGGTGTGCAAGTCTTATGATTGTGCATCTCGTTTTGCGACAAGGGAAACAGGTCTAGCAAGCCAACGCGCCCGGCCAAACTCTCGCTGACGCCACGCATTAGCCTGAATATCTGCGATCCGGACAACCAATAGTCCCCGGCTTGTTGCCTTGCGTCAACTTTCATCTTAATGTAACTGAATAATTCAGGCGCATACTGCACTTCGTCAATGAAAACGGGCGGAAGAAATGTGTTGCAGAACGTATCGGGGTCTGTCTTCGCCAAATCTCGCATGGCGACATCGTCCAGCGATACATATTTCCTACCGGTCCCTTCCATAAGCCTCTTTAGCATTGTCGTTTTCCCTGCTTGTCGCGGCCCTGTTATCAGAACTACTTTAAAGTGTCTTGAAACTCGCAAAAAAGCGTTTTCGATATCGCGCGTAATGTAACTCATATCTGCATCCTTTCGGCTAATATATGGCACAAATAAGATTATAGACGATACAACTGTGTTTGTAAACAAGAAAATGCACCGTGTTGTAACATATGATTTTCTTTGGCAAGCTGTGCAGGTGGGGGTGGTCATAAACCTATGAAAATTCGCAAATCACTGACCAGAACAGCTTGATAACTTACGGCAAGACTGGTAATAAACGGGGGGTCAAAGACACGGGGACGGGTCTATTGTCTCGCTCGCAGGGAAACGAGACGACAGAACCGTCCCCCCGCCTCGCCCGCGGCTCAGAACCGCCCC
>Ga0099364_10009079_pt1 | contig 13863 bp, 13 predicted proteins | sample TergutTh196P3_FD_73070 | JGI IMG/M metagenome (GOLD analysis project Ga0099364, IMG submission 73070) | Microcerotermes parvus P3 segment gut microbial communities from Pointe-Noire, Republic of the Congo - Th196 P3 | ecosystem: Host-associated > Arthropoda: Insects > Digestive system > Gut ...
CTGCTGCATATCTCCAATTCCTATTCGAGACTATGCCAAATACTACGACCGGTAATCTAGACGCGATTTTGCCTTGGGGTGATGCGATTTCAGAAACCTGCCGGATGCCGGTAAAGCCTTAAAAGCAATGCCTGAACTATTTACCGCTTACGTACAGCAGCCGCAGATATTCCGTTGTCTCAGGGCGCGCCGCCGTCTTTTGCGGATATATCCGCCAGGCATCTAACTTGCCTGCTTGACATTCAGCAAGCATAAAGACCGCACGCCGCCAAGCTGAATACGTGACATACTGTGAATACGTCATCGCTTCAGGGCGAACCTCTAACAGCCATTTTTGGCCGTTCTTAAAGGAAAACTCAAGGCTATTTTCTTCGAGATACGTGTTTAGCATACGGCAAGACCGCCTGAATGCCTTAAATACAGATTTGCTTTTGATTCCAAACCTCTTGATCTTTGCAAGTATGTCGTTGGACAGATGCTCAAAGTTACTGTTCATAACCCAACCTCCGATGATCATACTCGGCTAAATGCCGGCATGTATTACATCGGGGATTGATATATTATTCTGAGCATTTCATGCTGAAATCGCGTAACCAAAGGTTTTCTTGAAATGCTCAGAGTAAATTTTTGATGTGTATAAAGCCCGTTATTTTAATGATTTAATAACGGGCAGAAAGGTCTGTGAAGCCTTTTGTCATTGACAGGAAGAATTTCCTGTTCACAATCACCCCGGCAGGAGCCACTGCCAGCGCCATGATTTTCAGCATTTGTGAGACTGCAAAGGAAAATGGGCTTAGCCCATATGAATATTTGACTTTCCTGTTTCGTGCTTTGCCGAATAATTCAAGCAATCCTATTGAGGATTTTTTGCCCGGTGGATGTTTGGTTCCTGAATCCTGTCTCACGCACGCTTCCAAAATTGAAATCAATAAGCATATCTCAGCTGAAAACTATGATTTGAATGGTTGAATTAGTTTGCATACTTTTTCAACCACTTGCGTACCGTTGTCATGGACGCTTACATAATAAAAAGTCCCCAGTTTTTAAGCCGGGTGGCTACATGATGAATGTTATACTTCACATTCAATGTTCATTGAAATATTAGGACGAAGGTGATTATCGGTGACATGCTCGCGTAGAAAGTAATTTCCAAGAAAACGTCTACAATGAGGGCAAACGTTTGCATAATAATGTTTTTTATGATGTTGATAGGAGAGAACGAATTCGATATTGGGAAATCGCCCGGAGTCAAAAAGTGTTTTGTCCAGTTCTTCCTCATCTCCAAGTATCTTCACTGGAAAATTCAATGTACGAGAATCCATATCAAAATATTGCTCATCTGGGTGGAGCGCTGAATATACTTCACGCATTATCCAGCCTTCATATGGAAATGTTACATCATCATATAGCGTTCTATATTGGAGATAAGTAAAAGACTTTAGCGTTTTCTTACAAGAATAGCAAACTCTATCAAACGAATAAACAATCATATCATTTACCTTATTATCAAGATGTAATATATGTGTGAAAAATAACACAACGACCAGCCTAAGCAGCCCAGAATATTATGTTGACAGATTGTCCATAAATTAATACATCATTATATATTTTTGATGTGTTAAACTTTTCAACATATGTACAATATAGCATTGCTCTTATATCGCCTACACCCATTGTCCTACCCTTAGACGGAACATGATGTGCGTGGTAGCATTGTATCAAACTAAGCAGATCATGACCTTGTGTGATATTCAATAGATCGTCAAAGGTATGAACCAAATTTACAATGCTTTCAATTGATTCTATTTGTTCATTGCTTAACAATAAAGAGGTATCGTTTATTTCATTTAACTTGATAATAAGTTTGTCCGTTTTTAGTCCGCAAGTACAATCGAATAGCTTCGATATTTTCAATCCATCGAAGTTAATTGCCAGACTTTCTTGAAAGCTCTTTTTTCTTAAATGTGACAACCAACAAAGTTGATTAAGTATTTCTTCCAGTGAAATGTTGTTTTTTAGATTTAGTTGAGTAAAGACTATTTCCTTCGTTTTAGTGTTTGCAAACAGCATTGCCTCTAAGCAAGAAAAGTCATATGCGAAAATATTTGTCGGCAATGGTGCATGGTCATAATCTCGGTCGCATATCCCGATAACAGATTTTTTATTTGAGAAGTTTTCTAATATTTGGTAAACCCCGACTTTTCCTTTAAACGATTCTCTTATTCTCACACCTTCTGGGCAATGGTGCTTAAAAAAACTAATATCGTCATTCCCTTCTACAATTACGAATGGGGTATTGGGGGTTGCAGAAAGTGTCAGCCGAATTTCATTTATTATAGAATCAGTATTTAAAGCTTCATAGATGGAATTGCTACCCATTATACAATTCCCCCAAGTCAACTTGTATATCTCTGTGAGATCCTATGATTTGCGGTGAATGGGTCGCAATGATAACCTGCAATCTGTTTATTTCAGTTGCTTTTAGTAAATCATCTAAAAACTGCTGTTGCCATGTAACATGTAGCGAAAGTTCTGGCTCGTCAATTAATAAAAGAAGATCATTATTAGTGTTAAATATCAAATCAAAAAATAGAAAGAGTTTTTGTTTTTCACCAGAAGATAATTTACTTAGAGATAGAGTTTTTCCATCAGCAGACTGATCTTTTACAACAAATCCTTCTTCACGTGAGATTTCAATTTGTTTAAATTTTAGACTGGAGTTAATAATTGTCGTAAACAAATCCAGTTTTACAATCAAATTTTCAAGCACACTATATTTACTGAAGAAATCATCAAAATATATTTTCAATGCAGTTGCATACTTCGAGTCAAAAGAACCATCTCCAAGCAAAGGTAATTCGGCAAGAGTGTACTTTTTTAATTTTTCAAATTTTCTCCGAGCTTCCTCTAATTGTCTTTTGTATTCTGTTTCGTCTATAGCATCACTAGCAGTCGATTTTAATAATCGGCTCGGATAAGTGCTATCCAGTTTGTTTGCTTGTTTCGAATAGTCGCTTGATACACTGCTTATTTTTCTCTTCAATTCATTTGGCAATTCTAACACGGCCTCTGTAATATCATCTTCGTCTCGATTGCGATTGTAAGCGCGTTTGATTAACCTTTGATCTGAAATAAGCCTTGTTTTTCCGATCCAATTTGACATATTATTTAGTATTGTAATAATTTGTAGAAGTTTATTTTCCTCACCTTCTTCATCACCACAGACTTCAATTAAATCAGTAATATCAATCTCTTGAAGCTCATCTGACAAAATAGACTTATTTGTTCTAATATCAAGCCATTCATTTGGACCAATCCGACGAATATAAGGACGACGCATACGACGATGATCTATTCTAGCTAGCACTTTTTTTGAAAGCAACTTGCCATCAAATAAAATTCCATCATCGCATTTTTCGATTTTTACAGAATTATTAGTATCGAATGTACATTCAATACTTTGAAATTCTAAATTTAAAAAAAGTTAATATTTTTATTGCTGATAGCATCAATGATTTGCAAAATTGTAGATTTCCCATATCCATTTGGACCCGTAACAATAGTAACGCCACCATCTTTAGTGTGAAAATCATAATCAAAACGACCAAACAATTTTTTGATTTTTAGTAAAGTAATCATTGTGCATCCTCCAAATTAAGCAGATTTGATATAGTATGAATAAAAAGCCAACTATATAAACTTTAAATCAACACATACCTAAACGCCCCATTTTTGCTATATAAAATCCAACGCAAGAGAACAAGCATCGCATTATAGCCGCAATTCCAACTTGGATAATATTTATTGTATCACTGAATGCCCCACAATTCAATACACTCTAGAGCAGCACTGCCCCTTACCAACACCGCTCTACGGTCGACCACTCCATAAGTAGAAATGTACACTGCAGCTATGAAACTCCGCCGAGCCGCCTCCGAACATGACCGGTCCACTGTTTTCATGTCCGATTACCCAAAGAAAAATCCTTATCAATTCAGGGAAAACAGAGTTATACTTTGTTTTGGATGTAGTCAAGTGCGTCTTTTGGTGACCATGTATCTTTACGGACGTGCATTTATCAATGCGACAAATACATCACATGTCAATCTCATCCATCTCAAAAGAGGGTTTCTTGTTTCTCGCCCATGTTCAGCAGCAAGCCGATAAAAACCGTCTATAATTTAAATCCAGCACAATATCCAGTTCATACCCTCTCGACACATTGATTTCCCGTACCAACTGGCAGACAATCATTTTACGCTGTTCTAAACTTGCATCCTCAAATTCTTCAGCCCAGCCACGGAATTGCTCATAGTAAAGATTGAGTTTCCTTATAACGCCCTGACTGTTGTCCAGCTCATAATTAAGTTGTACCAGTTTATCCTCGATTTCCTGCAACTCGGTCTTGGCATTGTCGACCGCCATTGAAAGCAAATCCGGTGTGAATGCACTCTCCCCCATTAAAGACTTGGAAATCTCGGACGTTAATAGCGTCAGATCTTTCTTCCGCTTTTTACTTTTTTGCTCCGCTTCCCTTTTGTGAGCTTTCATCTCGGCAATATCAGTCTTATAGCGTTTTTTCAATGCTATTGTTTTTGCCGAGGTTTTTATCCGGGCTAGATATTCACGGATTATCACATCTACTGCGCCATCGATTCGATCCGACATGTATGCTGATTGTCCGTCGCATACGCCGCGTTTTCGTGCCTTATTGACGCAAATGTGCGGCGTTTTTTCGTCTAGGTGTACAACGGCGGTGAAGATATTGCCCCTGCCTATCTTCCGGGCTAAGAAACCTGTTGCCCGCTTGAAGTAGGCGCTGATTTCTTCCCGTTCCTTCCCTTTGAAGAAGTCGGAACTTGCCGTAATCAGCGTGTCGATGAACCTTACGCTGTCCTTGCGGGTTCGGCATCCCGATGCCGTTATCCGGCTGTCAATCTCTTGCCGATAATGGGCTTGTGGAGCGATGATGTGGAAATTGTGCCTGCTTCGTGCGGTGTTGATGTCGGGGTTACTGGCGTATTTGGCTTTGGTGCGCTCGTGGTGGGCTTCCAGAGCGCCCATACCGCCTTTCTGCTTTGCAAACCTCATGATTGCGTATTGTGGCATTTGAACCTCCTATATGATTTTTACCGTCACCTGTCACCTTTTCTTTATTCATCGCATTTTCGGGGGTGACGATGGAGCCACTCCCGTGGAACTCTTGGCTCTGATTAAATTATCGCACAAAAAATACAAGCCCCGTTTTCATGTGGGTTTTGCATTTTGGTATGGTTTGGACCTTGAAAATTGCGGATTTGCAATCGGTGTGGTAAAATGTCGAAAAGGGGATGACATCATGTATTTACCGGGGACAATCAACGAGAGAATCGGGGATTTGCGTACAGGCAAAGGGCTTTCACAGAAAGAATTGTGCAAGCTGATTGACATTGCGCCATCGCAACTAAGCCGCATCGAAAATGGCGAAACGAAAGCCATCAGCAGCGATATTCTCATAAAGCTATCAAAGGGATTTGGTGTTTCGACCGATTATATACTTGGCCTAACCACAATCAGCGCACAAAAAAGCTATGATATAAGCGAACTTGGATTATCTGAGGATGCAGTCAAAGCGTTAATTGTGGGCGGCGTCGATGTTCAAATATTGAACCGTATCATCGCGCATAAGCAATTCCCCTATCTTATGGTGATGATAAAGCGGTATTTTGACGATAGCACCGCCGCAGGGATTATGGGGCGCAATGAAATGATTGACTTTATGACTTCCACAATCGCTGATTATGCAAAGGAAAACCCCGACAAAAGGGCTGAAATCCGTCATGATATATTAAACATGAAATCAGAAAAATTAGGCGCATATGAAGCGGATTTTGAAAAAATTAAGAGCGTCTTTTTGGCTATCTTGAAAGATATAAAAAAGGATTTTGGCGAAAACAAAAACCCTGCCCCGATAGCGACAGGAGATTTTATGCGGGGCATTTGGGCGCAGTTGCAGGACAAACCGAGAGCGGAAATTACTCCAGACGATGTTTCGGACGCTGTGATGAATATAGTCGGGAAGGCGACAGTGCTTGATGAGAAAAGCGCAAAATTATTTCATAGGTTATTGACTTGGGTGTTGAAAGGAAAGCATTAAATACAATGTATCTAAATATCGTCCATATTTACTTTGCAATATGGATATAGAATAAATTTGACAGGTGGCAAAGTGTTCAAATAACTAAAATCGGAGGAAATTGAGTAGCTATTGATTATGAACGAAACAACCACTGTGGATTATTCTTTGGTGGTTGTTCCGTCAATACAAAAAAGTGTATATCATCCGGTAAACACTTTTTCTTTATTGAAGCTTTATGACATTAGATGTATAATAGTTGTGATTGGAACATTAAGGTATAATAGTTTTGTGTAAAAGGCATCATTGTAGTTACCTGAACCATTTCATACTATAAAACGATAGAAAGCGTTGAAGTTTATGAAGAAAACAATTAAACAAATCGCTGATTTAGCGGGGGTATCGCCTGGCACGGTTGACAGGGTGTTGCACAACCGTTATGGCGTGAACCCGAATGTAAGGCAACGCGTCCAAAAAATACTGATCGACATTGATTATAAGCCGAATGTTGTGGCAAAAGCGTTGAAACGTTCGGGGGAATCAATCAATTTCGGTTATATTGTAACCGATTTGAAAAATCCGTTTTGGAATGGCATCATCGCCGGATTTAACCATGCTAAAAAGGAATATGAATCCCATGGGGTCACACTCAAACAGATTGATATGAAAGAAATCAGCGCTGAGGAGCAGGTGAGACGCCTGGATGAGCTTTTGGGTGGCAGTGAAAAAATGAATGGGGTTTTTATCGGGGCGCTCAACAGCCCGATAATAACCGATTACATAAACGACATAGCGGGAAAAATACCTGTCATCACGTACAATACGGACGTAAACGGCAGCAAGCGGCTTTGTTTTGTAGGGCAAAACCACATGGAAGCCGGGCATGTGGCGGGACGGCTCATGTCTTTATTGCTGCATAGAGATGGAAAAATCGTCACATTTTCAAGCCATCTCACAACCCTTGCTCATGTAAACCGCTTTCACGGATTTAAAAAATCCATTGAACGACTCAGGCCCGATTCCATCGTGCTCGACGCGATTCGCCATATTGAAACGGATGAAGCGGGTTATGAGGCTGCGTTGGAGGCGCTGAAAATCCCGGATGTCACAGCGCTGTATGTTACAGGAGAAGGAAGCAGCGGCATCGCAAAGGCGTTGAAAGAATCCGGATTGCGGCCGAATGTCAAAATGATATGCTTCGATATGCTTGACGGCATTGTAGAAGCGGTGAAGGACGAAATTATCGATTTTACAATCGGGCAAAATGAATATCTTCAAGGTTACCTGCCTGTGAAACTCATGTACGAATATTTGGTGTTTGGCACGCCGCCGCCCAGTGAGAAAATTTATACGGATATTGATATCCGGGTGAAAGAAAATATTGGCAATGAGGATTTTTTCTCCTTATACTTGTAAAAAACTCACAAAATTTGACGAAAAAATTAGTAGTATATGTTCTTGACATACATAATATCAGGATGCTATGATTAGCTAACGCAAGTCCGTTTTTTTTATTTTTTTATTTTCGTGTTCGAACACGAAAATAAAATGAAAAGATATAGCACATGCGGGAAATGAGCAGCAGGGAACGAATTCTGGCAGCGCTACATTCCAAATCGGCAGACAGGGTATCGTGGCCGTCGATTCCAAAACAGGAGTACACATTTGATATTATCGAGGCGATACGCTTTATGGAAGGCGGGGTTCATAAAAAGGCTCGGGCATCGCTCGCTGTCGCCTGATTTAACCAAGGACGAAACTCGGGCGGCTTTGCAGACAATGATAAAAGAATTTTCGTGAACGCTGTTCACATATTACGATTGAGGGGGAAATACGTTGAAAGATTCTACGGATTCTAATTCTAAAAAACGAAGCAGTTCTTTTTCGGGGCTCACCTCAAGGCTGTTACACGGGAGCCGCAGCTATGCTATCATTTTTTACTTTTTCATTTTGTGCGCGGTTATCACGTCAATCAGTCCTAACTTTATTGCGCAGACAAACCTTCTGAACAATCTGCGCGCGGCTTCTTATTACGGAATCATTTGCATGGGTATGACCATGGTTTTCATATCGGGAGGGCTGGACCTTTCCGTCGGGTCGGTTGTCGGGCTGAGTTCCCTTGTCACGGCGTTGGCTCTGGTGAATCATATTCCTGTACCGGTCAGCATACTTTTAGGGCTTTTGGTTGGAGTGGTGATAGGGGCCATAAACGGATTTTGTATCATAAAGCTAAGGATTCCCGCCATGATTGTCACGCTGGGAATGTTGTTTATCGCCCGTGGATTGATAAATGTCATCACTGAGGGCAGGCCTGTCTATCCTTTACCGGATGCGTTTAATATGATTTCAACAACTAACTTTCTTGGGATCAATATCGCGGTCTGGTTCCTCATTATTATGGCGATTCTCGTGGAATTCGTTTTGAGAAAAACCGCATATGGCCGCTCGATTTATGCCATTGGCGGTAACCGCGAAACCGCACGACTGTCAGGTCTGCGGGTAGACCGGATAAGCATGAGTGTCTATATGATTTCTGGGCTTTGCGCGTCCATATCCGGAATCTTCATATCTTCGCGAATCGCATCCGCGCAGGTAACCACCGGGCAAACTTATGAAATGGACGTTATCGCCGCGACCATCATTGGCGGCACCAGCCTGTTTGGCGGTGTCGGGACAGCCATCGGCGCTTTCTTCGGGGCGCTTTTTATGACATTCCTGAAATCCGGAATCGTGTCTATGAGGATGTCCGCACACTGGCAGAATGTTGTCATAGGCATCATACTTATTGTTACCGTTGGAGCAGACCAGTATCAGCGCCGCAAACAGGCCAGAAGCTGATTTGCTCTTAAGGGCCAGGCAACCTATGCCTGGATTATAATGAAACATTTAAGAAAGAGGTAAAAACATGAAAAAACTAATTGCCTTGGTCCTGGTCTTATCACTGAGTGTTTTGATGCTGAGCGCATGTTCGCAAGACTCGCCCGCTCCGGCTGCTCCAGCCGCTCCGGCGCCGGCAGAGCCCGCGGAACCGGCTCCAAACGCCCCGGAACCCCCGCCTCCGGACACTTCGGGCGAAGACTATTCGCACATTACAGTGGCGTGGGTCTCCCCGCTAATCGCGCATGAATTTTATGCATACGCAAAGCAGGGGATGGAAGATGTTGCAAAAGAGTATGGCTTTCAAACCTATTGGACCGGCGCGGATGATCATACCAGCGAAAAGATGATTGAAGCGATGGAAATGGTAATCGCGGACGGCGTCGATGCGATTGGCACGGTTCCCCTTTCTGAAAGCGCATGGGCTCCAATACTGCAAAGATGCGTAGACTTAGGTATCCCGGTCGGCGCAGCCGCCATTGATGTATCTGAACATTTGAGGGGCGGTTTTGTCGGCACGGACAATGCAGCCGTTGGCCGTAGGATGATTGAGGAATCCCACAAAAAATTAGGCTCGGACGAAGTACACATCGGCATCCTGATGTCTAACCTTGATACCGCCAACCAGCTCATCCAAAAGGATGCGGTTGAGGCGTACATTCTGGAAAAAGGCCTCTCCGGCGGCATCGTGGATACCAGAGAGACTCTTGGCGACAGTATCACCGCGCTCACCGTTTCGGAACAAATGTTGGCAGCGTACCCCGAAATCAATATCATGCTTGCGTTTACGGGCGAGGGCGGTGCCGCTTTGGGTCAGGCCGCTCATGAAGCAGGACGTGATGTCGTCATCATCGGAATGGACGACTCGGAGTATACGCTTGCCTCGATTAGAAACGGCTGGCAATTTGCTTCCATGGCGCAAAACTGCTATAAATGGGGCTACTACTCAACAAAAATGGCTTTTCTTGCCGCTGTAGGGCGTCTGGATGAAATGGATTCCCTCATAATAGACTCCGGCGTGGTTATGCTTACCATCGATAATCTGGACACCTATTCCGACGAGTTGTACATCATGCCATAAAACTCCCGCAATCAATCGACGCCCCGACCGCAAAGCCGGGGCGTCAACTCATATTGAAAGGTTGGGCTGTCTATGCAACCAATTCTGACGATGCAAAACATCACAAAACAATTCCCCGGCGTTTTGGCCTTGGATGACGTAAACTTTTCCGTAAACCCCGGAGAGGTTTATTCCATCATCGGGAGCAACGGCGCTGGAAAATCCACGCTTATGAAAGTCTTGAGCGGCGCATATTCATCAAATACCTATACGGGGAAAATATTCATAGACGGTCGCGAAGTAAGCTTTACAACGCCAACTGACGCGGAAAATTCCGGAATCGCAATGATTTATCAGGAAATTTCCCTCATGCTTGATATGGATATTGCGGAAAACATCTTTATGGGCAATATTCCAATATGGAAAGGTGACATCATTGATTCAAAAAAGATGTACCGGACAGCTTCCGAGCTTTTGGAGCAGGTCGGGCTTGATTTAAGCCCAAGAACAATGGTGCGCTCTTTGAGCGCCAGTCAACAGCAAATGCTCTGTATCGCTAAAGCTATGGCGAAAAACCCTAAGATTTTGGTTCTTGACGAGCCGACTTCCACGCTTACCGAAACCGAAGTTAAATATCTTTTTGACGTGATTGAAAAACTGAAGAATACCGGCGTTTCATGCTTATATATTTCCCACAAGCTGGACGAGGTTTTTGCCCTGTCGGACCATATCATGGTCATGCGCGACGGTAAGGTTCAAGGGGTTATTGAAAAAGCGGATGTTGAGCCAAACAGAGTTATCAGCATGATGATAGGCCAGCAGTACACTGCGTTTGAGCGCAGCAAGGAAAATATTGACGAGTCTTCAAACACATTTGAAATAAAAAATTATAGCGTAAGGCATCCGTATAACCCGGAGGAAAGCATCCTCGACCATATCAGCTTTTCTGTAAAAAAAGGGGAAATACTTGGGCTGGTGGGCTTGGTCGGTTCCGGCCGAAGCGAGCTTGTGACAAGTATTTTCGGATATAAACACAAAGCAACTTCCGGTGAAATACTGATAGAAGGGGAAAAAGTGCTGATTTCCAGCCCGTTACAAGCGAAACATTACGGGCTGGGGCTTTTAACGGAGGATAGAAAGCTGAACGGCTTTGTGGGGCTAATGGATATCAGAGAGAACATCACACTGCCGAACTTGAAAATGATTAGCCAGGGCGGCATCATCAAAAATGAAAATGAACGCACCAGCTCCCAGGCGTTTAAAGAATCGCTGTCGATAAAAGCAAACAGCATTTATACGAACCTGATGACATTAAGCGGCGGGAACCAGCAAAAAGTTGTGCTTGGAAAATGGCTCATGTCACAGCCAAAAGTATTGTTCCTTGATGAACCGACAAGAGGCATCGACATAGGCGCGAAATACGAGATATACAAACTGATAGAGAACTTGGCTTACGACGGAATGTCCGTCATTATTATATCCTCCGAGTGGGAGGAGCTTATGAATCTGTGCGACCGGTTTGTCGTGCTTGCCAAAGGGAAAATCGCAGCAACTATGAAACGCGGCGAGCTTGATGAAATAACGGCGAATCACCTTGTCGCCGGGCTATAAATGATTTCAAGGAGCGATTGATATGACATCAAAAGAAAAGCTTGCTACAGCGCTAAACCATCAATCCGGCCCGATTCCGGTAGATTTAGGGGGTACGGCTGTTACGGGTATGCATTGTGCGACTGTGGCGGCGGTGAGGGATTTGCTTGGGTTTGAAAAAAAGCCCGTCAAGATTATTGAGCCTTTTCAAATGTTGGGCGAGATAGATGACGAACTTATGGGTGCGTTGGGAGTCGATGTCCTGCCGTTATGGGACGAGCGCTCGATGCCGGGCATACGGATGTGTGACTACAAGGAATGGGTTGCTCCCTGGGGGCAAGAGGTACTTGTTCCAGGAGGCTTTAACTGTACGACAAGTGATGAGGGGGACGTATACCTGTATCCACAGGGGGATACGTCCGTGGAACCGTCGTTGCACTTACCTGTATCGGGATGTTTTTTTGACGCGATAGACAGGCAAAAACCCTATGATTTTGACGAATTGCGCCTTGAAGACAATACAGAGGAATTTACTCCGATTGACGATATCACGCTTTCAGCGTTGGAGCGCCGCGCAAATGAAGTAAAAAAATCGGATAAAGGTGTGGCCGGCAGTTTTGGCGGCGCGGCTTTTGGGGATATCGCGATGGTTCCCGCAACTGGGATGAAAAATCCGAAAGGAATCAGGGGCGTGTCAGACTGGTATATGCTTTTGGCGTACGACCCTGATTTTGTGCGTTCGATTTTTGACTATCAAATGGAGGTGGTTTTAGAGAACCTTAAAAAAATCGCGAGTGTTGTCGGCGATGCGCCCGATGTGGTTTTTACCTGCGGGACGGATTTCGGAACGCAAATTGGAACTTTCTGTTCTGTCGAAACATTCAAAGGTTTGTACAAACCTTATTACAAAAGGGTCAATGATTGGATTCACAGCAACACAAGCTGGAAAACGATGAAACACAGTTGCGGGGCGGTTGAGATTTTTATACCGGAATTCATAGATTCGGGCTTTGATATTCTCAACCCGGTCCAGTGGACAGCGGCGGGTATGGACAAGAAGACCATCAAGAAAAAATATGGCAAGGATATCGTTTTCTGGGGTGGCGGGATAGACACGCAGAAAACCTTGCCCTTTGGCACGGCGAAAGAAGTTTATGACGAGGCTCTCGAGTGCTGCGAAATACTGGGTGAAAACGGCGGATTTGTTTTTAACGCCATTCATAACATACAGGCTAAAACTCCGCCTGAAAATGTCGTTGCTTTATTTAAAGCCGTCCAGAATTTCAATAACAACTGAAAGGGATTACAAGATGACTTCAAGAGAACGGTTCCAAGCTGCGCTTCTTTATTTTACCTGAGTTCTGAGTTCGTCGGTTTTCAAGAGTACATGGAAAAGCTGCTCACAGAGCAGAAGATGATTGTGAAACTGGTTGATCGCCTGCTGGAGTGGGAGCTCGAGTTCTTTTGACGCTTACTTAACTGAAATCGGTGAATACATAGAAATGGTCTGGATTGGGGATGACTGGGGGACACAAGCTGGGCCTATCATGAACCCTGCTTTGTTCAGGGAGATTTTCGTGCCTAGATATAAAGAACTAACTAAATTTATAAAATCAAAGGCCGATGTAAAAATATCACTGCATTCCTGCGGTTCGGTATATTGGGCGTTGAATGATTTTGCAGAAATGGGAATAGACGTTGTTCATCCAATGCAGGGCGTCACTTTTGAAATGGATGACCCTGTGAAGATAAAGAAGAATTTTGGAGATCGCCTGGTATTCTACTCGAATCTCTGCAATCAATCCATCTTGCCCCATGGCACACCCGCTGATGTGGACGGTGACGTTAAAAGGAAAGTGGAAGCTCTTTCCAAAGACGGAGGTTACATATTGGCGGCCAGTCATAATGTTCAGGCCGATGTTCCTCCTGAAAACGTGATTGCAATGATTGATGCAGCGCTTAAATACGGCGCTTTTGACGCGTAATCTGAAATGGCAATAAAAAAGCCATTCTGTTTCCCTGCCTTTTCATCGCTAAAAATCCGCTGAGTGTGTACACACATTTTCACGACGGTGAGCGTGCAGGCATAACATACTAGTACTCTGACCACGCAATAATTATGATATTATTGGATAAAGCTTTTTCAATTTGATTCTGGCGTCAGCAGTGGTAAAACGCCAGTTAACAGAGGCACAGGCTGAATTTCTGTGATATTGCCAAG
>Ga0099364_10009080_pt1 | contig 13862 bp, 12 predicted proteins | sample TergutTh196P3_FD_73070 | JGI IMG/M metagenome (GOLD analysis project Ga0099364, IMG submission 73070) | Microcerotermes parvus P3 segment gut microbial communities from Pointe-Noire, Republic of the Congo - Th196 P3 | ecosystem: Host-associated > Arthropoda: Insects > Digestive system > Gut ...
AGCGGACACGACCAATAACACTCTGTGTTACACGCTTTGCATTTTTCCCGGTAAAATAAAAATCTCTCCTTGCTTATCGCTCCTCTGGGGCACGCTTCGATACAAATATCGCAGTTCGCGCACTCCGACGCCATAACCGGATTTTCCCGCCAATTAGCGTCGTTATAAGGCGCGTCGGTCAAAAAAACCGTATATTGCACACGGCTTCCGATTCCCGGTACGCTCGTTACGTTATTTCTGTTATACTCCGCCAAACCGCTCATGACGGCAAGTCTTTTTATGGGAAGCATCGTATAAAGTTTAGAAGCGAATCCCGCTTTTTTCAAGGCGTCTTTGACGTTAACCGCGCCGGTCGGACGGACGTCGCCGTCTCCGCTCGGTAACGCCGCAATCAAAACGGACGTATATTTTTTAGATACTTCCGACAGCCTGTCAATCCCTTTTATGCTGTGCGCGATATCCCCTTTCTGCCTTTCATTCACATCGTCTCTGTCGTGCAGAACCCACATATCCCCCGGCATTGACTTTACTTTTTCGATTGAAACACATTCCCATCTTGTATAGCCGTATTCCTCCAGCAGCTCTTTTAGTTTCCGCATTTTTTCCATAATATATATATCCTCCAACATTTATTCGGCGCATGATATTTTTATCGGCATATAGTAATCCATCTGACTAAATCCCATAACTTCCGCCGCTTCGGGCGGCGTGATTATATTGCCCATTCTGCGGCGGTTTTTATCCCGCTCAAATCCATGCTTTTGCAAAAATGCGCGTAATTCTTTATCCATACTTTCAATATCAGTTTGCTGGTCAATATCAGTATTCACAGCGTAAAGCCCGCCTTTGAAATCAACGATACCGAAGCGTTCGGGAACGGTCATTCCGTCCTCATAGATATACAGCCATTCTACTCCGCCCGGCGCTTCGGCTGCAAAATCCCGCGGGTCTTTCGTACGGGGAAAAGCCGCAAACCAAGCGTTGAACGCCGTAAAATTTTCCTCGCCGAACATACCAATCCCCGATGAAACCATTTTGCAATCGGGAATTTCTATAATACGAATCGCTTGCATAAACATTCTCCTTTTACTGCATATTAATATAAATTTATATATATAATCTCTGACTTTATTTTTCTATATCAATATCAAAATACAGCCGTCCGTCTTTATCGCTTATATATGGCTGACGATTTCTGATATAGCCGTATTCGGGGAAAGACCCTAAACAGTTCCGGTAAATATAATATAAAACGGGCTGATATGTTTTTGCATACTCTGTTTTAACAGACGCTGATTTTTTAAGTCTTTCGTAAAATTCGCTTTTATATTTCAATAATCCCGGTTCGGCGATATTATACGGAAGTTCCGACAAACACAGCATAAAATAATTTACGGCGTTTTCTTTGTATTTCGCGTCTATATTATTGTTTATTTTTTCCACAAGCTTTTTCATCCATTCAGTGTCTCCGGGCGCGGCGGCGTTAATAAAACGCAGCGCGGGGAGCGAAGTATGAAAACATTCGCCTATAATGCAGTCGTTGACAAAACAGGCGGTCTTTAATCTTTTGATAACGCCTCTGACCATTTCTTTCACAACGGGATTATCAGGAGCGAATAAGCAAAGCAACCTGATAATATCAAGTTCATATGCGTTTGAGGACAAAATATGCGTCTTTGGCGACATCGGGATAATCGTCTGTAATTTTTTGCCGTTATTATAAGGCGTAATATAATAAGCCGGATATGTTCCCGTGACATCGCCGTCTTTGTCAGTATTATTCTCATATTTAACGCCTTTATAAAAACTCTGTTTCTCCCGTTCGCCGCTTTGAGCGTCAAGAAGCTGCCGGACGATATTTGCCTTCTGCGTATCTGTCAGCCCGCCGCCTTTAATAATATAGTGATTTGTTTTTGTCATGAGTTCATGCGCGTTCATAACAATATCTCCCCGCGATAATAATATAAATCTATATATATTATATCACGGGGAAGATGACAACAGTATGTCATATTATAGTCCGAACGCTTTGTAAACATTTTAGTTTGATTTAAATTTAAACGCTGTGAGCGTATTTTTCAGCAGCATTGTTCTCGTCATAGGTCCAACTCCTCCGGGAACCGGGGTTATATAAGACGCGATTTTTGCGACGCTTTCGAAATCGACGTCGCCGCATAATTTCCCGTCGTCTTTTTTATGTATGCCCACGTCTACTATAACAGCGCCTTCTTTGACCATATCCGCTTTTATAAACTGCCTCTGTCTCATCGCAACGATTAATATATCCGCTCTTTTTGTTACTTCGCCCAAGTCTTTTGTTCTTGAATGGCAGACCGTTACAGTTCCGTTTGCCTGGAGTAATAACAGAGCCATGGGCTTGCCCACTATATTGCTTCTGCCTACGACAACACATTCTTTGCCGGACATATCTATATTATAATATTTCAGCAGTTCCATTACTCCCATAGGAGTACACGGAACGAAATTATATCTTCCAAGAGTTATTCTTCCCACGGTTTCGGGGTGAAACGCGTCGACATCTTTTTCCGGCGATATATTTTCAAAAACAATATCTTCGTTTAAGTGTTTCGGCAGGGGCGACTGAACCAGTATTCCGTGGATATTTTCTTCTTCGTTTAATTTTTTAACAAGCCCAAGAAGTTCTTCTTCGCTTATATTTTCGGGAAGCGCGTGTTCTTCCGAGTACATTCCGACTTCTTCGCAGTCTCTGCGTTTATTTTTCACATAGACTTTTGACGCGGGGTCGTCTCCGACAATAACCACCGCAAGTCCGGGGATTTTACCCGAGGTTTTCTTAATTTCCTCGATTTCGAGTTTTATTTCTTCTTTTATTTTTGCCGAAACGAGTTTGCCGTCGAGAATTTCAGCCATAATATTTTATACCTCCGATTTTATTTTTTTATTTTAATTAAATTGCAGCATTTTCTATTTTACAATAATATTATGTCTAACTTGTGAAGTTTTATCTGTATATTGACAAAGCGGACAAAATATATTAAAATATAGATAAAATTAAATTTATTAATATTCTAAAAGGTGATGTTTATGCGAGAGCTTGATAATAAAAATAATAATAATGAAACGGAACAACAGGATAAATCCGGCAGATTAAGAGGATACGTCTGCATATTTTCGGCCGCCGGAATTGCGGTACTGGGTTTAACTATGATAATTCTCGGTTACGTCGTGTCTTTCAGGGGAAGCGACGGGGAAATGCGGAACGGTCTGGGAAGAATCCTCGACGAAGTCCCCGCCGCGCTGTCCTGGATTTTCATTCAGTGGGCGGGGCATATATGGCTTATTATAGACTTAATTATCCTTCTCGGAATGATTATGCTTATCGACAGACTGTTAGCCAAAAGCAGGATTTATTTCAAAGGAGTAAAAAACGTCGATTTTTGATTTTTAAATTTAAATAGTGTCAATATATTTTGCAAATTAATATAATAATACTAAAATAATTATTAATTATTAATTAAAATTAAGGAGATTATTATATTTATGCAGGTATTGAATATCAAACCCGTTCCGACGGGACAGCACAAGCTCCCTCCCCTGCCCTACGCTTACGACGCTCTCGAGCCTTATATCGACGAAAAGACGCTTAAAATACATCACGATATACATCATAAAAAATACGTAGACGATTTAAACAAGACTGAAATTAAAGCTCAGGAAATGCGTAAATCGGGCAATTTCGACAATATAAATCTGATTGAGGAGAATCTCGCGTTTAACGGCTCCGGACATATTCTGCACAGTATATACTGGACAATTATGGCGCCTCCCGGTACGGGAGGAAATCCCGGGAGCGTTACCGATACCCTTATAAAATCATATTTCGGGTCGTTTGAAGAATTTAAAAACCAGTTTATTCAGGCGGCTTTGCAGGTACGCGGCTCGGGCTGGGCGGTTCTCGGCTATAACCCGTATTTCAGGAGGCTTGAGATTTTGCAGGCGGGCAAACACGAAGACATGACCCAATGGGGAATTATCCCGGTTCTGGTCTGCGACGTCTGGGAGCACGCGTATTATTTAAAATATCAGAACAAGCGCGAGGATTATATAAGGGCGCAGTTCGATAATCTTATAAACTGGAACGAAGTGGAAAACAGACTGCTGTACGCAGTCCAGTCGAAAGGCGTTCTGGATATTTAAAATAATTTTTACATAAAATTAATTTGCCGGTGAGATAATAAAATCAAGACGCTTAATTATAAAAAAGGCTCGGTGATTTTTTACTTGACCGGCAGTAATTTTAATAATTTGAAAAATTTAATCAAAAAAATATTTGTATCGGTGAAAAAAGACGATTTGATTTCTTCTGCGAACGATATGACTTATAAGCTTTTTTTCTCTGTTTTCCCGTTTTCGATTTTTCTCATGTCTGTCGCCGGGTTTTTGAATCTCGATATTAATCCCGATATAATATCGGAGCAGATTTCCGAAATACTGCCCGGCTCGCTGACTTCGCCGGTTACTGATTTTATAACCGAAATATCGAGGGTGAGAAACGCGAATATACTTTCGTTTTCCCTCGTCGTTTCGGTTTGGGGGGCTTCTTCGGGATTCAGGACGGCTATGCGCAGTATAAACAAAGCCTACGGTCAAAAAGACGCGCGTAAAATATATATAAAAATCCCCGTAAGCGTCGCTCTCGTATTGATTTTTACCGTAATCATCATAATTTCTTTTGTTCTCGTTATATTCGGCAACAATATTTTTGATTTGATTTGGGGAGCTCATAAATTAAAATATAAATTTTTATTTGATATTATAAGATATTCCGCCGGTATAATCATAACTTTTGTCTCCGTAATACTGATAAATAAGCTCGCTTTATACAAAAACAAAAAAACCGGGTTGAAACGTCTCGTTCCGGGAACGCTCCTCACGGTTTTTTTATGGCTTGTAATAAGCCGGTTCTTTAATATATATATTGACAATTTTTCTAATTATTCCGCGCTTTACGGCAGTATCGCCGCTATAATTATATTGATGCTGTGGCTGAATATCATGTGCGTGGTTCTTCTTTTGGGCAGCGAGATAAACGCCGCTCTGGAATAATTAACAAAATATTCTAAAAATATATTTCCAGCGTTTCGCAGCCGGCGGGTATGTCTATTTCGAACCCGAGTTCCGTTTGCCGGGAAGTCAGGTCTATTTCCCCTCCGCCGTTGACCGCCCTTATTCTCGTATGGATTTTTAAATTCCTGAAAAGCAGTTTAAATCCTTTTTTATTGCCTCCGGCCGAAACCGATATTTTATTTTCGCTCTCGTCTTTTTCCAGCTCGACGTTCAGTTTCTTTTCCCCGTCTTTGCCGAATATTACGGCGTTCGCCTTATCGAGTCTGAAAACGTGCAGAACGGGTTCGTCCTCATAATCATAGACGACGGCCGAATTATCTTTGCCGGTTATTATTACGCTGTTCGGGCGCGCCCAAAGAGGCAGGTTAAAATAATCGTTTTTCTCGCTTATATATCGTCCGCCTTCGGCTTGTCTGTTCGTGAACCAGTGAGTCCATACGCCGTCCGGCAGATAAGTCTCCGTTTCTCCCCTGTCGTTAAAGACCGGAGCGGCGAGTAAATTATCCCCGAGCATATACTGCCTGTCGAGAAACGCGCAGACGGGGTCGTCCTGAAACTCCAGAACCATAGGACGCATCACGGGTATTCCCGTTTCGCTTGCTTTAACTGCCGTTGCGAACAAATACGGCATTAAAGCGCATTTTTGTTTCGTGAAGAATTTCAGAACCTCTACGGCTTCTTCGTCGAACAGCCACGGCACTCTGTAGGAGCCGCTGCCGTGGAGTCTCGAGTGCGACGAAAATAATCCGAACGCTACCCAGCGTTTATATAAATCCGGCGTCGCGGTGTTTTCGAAGCCGCTTATATCATGACTCCAGAAACCGAAGCCGCACAGGCTTAGAGACAAGCCCCCGCGCAGACTTTCGGCCATCGCCTCGTAAGTAGCCTCGCAGTCTCCTCCCCAGTGTACCGGGAAACTCTGCGAACCCGGAGACGCGGACCTCGCGAACACTATGCCTTCGCTCGCGCCCTTTTTCTCCTGAGTCACTTCAAAAACCGCTTTGTTGTATATATAAGCGTAGTAATTATGCATTAAAAGAGGGTCGGAGCCGTCGAAATAGACGCAGTCGACGGGGATTCTCTCGCCGAAGTCCGTTTTAAAGCAGTCTACCCCTCCGTCCATTAGTTTACGCAGCTTATCTTTATACCATTCGGCGGCGGCGGGATTAGTAAAATCCACTATACCCATGCCGGGCTGCCACAAATCCCACTGCCAGACCCCGCCGGTTTTATTTTTGATTAAATAGCCGTTCTGTCTCGCTTCTTCAAACAACGGCGATATATGACTTATATACGGATTAATCCAGACGCAGATTTTCAGTCCTTTCGCCTTTAGTCTTGCGAGCATATTTTCGGGGTCGGGGAATTTTTCTTTATCCCAGTCGAAATTGCACCACTCGTATTCTCTCATCCAGAAGCAGTCGAAATGAAAGACGCTTAACGGGATATCCCGTTCTTTCATGCCGTCGATAAAGCTCGTTACCGTTTGTTCGTCGTACTGGGTAGTAAACGAAGTCGAGAGCCATAAACCGAAAGACCATGCGGGAGGCAGAGAAGGTCTGCCGGTAAGAGCCGTGTAGCGCGAGACGACCCGGGATAAATCTTCGCCGCCTATGACGCAGTAGTTCAATTCTTCGCCTTTGACGCTGAACTGCGATTTCGACGCGGCTTCGGAACAGATTTCAAACGACACTAATTCCGGGTGGTTTACATAAATCCCGTAGCCTCTGTTCGACAAATAGAACGGGATATTTTTATACGCCTGTTCCGACGCCGTTCCGCCGTCCTCGTTCCATATGTCCACGCTCTGACCGTTTTTTATATACGGCGTAAATCTTTCTCCCAGACCGTAGATATTCTCCCCCGCCGAAACTCCGAGACGTTCCCTCATATAATTGCCGTCCGGAGTTTTCATATAGGCGAGCTGTTTTTCGTTCGACGAAGTTAAATATTTATCTTTATACTTATAGACTATCTTAAACGGGTCTTTACTGATTTCAACGTTTAAATCTCCCGACGAAATAATTATAACGCCGTCCTGATTTTTTGTTTCGAGAGGGCAGTTCCGGTTATTATAGACATAGGCGGGAAGATTTTCATAATTGCCGCTTTCGTTTTCGTAATGCTTAAAATTTACGTTGATAATTCCGGACTGCGGCGAACTGAAAGTCAGGGTAAACAAAGGCCCCCCGAGGGTTTGCCCCCTGTTGTAAACTTTAGACGGCGCGATATACAGAATCGCTTCCGTTTGCGAGATTTTAATATTTCTGACTTCGGCGCAGCCGCTTGCGGTAACGCCTTCTTTATACAGCCAGTATCCGTTGCTGAATTTCATAAAAAACACCCCTTTATTTAATTAAATTAATCTATCCCTATTATATCATACAATATATTCAAAAGTCAAACGATTTTTTTACTCTTGACAAATCTTAATTCAGATGATATAATTTTTATATAGAATATATTTTTGATTAATCGAGAGGATTTTCGGGAATGAAAAGAGCTCGGGTTTATTATTTGTTTGCGGTTTTGCTGTCGGTTTTCTTTATCATGACCCTTTATCACAGAATAACCGTCGTTTTTTTCGCCGCCGTTTTCGTACTGCCGATGTTTTCGGGTCTTCTCATGCTTCTCAACTACGCTTTTGTAAAATTCGAAGTCTCGGTCGATAAAAAAATCTATGACAAAAGGGAGTCCGCCTCTACTGTTATAAGAATCTCAAACGAAGGGATTTTACCCGTGCCTTTTATAAAAATCAAGATAATACAAATCGACGACAACGGCAAGAACGCGAACGAAAATATTTACGCTTTAAGTATCGCCCCGCTTAAATCTGTGGATTTCAAAAACGATATAGTTATGAAACGCCGCGGGCTTTATGAAGTCGGAATCAGGTCGGTCGAGATTTACGATATGTTCGGCCTGTTTAAGTTCAGGAGAACGCTTAATATAATCGAGGAAATTCTGGTTCTGCCGAAAAGGATTTTACTGTACGGAGATATCGGCAGGAGTATAACGTCGGAGGACGGCGAGGAGAAAAACAAACGCAGAATCGGCGAAGACAGGACGATTATTTCGCATATACGCGATTATGCCGAGGGCGATAATATTAACTCCGTCCACTGGAAGCTGTCCGCGAAAAAACACGACGCGGGAGAACTGATTGTTAAAGTTTACGACCGACCGAACGAAACGAACGTCATGATAATCGCGGATATGCAGGTCTGCGAGTTTGACGACCCCGACTTGTGGGAGGAAAGCGGCGACGCGGTAGTCGAAGCGTCCCTGGCAATCGCCCTCAAGTGCGTTTACGAAAGTAAAAGCTGCGTTCTGTACTGGTACGACGCGCAGCAGAGCTGTATCGTCTGGTATGAAATCGCAAGCCTCGGCGAGTTTAACACCGCGTTCAATCACTTAGCGGTCTCCCAGGCGTCTTTTGACAATATAACCGCCGAAACTATTTTGAAAAATTACGAGATATGCGACGCGAGAAACAAAATAATATACGTTATAAACCAGGGATTCGACCTGAACACGGCTGATATATTGTCGTCTCTCGCAACGCTTGACGAAAGCGAAATCAACTGCCTTTGCATAGATTTAAAAGACAAAAAGGAAACTTCCGATTTTATAAACGAGCTCTGCGTTTCCAACGTAAACGCGGTGAAGTTCACGGGAAGTCCGGGTAATCCGGGCAGTTCAGACGGTTCGGACGGTTCGGATTCCCTCGCCGGAACCGAAGGGGAGTTTAAGTCTATTTTAAACGATTTTATCAGATGAATTGATTAGACCTCTTGCGAAATCACGCTGCCATGTAGGGGCGGCCATTGGCCGTCCGTCCGAAAAACATCAAAACTGCGTTAATTTTGCGGACGCGCAATGCGCGCCCCTACAATCAGGATTTTAATTTCGCAAGAGGTCTATTTATAGATTTGTAGCAGGGAGAATAAATAAAATTATGAACGTCGGTAAAAATCCAAACGCGCCCGCGTCAGGCTCGGTCAGGACGGTATATCTCGATTCGGACGGCAACATAAGCCGTAAAAATTTAGCCGTTTCTGTGATTCTAATGTTTTTTTGCATATTTTCTGTGTGCGCGGGGTTGATTCTGTGCGTTTCGCAGTCTTTTACCCTTGAAATAGATTTGGTAAATACTTATATAGCCCTTGCCGTCTCGCTGATTTTTTTCACGTTTATTTATTTTTTTGCGTCCGGGATTTTTACTCTGATTTCTTTTCTTGCGGTTTCGGGAGCGGCGGCATTTTATATTATAAAAAATCTCGGTTATATCAGAGACGCGGCTTACTATACTCTTAATCTGTGTCTTTACAGAATAAACCAGGCGGGTTACATAATCGGCAGCATAGTAGATTACGATTTGGCGGAGACTTCCGATATAACGACGCGGGGATATTTAAATACTATGGCTTTTTTCGCCGTTATTTTGTTCTCGGCCGTTTTTTCGTTTCTCGTTTATTCCAGACGCAATATAATATATTCGCTGCTGTTCTCGGTCGCGGTTGTTTTCCCGGGGTTTTTCTACGGGCTTATCCCCGGTTATTTCGCCTTTTCGTTAGTGGCGTCGTTTTGGGTCTCGCATTTCGCCGTGAATATATTCGACTCGGACTATATGATATACGCGGCGGGCAGGGAAAATTTCATCCCCCTTAAAAAAATGGACAGATATAAGTTTAAAACGTTCAAGAAACAGTATAAGCGGAATATAAAATCAATAAAAGCGGAAATCGTAAGCATAGTAAAATCGCCGAACAGAAACGAGAATTTTATCAGGCTCAACCGTCTTGTAAAACAGCTTGAGGCTATTAAAAAAAGCAATAGATTGTTTTTTATGTTTTACGGTCTGAATAGCCTGACCGATAAAAACAGCAAAAAAAACAGAGATAATAAAAATAATAAAGATAAAAAAAGAAAGGAAAAATTTCTTAATCCCGTACAGACAGAAAAAATCAGAATAAAAACAGAGTCGAGGGAACAAAAAAAAGCGGAAAAATCCGGTTTGGCCGCAGAAAAAAAAGATTTTGCGGGTAAATCTTTTTCGGAGAGATTCAAAATAAAATACAGGGAGAGTCTTAACGAGAAGAAAAAATATACCGTAAGGGGAGGTTTCGCGGGATTTTTCGCGTTCGTTATCGCGTTTATCGCGGTCACGGCCGCGCAAACGTTCGTAGCGGACGACGCGAGACTTGATTTTACTGTGCCGGAGACCGTATTAAACGTCATGACCTCGACGGTCGAGTACGCTCTCGTCGGTTCGGATTCGAGCGTTTACGGGGGATACAACGGAGGAATGGGCGGCGGGTTTCTGTACCGTCCGGAGGGAGCGAGATTCCGCGACAAGCCGATTCTTAAAATCTCGCCCGCATCGGAATCGGGAAACAGGAGCGGCGTTATATATTTAAAAGGCTGGACGGGAACGGTTTACACCGGTAATATGTGGCGCGAAGCGGACAAAAAACAAATCGAACGGTATAATAGTCTGGGCTCTGAAATTCTAATCCCGGGATTTAATTTCATATCCGAAAGATTTTTCTTCAGGAACTTTACGGGTTCTATGCAGGATATTTTCGGCGCATCGTACCAGAGAAGACTGTCCGAATTAAAATCCGACAGGATAAATATAGAGCATCTGGTTTCGGGAGGAAAGCGTTCGTTTATGCCGTATTTTTTAGAGGGTTTCAGCGGCGAGCCTTTTAATTTCAACTTCAGGATAAACGCGGATATGAGCATAGAAGTGACCAATTCGCTGTTCAGATACCCGGTTTATACGACTGAATTTTATTCCGTCGATAATATACTGAACAGGGTTATGCCGTATGCCGCGGACGATTTGAGACAGTATTTGAATTATTATAATATGAGTTTGTCGGTAAAAGCCGAAATACCGGAATTATACTCGCGTTTTGACCCCGACGAGCTGACGAAAATCATGCCGGACGTAAGATTTTTCTCGGAAAGGACGTTTTACGCGATGGGAAACAGGGCGTTTGACAGACTCAACGACGAAGGGACGTTTTACGAATACTCCGCGCCGGGAGCCGAGTATCAAGATTATATTGAAATGCCGGAGTATCACGGATATATTTACGTTCCGTATAAATATCAGACGAAAGACATGACCGATATATTAAACGCAAGACTGGGAGCTTATTTTTATATCGCGGGATTTTTAAACCTGGCTTTTAGCCCTAATAGTGATTTTACTTCTGATTTTATCGCTTCTGAAATTATATATAATAATTTCGCAGGGGAGAATTATCTCGGCATACCCGAGGATTTTCCCTCTGAAATTAAAGAATTGGCCGAAGAGATAACTAAAGGGCTGGATTCCGATTATGACAAAGCTCTCGCAGTTGAAAAATATATCGCCGAGAATTATACTTATACGCTGAGTCCGACTGTTCCGGATAATCCGAGAGGGGATTTCGTCTATAATTTTTTGTTTGACGTCGGGGAAGGCTACTGCACGGCGTATGCGTCGGCAATGGTGATGATGATGCGTTCGCTCGGGATTCCGTCGAGATACGCGGAGGGTTATCTTGTAGATACGTCGAAAATGCAGAAAGACGAAGACGGTTTTGAGCATATGACCGTCTAGGATTACAACGGGCACGCATGGCCCGAGGTTTATTTGAGAGGCGTCGGCTGGCTGCCGTTTGAGCCGACCGTTTCGTACGCCGAAGAAGAGGAAGCCGAAGCGGCGCCGTATATTTACACTCCTCCGGCGAGACTGCCCGACGGAGGGTCTATGTTCATGCCCGTCACAGAACCCGAAGAATACGACGACGACGATTTTGCCGGTACGGGCCGAAGAGCAGAAGAAGAGACGCGGCTTCCGGTCTCGTTTTATATAATTTCAGCGGTTATACTGGCGTGCGCCGCTATATACGCCGCAAATTATATTATAATATCAAAAAGATTCAAAGATTTCAGAACGTCGGGGACAAACGCCGCGGTTTTAAAGATGCTCGAATATATTCTGAAATTTTTAAGGTACTGCGGGTTCGTAATGCATAACGAAGAAGGGCTGAAAGAATTTTCAAAGAGGATTTCGCCGAATTTCGAGACAATCAATTTACGCGGCTGGGAAGAAATAGCCGAAATCATGCAGAAAGCGCGCTACAGCAGACATGAAATATCTGAACTTGAGAGAGAATCTATCTATGAATTTATCGAAACTCTGCGGAAAGAATGTCTCAAAAGGCTGAAATTCGGCCTGAAATTTAAGATGCGTTTCGTATATTTCGCGCTGTGAAATAAATTTTATGTTTTTGTTTGAGAATTAATCAAAGGGATAAATAACGCAAATCAAACTCCAGCCCTTTCTGCGTTTTCAAAACGTTTGTTAAATACTGCTCCGCAAGACGTTTCTTTCCGATATAACATTCGATTCTGTTTGAATCCTGCTCTATATACCAATGCTCGGTTATCGGCGAGGTCGAATATAGATGCTTTAAAAATATTATGTCTTCGTCCGTATTTGATTCCGACCACACTTCAATTATTAAATCAGGACGGCCGGCCGTTCTCGTCTGCTTTTTATTTGTCAGATACGGATTTTCTTTAAAAATCATAAAATCAGGCTTAACGTGCTGCAGTTCCGTGATATTATCGAGAAAACTTTCTATATTAACGACGGCCGTTACGTCAACCAGTTTAAACCCCGCGGACACGCCTCTGTCTCCGTAATACACCAGCGGGCACTGCTCCTGAAAAGCTATAAGCTCTCTTTTTCTTTTCAGCGGGAGAATATCGCCTGAAAACGTGCTTATTATATCATTATGCCTGTAGGTCGTACCCATACCCGTCTTGGGAATATATCTTTCCATATTTATATTTTCCTTATCATATGAATTTTTTACCCGCCCAAATACGCCTTGACGACTTTTTCGTCGTTTTGTAAATCCGAGCCTTTTCCCTCGAGGACGATATTTCCCGTATCCAGAACATAGCCGTAGTGCGCGAGCCCGAGAGCCATTTTCGCGTTCTGCTCGACAAGCAATATAGTCTTACCCTCACGGTGAAGTTTTTTCACGATTTCCGTTATATCCCGGACAATTAAGGGCGCGATACCCATAGACGGCTCGTCCATCAATAATAATTTCGGCTCAAGCATTAAACCCCTGCCGATTGCGAGCATCTGCTGCTCCCCTCCGGAAAGGGTCCCGCCCATCTGTTTACTGCGTTTCGCCAGAATCGGGAAACGGTCAAAGACTTGATTCATTCGTCGTTTTCTCTCGTTCGCGTCTCTTAAAGTATACGCGCCGAGGTCAAGATTTTCAGCGACGGTCAGGTCTTTAAATATGCGTCTCCCCTCCGGAACGTGAACCATGCCGCGCTTGACTATCTCGTGGGCGGGTTTATTAGTTATGTCCTCGCCGCAGAAAATCACTTTCCCTCCGGACGGGTTAATCACCCCCGAAATCGTTTTGAGAGTAGTGCTTTTACCCGCTCCGTTACTCCCGAGAAGCGTTACTATTTGCCCCTGCGCGACCTCAAAGCCGACGCCGTTGAGCGCGGCTATATTCCCGTAATGGGTAGTAAGATTTTCAACTTTTAAAAGAGTGTTGATACTGCTGTCGTTCATTTTGTTTATATTTTCCGTTCTTAAAAATATTTATAAATAGACCTTTTGAGAAATTAAAATCCTAATTGTAGGGGCGCGCATTGCGCGTCCGCAAAACCAACGTAAATTTAATGTTTTTCAGACGGACGGCCAATGGCCGCCCCTACAT
>Ga0099364_10009081_pt1 | contig 13861 bp, 10 predicted proteins | sample TergutTh196P3_FD_73070 | JGI IMG/M metagenome (GOLD analysis project Ga0099364, IMG submission 73070) | Microcerotermes parvus P3 segment gut microbial communities from Pointe-Noire, Republic of the Congo - Th196 P3 | ecosystem: Host-associated > Arthropoda: Insects > Digestive system > Gut ...
TTCAGCGTCTTGGGTTTTACCCTATTGACGCAGATATGCAAGTGCATGTTGTCCGTATTTTGATGAAGCGCGTAGACCGCCTGGCATTCGGACAGGTTCATTTCGCCGAGGGCGATTTGTACGGATTCCCTGACCTGTTCACGAGTTGGAGTTTCGTTTTCCCTCCAGCTTAAAAGAAGGTGCATGACCGGATCGGCACAGCGTTTGTTCTGCAACGCCAGGGATTCCATTTCGGTCGTTGCGGTTTCGACGGAGATCAGATTGACGCAATCCACGAAAGTGACCTTCTCAGTGTCCATGCGCCGCTTCGATTTGCCCGTTATGTAGTCGTTCAGCCCGCCGAAAGAACCGTTACTTTTCGGGCTGGGTATGTGTTTTCCTATCATCCAGATACCTTTTTATCTCCAGAACGATAGCCGCCATATTGTTGAGAATCGAGGCGGTTTTCTCCGCGTGTTCGCCTCCGGTGACGTTGAAGTATGTTTTAAGCAGGGCTCCGAGCCGCGACAATTCGTTGACGGTTCTGGTGTCGATCTTGGCGTACTTCGGCACGTGAATAAAACCGCGAAGCGTCTTCGCCCGGATGAATGACGAAACGGTGACTTCGATCTCCCTGGCGTTCGCCTCGATCTCGGTATATTCCTCGTCGGTATACATCAGCGTGACCTTGCGGCTCCGCTTGAGTTCTTTCTTCTGTTTAGGTCTTGCCATCTTTTTCTCCTCGGTTTTTGTTTTCAGGCTGAAAGCAAATGAGAAGCGGAGCGCCGAGTGCTTTACCGTAACTACCCGAAAGTAAACTCTGAAAGAGTTTCTATCGGGTAGTTACCAGCCTGTCAGTCATTACCTCACCAATTTTCGCGCGTCCACTTTCCGCGTCCTTTGCGCGGACATCCGCAAACCTTCTTGGCATACTTCACAGGCGTTTTCCTGTGGGGAAAGCATCAGAATTTGAATCTGTTGCCTCGCCGATTTCGGAAGGGAAGCCCGTTCGTTTCGATGAAGGTTCCACCGGCGAGCCTGCCGCCGCCTTAATGTCATCCTTTCTTTCGCCTCCAGCACTCATTGAGTTGGGATTTGTCGGAGAAACGCTGTCATTGTGGACAACGATACGTTTGGATTTTGCGCCGGATTTGCCCTTCACTCTCAGATTTTGCCCGCGAGTGTAGTGATATTTCATCTGCCTGGCGCTGATGACAACACCGCACCTTTCTGTAAAGATTTCCGCAAGATCGTTGAACGTATAGCCTTTTTTAAGCGCCCCCTTGATTTCAGCGACATACTCTTTTGTGCGGAATACGTCAGACAAGCTGATTGGGATAACGGAATCCTTCCCGCGCTCCGGCAATTCCGACAAATGTGACATCACATCGGCTATTACGCGCTGTTGTATGATTGTTTGCCTTCGATGTGTCATTTCTTTCGCTCCTTCCTTTATTAACCTCTGATAATCCAGCCATGACCCTTCCAGCGCCGTATACTTACAAGCATTACAAAACTTATGACACACCAACAAAAAGAGAGATAAAGTAAATGAAGGTGTATCTCTATGTGTGTCACTCATGTCACTCTGTAGCTTTTATTGCATAAATACTTGGTACAACTGCTCAAAATCACGGTGACGGCAAGTGACATTCTCGCCGTACCTTTTGGCTGAAATGAAAGTGACATGAGTGACGCGAAAACAGCTACATTTCCAAATCCTCCTTCCGAGTTTGAACGCCGTATTTACCGGAGTTGGCGTAAACAATCCCTTCACGGTTCATTCGCAGGAGCTTCTGACGCATGGTGTTTTGCTTGATTTCAAAAGCGTCGGCCAGTTCCTTCGGCGACATTTCGCCATTCTCTTTCAGATAATCGATGATTCGCTTCTTGTCGCTCGCTATGGCGTATTCCTCAGCGTCGCCCTCCAACTGCCACTCCACTCCGTTCAGAGAAAGGGCGTATTCTCGCTCCTCAACATCGCGCCCCGTGATATTCAGATTACCCAAGCCCTGAAGTCTTGCCCTATTGAGGAAAAGCAGGCAGTCGGCAGCGCCGGTTATGGCCGCGCTGCCGCTGGCGTTGTTGATAAAATCCTCCGCGTCGCGGGATTTCTTTTCGTGATGTACAAACAGCACCGCCACCTCGTACCGGTCGGCCAAGGTTTTCACCTCGGAAAGCGTTTCATAGTCTTCTTCGTAGGCGTTGGCGTTCGGTGTCCGCGGTTTTCTGAATTTTTGTAGCGTGTCAATGACCACGAGCCGCGCCTTCGGGTGATTTTTCAGCCAATCCTCGATAAGGCACAGACCACCTTCGTGCTGACGCGGCAGCTCAAAGACAAAATCGGCGGGCGATAAATCGGCTTCGCCGTATCCCATAGCAATGACGCGCTGTTGCAAGCGGCGTTCCGTATCCTCCAAGGCAAGATAGAGTACATTACCGACCTCTGTAGCGATTTTGCCGAAGGCCATCCCACCGGTGGCGACGGAGAGAACAATTCCAAGAGTCATGGAACTTTTTCCTATTTTGGGCCTGCCGATAAGCACGCCGAGGCCGGCGGGTAGGATTCCGTCGATAGCCCACTTTGTTTCCGGTAGTTCCTTTTTCATCAGGTCGGAAGCGTTGATCATTCGTGTCCGCTTTTTGAGCTTCGCAATGAACTCCTGACGCCTCTTTTCCTCTGTGTCCTGTTGTTGCTGTGTCATGGTGTCACCGCCTAGATGACCTGCTGTGAAATTAGGCCATCGACCCAAGCGTTCAGATCGGCAAGCCGGTAATAGATACTGTCGTCTATACGAACGAAAGGCGGCGCGGGAGTCCTTCGTTTTCGAGTGCCTTCACACCTCGATTTGCGCAAGTAAGATAGAGATACTCCAAGGCGCTCGGCAGCTTCTTTTTCTTTGATCAACAGTGGAGTATTACCATCGTCAAGGTTAGGCATATGGCTGGCGATACGTTTCGCAACCGTCATGCCGACACCCCCTTTGCCAGGTACTGGCGGCAAGGCAAGCACCGACAGGTGGGCGCATAGCTTAGACGCCACGGAGATAGGAAGCTATTCTGTTTTCTGTTAAAGTTTTGGAATTGCGTTACAGGAAATGAAAATATAAGCCTTGGCGGATCACTAGAATCTCCTGAGTCGGATTCAGAGCCGCCTCCGTCGGAACCGTCATCTCCCGAGGCATGTGCTAACGCCGAGCGTGGCGCGCTGCGATAAGCGCGAGCGTGATTATGGACGTTGACATGACGAATTACTTTGACGCGAAAACCTGTGTTCTTAGTCCGTCGGAAATTGGGGCGTGAAATAACATCCGGCATACGTATACCGACGGCAAGGCCCGCAGACATCAAACCAGCCGCACCTATCCAAGCGCCTAAAAACGGGTTTATACACGATAGCGCCACAGCTATACCCATCTTTACCACGGCCATAGCTTGGAAGTCTTTCGCCAAATTTCGTCGCCGTTCGACTTCGAAATTTGAAAAACTGAAATATCGCAAAAAATTCACCTTCTTTCTTGCGCCCCTATGTGGGCGACATTTCTACGAAAATCCCCTATGTCGCAAACTCGAACACACGCTTGTGTTAAATGTCGAGTTGCTTCGATCCCATATTCGCCTTGCCCGAGATATTCACCTACTTTCACTCCCAGATATTTTCAGGATAATACACGTTTTATTGTTGATGTCAAGAGATAAATTCAGTTATTACAAGGGTAAGCCTGAATGCTTCAGAGTGTTTTGGTTGGTGTAAGGGCGGTGTAAAGAAAATAAAAAGGACTCGGGAGAATTCTCCTGAGTCCTTGCTATTTCTGGAGCGGACAATGGGATTCGAACCCACGACCCTTAGCTTGGGAAGCTAATGCTCTACCAGCTGAGCTATATCCGCTTTTTCATTTTTTATCAGCTCAAAGAGTATACAAAAAAAGCTTGGTTTTTGCAATACTACTTCATCGCGCGTCCAACCGGGCTTTCAGCGCGGCGGTGCGCGCCGTTACGTCGCCCTGGACGGCGGCGGATATGACCGAGGCCCCGTCCACGCCCGTGTCCATCACCTCGGACAGATTTTCGAGAGTTATTCCCCCTATTGCGACGCATGGAAGCTTAGTGCTCATCCTCACTTCCCGCAGTCCGTCAAGCCCGATGACTTGCGCGCCATCCTTTGAACCTGTGCCGAACGCCGCCCCAAGCCCCAGGTAGTCGGCGCCGTCCGCCTCCGCTTTTTCCGCTTCACGTACCGTGTGAACCGACACGCCTACGAAGAAGGGCTTGGATAGCCCGAGAGAATCTATCAGCCTACGGGCTTCCGCCGCCGGCAGGTCGTCCTGTCCGAGGTGCGCCCCGTCCGCGCCCGAGAGCAGCGCCACGTCCAGCCGGTCGTTCACGATGAAAAGCGCCCCGCTTTTCGCGCATAAGTCCGCCATGTTCCGCGCGGCCGCCAGTAGTTCTCTCCCATACATCGACTTATCGCGAAGCTGTATAGCCGTCGCGCCCCCCTCCAGCGCAAGCAGGGTTTGTTCTTCCAAGGACAGGGGGGCTCCGATGACCCGGTCGGGAATGACGTAAAGCGACAAGGCTTGCCGTAGATTTTTCGTCATCAGAGCACGTTCCAGCGAGTTTGAGTTCCCTGAAAATCCTCAGGGGCCAAGCGTTGCAGTTCGTCGAGCAGGTAAGCGGGGAAAGTTCCGGCGCCCGCGCATTTTTTCTCCGCGCGCTCCGACGCCAGGCCCATTGCCAGAAGGCCGGTCAAAGTCCCGAGGACAGCGTCGCCGCAGGCTGCGGCGGCTGACAGTACAACCGTGCCGGCGACACAGCCGCTGCCCGAGAGGAAGGGCAGTATGGCGCTTCCCCCGGTGACGCGGACGACGTTCTCCCCGTCGCTCAGATAATCGGTCTCGCCCGTGGCGCAGGCCACGCATTTATGCTTTTGCGCCAGTTCGAGTACTCCCCTGTTCAAATCCCCGGCCGAGAGAGCATCGACGCCTTTGGTTGCGCCCCCTGCCCCCGCCAGCAGCGATATCTCTCCCCCGTTGCCCTTTATGATCGAGAACGCGTATTCTTTCAAGAGTTCGTCCGTGCTTTCGGTTCGGAAACGCGACGCTCCGTACCCTACGGGGTCGAGCAGGGTGAAGCGGGCCTTGTCCCGGGCGGCGGCCAAGCCCAGCTTTACCGTCGTCCAGGCGTAGTCCGTCGGAGTTCCCAGATTGACCAAAAAACCTTGAGCCAGCTCAACTAGCTCTTCCGTCTCCTCCGGAAACTGAGACATGAGGGGAGACGCCCCTATCGCCAGGCAGGCGTTGGCCTGCAAGGCCGTCGCCACGGAATTCGTGACGTGAAAAATCAAGGGGCGGTTTATTTTCAGCCGCTCCCATGCCGCCGCCGTTTTTTCCGCTGTGCAGTCCGTCAATTTCATAACTCATTTCCTCCTCTTGTTTTATAGAGATCGTAAAAATGATGTACGGGACCGTGCCCTTTTCCGATGGGGAGAGAGTGGCGTATGGCCGTGGTCATGTACTCCTTGGCGGCGGCCACCGCCGATTTTATGTCCAGCCCGAGCGCCAGGTTCGAGGCAATAGCCGAGGAATAGGTGCATCCCGTGCCGTGCGTGTTCTTTGTCTCGATGCGGGGAACCTCGAAGCGATAGAAATTCTCCCCGTCAAACAAAACGTCCAGCGCGGCGTCGGTGTCCTTCACCGCGTGGCCGCCTTTCACAAGTACGTTTTTGCACCCCATGGAATAAATCCGCCGCGCGGCGTCCTCCATATTTGCCACGTTTTCGATAGCCATACCCGTGATTTTTTCGGCCTCCGGTATGTTTGGGGTCAGGATACCCGCCAGCGGGATAATCGCCGCGATCAGCTCGTCCGTAGCGTTGGGATCCATCAGGGGGCAGCCGTTCTTAGCGTACATTACCGGGTCGATTACCACATTGTCCGGCTTGTACTGCCGCAGCTTCCCCGCCACGGCCTTCATGCAGGCGGGGGTAGAGAGCATACCCACCTTCACCGCGTCCACCTCGATGTCCTCGAAAACGGCGTCAATCTGCTTTTCGATCATGTCCGGCGTGACGTCCTGAATGTCTATGACGCGGCTGGTGTTCTCCGCCACTACAGAGACAACGACGCTCATGCCGAACACCCCGTGCGCCGAAAACGTCTTCAAATCCGCCTGTATGCCGGCTCCTCCGCTGCAGTCGGAACCGGCAATGCTCAAAACTTTTTTCATCTCAACACACACCTCCAACAATATGAAATTCAGAAAAACAAAAAAGCGCCGTCCCTTCTATGGGAACCGCGCTTCGATAACTCTCTCTGTCTTCCTACGCCGGCATTATCCGGATCAGGTTCCAGGGTCGGGAAATTTTGTAGAAATTCCCCCTCTCAGCAAAAGCTCCCCTTTTAATTTTTTCTTTTTTTTTATTTACAAAAAACGCTGTATTTTTCCCCCGGCTATTCCTCCACTTTTATCTTTTGCTAAGAGACAGCCACCGATTGACCGTTTCCACGCCGCTCCACAATTCTACACAAAGGTCGGTCACAAAACAACTCCCATTCACCCAGCCGGAAGTGCCCAGCTCAACGTCCTTTCGTACTTCCCTGTAGCCCCATACCGGCGGGACTATATTGCCGGGATTGCTGATATTCACATAATCCAGCGCGTATCCTCTCATTTTCTCGTCGGGTCTGGTGAAAATCGAATCGGCCTTGCCGCGGGCTTCTATTTTTCTGAGGACATCGCCGGAGGTTTTTATTGAGGAGTATTTGCCGCGAAAATTGAAAAAACCAAGAGCTGCGTGTTTTTTTCCGTCCGACGCGATGAAGTTTTGCCCAAACAGCGGCGCGGACGCCCCATTCGCGAAAATCAGCCTGTCTGAGGCGAAGCTCTGTATCATACCGTACAGGAAAGGCTCGTGGGCCAGCAACCTTTCGCCGTACACGCCAGCAGCCGAATGCGGAAAGTATATTACTCCCGCGTCATTTGGAAACGGATCACGCCAGGGGTCGTAGTCTATGACGTCGCACCCCAGAAGCCTGAAAAGCACGCCGCAGTTGTCGCCCTCGAGCGACAGCGACTGGCTCCCGACTATCGCCGCTTTGACGCTTCTGGGAGCGAAGCGGTACGCTTCCGGGGAAGTCCACTTTTTCCTGAGTTGCCCGAAGGCGTTGAGAATTTCCCATTCTATGTGGTACGACGCGGAAATGAGCTGCAGCGCGGCGCTTTTGATCTGCATGACCCCCGTCGCGCTGCCGTACAGATCCTGCATGGAGGGTAAAGGCCGCTCAGTCTCCTTAGGTATGTAGCCAAGGCTCAAAATGTGCGTGCCGCGCCCGTAATCCTGCTCCAGAAGCTGATATTCCCTCGGGTTTTTCACCGACGCGAAAATAACTCCCATGACGGCTCCCTCGCACGAACTTTCCAGCGCGGACAGCACCGTCGTGGCGGTACGGGCCGTCAGTACGGTAGACGCCGACGCGGATATAACCGGCACTACCGCACAGGAGAACGTATTAGCCAGGTCAATCACGTCCTGGCTTACCTGAATAAAATCCTCCTCCCGCCTCGTCCCGATCGGCGTCAGAATTATGTTCAGGGCGTCGGGCTTTGCCATCTCCTGAAACAGCGTCTTCAAATTTCTTGCGTTGCCGCACGCGAAGGTGTCCAAGGAGATAATAGGCTCCCCCAGAAGGAGCTTCAGCAGACGCATGTCCAATTCGCTGCGCCCGCATGTAAAGACATTTACCTTGACGCCGCTTCGTTTCATGACGTATATCAGAATCAGAGACGGAGGAACAATCCCAGGGGGCGTTTCGTCGGCAATGATAAGACGGGGCAGATTCATTACGCTTTTTCTATCCTTTCCGCGACACGCGAAATTTCTTCAAAGTCGCCGTTAAGCAGATATTCGCCCATTGTATCCAACAGTTCCTTAACAGGGCGCGGCCATGCTTTTCGCTCTAATTCGGACAACGCGGCTTTCGCGGTTTTTTTATCGTATATCTCACACGCCTCTTTAACAGTAAGCAGTTTTTCAAGCAGATACACACGGTCAGAATCCGCCGCAACGCTGTCCTCATCATCTTCGTTTTGCGGCTTGAGCCGTTCGGCTACCGCCCGCAACCCGTCAAGAAACGCCTCCGTTTCGGCTGAAATTACGGCGGTATCCTTCTCCCGCCCCGCCTGCTCCAAATTGGCCGCGACGGCGGAGAGTTCCGATTCGCCGATATTTGCCAGCGCGCTTTTTATTGCGTGGACGTTGATTGTATACATCCTTATATCCTCTTTATCATAAGCGCCGCGTTCATGAATCGCTCCCAGTACCGCGGCGGCCTTTTCGGCGTCCCTGACAAAAATTTTGCCCAATTGCGGGCTTATGGCCGTCTGTGCCGCCGGAGCCGCGGCGTGGCGTACGCTTCTTTGCCAATGCGCGGCCTCGATGACCTCGGGCGGCTGTTTATCGCGTATGAATTTTTTCAGCACAGCGTTCAATTCGCGTACGTCGATCGGCTTTGAAATAAAACCGTCAAAACTGTTTGCCAGGAAGACTTCCGCCTGCCCCACAAGGACGTTGGCGGTCAACGCGACTACAGGCTGTGTATAGCCCAGGTCGCGTATGATTTTTGTCGCTTCGATGCCGTCCATTTTCGGCATCATATGATCCATAAACACGATGTCATACGTCTTGCCGCCCTTGATTTTTTCAATCGCGTCAAATCCGCTCATGACAGTGTCGACCGATAATTCATAAGGCGCCAGTAATCCCTGGGCCACATATAGATTCGACTCCACGTCATCCACGACAAGGACGTTGCCATAGGGCATCGGCTCGAATATTACCCGCGCTCTTCTTGTTTGTCTCGTGTCATTTATACTGAACATCTGAAGTTTTTCCGCCAATTCCCTGCCTAACACGTTGGCGCCGGTTTTCTTTTGCGGCAAGCGGACGTCAAACGCCGTGCCCTTGTTCAACTCGCTTTCCACAAAAATCTCCCCGTCCATCAGGCGCACCAAATTCTGCGTGATACCCATGCCCAGCCCCGCTCCCTCGGTCGTACGGTTAGCTTTCATTTCAAAGCGGGAATATTCGTCAAACATTTTGCTTACCTGCTCCTCCGTCATGCCGTGGCCGGTATCGCTCACGCGGAAAACAAGCGTCACTTCGGATTCTTCCCCTTCGCCGCTCATTTCGGAGGAGACCGACAGTTTCACCTTGCCTCTTTCCGTATATTTGAATGAGTTTGAAAGCAGGTTGTTCAAAATCTGCTTGATACGAAGCCCGTCGCCGATCAACTCCGACGGCGTGTTTTCGTCCACTGAGAGCTCAAACTCAATCGGCTTGCCGCCTATACGCATCATGTTCAGAGTCGTGGTGTCGTTGATCAGGCTCGCGGTATTGTATTCGGCGGGCATCAGCTCCAGCTTGCCAGCCTCGATTTTGGACAGATCCAGTATGTCGTTGATAAGGCCGAGCAGCAGTTCTCCCGATTTGTAGATCTTGCCGAACGCTTCCCTTATGTTTGGCGCAAGTTTTTCATCATTGAGCTGGATTTCGGTGATACCCAGAATCACGTTCATCGGCGTGCGTATCTCGTGACTCATCGTTGCCAGGAACATGCTTTTTGCCTTGTTGCTCTCCTCGGCGATTTCCGCCTTGCGCTTTTCCTCGATCATTTTGTTGTGTTCGCGCATATCCCTGGTATACCCGGCCACGGCATAACCTTCTTCATATTCGACCCGTACAAGAGTGACTTCCGCGGGCATGGGCGTGCCGTCAAGCATTTTATACGTCCAACCGAAGAAACAACCGCCCTCCTCAAACGCTTGTTTGACGCATTTTGTGATTTTCTCCTCGGAGCGCTGCCCGTCGGGCTGGTATTCGGGATATAACTCGGAATGTCTTTTCAGATAGTCATGCTTGTCCTTAAAACCGAAAAGCCTGATGGCTGCTTCGTTGCAGTCTATCAAATTGAGATTCTTGTCCCATAGCCGGCAGCAAAGCGGGGTCTTGTCCAGCAAAATCTTTGCGCGTTCGTTCGCTTTGGATATTTCATCCACCATAATCTCCAAACTGCTGGCGTAATCTTTTATGGCGTTCTGGACGCGAACGTAGAGGATCTGGTTTGAAATACGCTTTTGCAGCAAAGGCCCGGAAAAGGGCTTTGCTATGTAATCTACCGCGCCCAGGTTAAAACCTTCCCTCTCGCTTTCCTCATCGCTTTTCGACGTGAGAAATATTACGGGGATATCTTTATAGCGGGCGTCGGCTTTCAATTTTTTTATGACCTCAAAACCATTCATCTCAGGCATTTCCACGTCTAAAAGAATCAAGTCGGGCACGTCGTTTTCAAGATTCTCAAAAAGCGTGGCCGGCGACTGAATGGTATAAACCCTGTAAAATGCTTTAAGCAGGCTTTTACCTTGAGTCAGGGTGGCCAGGTTATCGTCCACCAATACTATTTTGGGACGGGTTTGATCCACGACCTACACCTCCACTAAAAATGTAGAAAGCATTTCTTTAATATTACTATATTTCCCCTGATCCACATTTTCACGCAGCAAAGCGGCCAGCCCGTCGTCGGATTTGTATTTATAGTTTTCTATCTCGGCCATCACCGCGTCTATCTCGTCAATGTCATAATTTTCGCAGGCGTCCCGGAGTTTAGTCAACAGCGCCTTGTCGGGCTTATCCTGTATTGTTTTCTGCTCCTCCCCGCATTTCACGAGCATGTCCTCGATATCAGTCACAAGTTGAAGAACGGTATCAAGGAACTTTTGATTGTTGGCGCTCACAAAGTCATAATCCCCGGCCACGGCCGCCGCCTCCAGAGCCTCGGCCTCATTCCCCGCTGCCTCCGCAAATATGCCTCGGCTGGAACCTTTAATGCCATGCACAGTTACGGCATACGCGCCCAGATTGTCAATGTTCACTTCTTTGACGATATCGAGCAGCGGCCGTGTATTATTTACATAAGACCGCAGGATACGAAGAAAAACATCTTCGTTGGAACCAAAGTGCGATATCCCTTTGTCCATATCCAACCCGGGAACGTTTATGCCAAGCGTACGCTTTTCTTTACCGCGTTTTTTTTCAACGCTTATTCTCTTATCGGGAAGCCGGGCTTCCGCTTCCTTATCTCGTATCCATTGCCGGACAACGGCGTCAAGGCGGGCCAAATCAATGGGTTTTGATATAAACGCCTGAAAGCCTTTGCTTAAAAACATTTCTTCATTTCCCACGATGGCATTGGCTGTGAGGGCAATGATCGGTACCGTTTCAGCGTACTCCGTGCCTATTTCTTTTCTGATAATACGCGTCGCTTCGATTCCATCCATTTCCGGCATCATGTGATCCATAAAAACCGCGTTATACCTGACTTTTTCACTACGAATAGCGTCTATAGCCTGCTGCCCTCCGGTCACGCAGTCAATTTTCATCCCGTACAGGTTCATCAGACCCTTCGCCACGTCAAGATTAGTGGAGTTGTCGTCCACCACAAGCACCCGGGCGTAAGACAGATTGATACGCGTCATCCTCGTGTTTTCAAACTTGTTGATAGAGTAATGGAATTTTTTCAGGCTTTCCACCACATCCGCGCCGATAGCGGCGTCATTGACGTACTTCTGCCGGAGTTTCACCGTGAAGACGCTGCCTTTTCCGTATTCACTCTCCACCGTGACCGAACCGCCCATCATCTCGGCTACCTTTTTGGAGATGGAGAGGCCGAGTCCCGTTCCTTCTGTTCTGCGGCCGGCGTCTTTGCGGTTGTTTTCCTCTTCCATCTTGGAGTAGACGGTAAAAAGTTTGTTAATATCCTCCGGCCGGATGCCGACGCCTGTATCACGAACCCAGGCTGTCAGCCAAACCGTGTCTCCATCCCTTTCGGAACGCACACCCAGCTCGACGGTTCCCTCTTTGGTAAATTTGAAAGCGTTGGAGAGAAAGTTGTTCAAAATCTGTCTTACCCGCAGCTCGTCTCCATACAGGTAGTTGGGTAAATCCGCTTCGATGTTCAGGACAAGCTCGACGGGTTTTTCCCCGACGTACAGAATACTTTGGGTAATCGCGTCGTTAAGCAGGCTGGGGACGTCGTATTCAAGCGGATTCAGCTCAAATCTGTCCGCCTCTATTTTCGATATGTCCAGAATGTCGTTGATTAAACACAGAAGGGTCTCGCCGGCTCTATATACCTTCACAAGGTTTGAGTGCGTCTCATCGTCCAGATGCACGGTCTCAAGGGTCAGTTCCGTCAACCCCAGAACGGCGGTAAGCGGAGTGCGCATTTCATGGCTCATGTTGGCTAAAAAGTTGCTTTTCGCGCGGGATGCGGCCTGTGTGGCCTCCTCCATTTCTTTGCGGTGAGTTATGTCATACGCAATGCCGATAACGCCAAACACATCGCCGTTATTGAACAGCGGCGTTTTTATTATCTCAAAAAACGGTTCGGCGCCGTTAAAGCCGGGTATGCTTTTCTCAAGCATGACAAGCCTGTTTTCTATTATCGCCGTCCGGGCCGCCTCTTGAAAGCTTTCCAGCATACCGTCCGGCAAATCGAATCCGTAACCTGTCTGCCCGATTATTTCTTTCTCGCTGCAGCCGAAATGTTCTTCGAATTTTTTGTTTACCCGAACAAAATTGTGCTGCAGGTCTTTTACATACAGAAGTTCGGGGACTGAGTTAAAAATTGTTTCAAGCATGGATTTTTCAATCGCAAGTTCTTCCTGGAGCTTGTTTTTTTGTTTATTATGCTTATGATTGGCAACAAGGAAAATGCTGGTTCCGATGATCAACAGCGCGCTGATAATCGACAGGCTCACCAAGGCAATGAAGAATTGCGGATTGGATTCCCAGATGGAAGGAATTGTGTTCACAATCTCGGCGCCGAAGGGTAAAGAGCCCGGCCTTACGTTAAACCTGTCCATCTGGTTTTGATCGAATACCCAGCGGTTGTACGCGGTCGAATCACTCACAACCGGGATATCCTCGGCCATGCTGCCGCTCATCAGTTTTTCGAGCATATCGGCAATTTCCACGCCCTGCCTGTGATAGTCCAGGCATTTTCCGCCGACAGCGTTATATGCCGGTTCAGTGGAATAAACCGACACGATTGGAACGGAGCAGTTTCTCTCCAGCAGCCGTTTCATTTCGCTCATGGAATAATATTGATAGTCGGCATCGACAAAATACGAGCCTATAAAAACCAGACTGTCTTCCGGCAAGGCGCTGATCCGCGCGAGCAGCGATTCATTATTGATATTTTCGTTGTACTCAATGTTAAGGAGCCTTTCCATCGGCTTCAAATCGTTCTCTATGACGTTTCTGTATTGAATACCCTCGACGGTGTGGTCATTTACGACATAAATATTTTTTACGCCGGGGAAAATCGACAACGCGGCTTCCACCGTCCGGCGCGCTTCAATGTTTTTTACAATGCCCGTGAAATAATGCTCGTTGTCCTGGACGATCTCACTGTACCGTTCGCTGACTCCGTAAAACAAAACAGGGGCGTTTCTGAAATAAAGAAAGTAATAATCTTTCAAGAAACCCAGCCCGGTTTCCCCCGAAACGATAACAGCGGCGACGTTTCTCGATACCAGATCCGCGCGGAGCAGGTACGCGATGTGCGATATATTGGTCTGTCCTCTGGAAAAGCGTTTGGCATCTATATTGACTGTCATCCACTCGATTGAAACGTCGTCTTCAAATTGCTTCTTCATGGCCACGCTGAATTGGTCTTCTCTCTCCGTTTCGATGCTGGAGGAGATGATATGCACCACGGTTTTTTTCTGGTTGATTTCCGGCATTGGGAGGTCGTTGAGAATTTGGGCGGCGCTCCCATCGCTTATCATGTTTTCCAGCGCGCCCGCTAATTCCGGGACAAACGCC
>Ga0099364_10009082_pt1 | contig 13861 bp, 12 predicted proteins | sample TergutTh196P3_FD_73070 | JGI IMG/M metagenome (GOLD analysis project Ga0099364, IMG submission 73070) | Microcerotermes parvus P3 segment gut microbial communities from Pointe-Noire, Republic of the Congo - Th196 P3 | ecosystem: Host-associated > Arthropoda: Insects > Digestive system > Gut ...
GTTCCTCGTCGGACATTGACGGGTCTTTCCAATCGTAGAAAAGCTGGCATGGCACTTCGGCGCATTCGCCACAGGTCTTGTACCCTCTTTTATTGACCGCGCAGTCATAAATCGGACACCGTTCAACACCAAAATCCTTTATGTAAAAAGGTTTGCCTCCGCAGATTTGGCAGCCGTCACCGCACTGCGTTTTCAAGGGACATACGTTACAGTTAATCCCACAAGGTGAAATGTTCATTTTGAAATCTCCTCTGTTTTTATTCATCATACCATAGTCAACACGACAACAGTATGTCCACTTTATAAAAAGAAAAAATTAATTTGAGGGAGCATCACTCACGTGGCGCGAGCGACCATAATATTTCATATAGCTATTAAATTTTCAAGGTGCAAATTAAGTATTATGGGCTTTCGGTTCTTATATGAAGCAGATTGTTTTCCCCATGAATCTCTTTTTCGTCAATTTCAAACTTGAAATCACGCGAACCGCTTTTTGTTCTTGTGTTTATGGGCTTTTTCTTTTTTTAGGGACAACCGTCGCTAACTCTGTAACACACAGTCCGCATAACGGTTCATTTTTAGCTGTGATTTTGAAGCTGATTGGTGGAAAAGATTTCAGAGAAACACCGCCATCTTTGACAAGAGAAGGAGCTAAACCGTGGACGCTTTGGAAAGCACGGTTAAATGCGGTCGGCGACGCATAGCCATACTTCAAGGCAACGTCAATGATCCGCATATTACCGCTATACAAGTCTACCACCGCGAGCGACATTTTTCTCCGTCTGATGTATTCGGATAAAGGTACGTCTGCCAGATACGCGAACAATCGCTAGAAATGATACGACGAGCAGCAAGCGATTGCAGCGAGTTTATCGTATTCGATTTCCTCGGTGATATGCTCCTCAATGTAAACAACGACACTGTTTAATCTTTCAATCCATTCCATATATCAAACCTCAATTTCAGGATATGCTTTCGAATTGTCTTTGTCCTCTCTTTTTATGCCCGATATTGAGAGATTGCTTGGTATTTCTCTCTGGTGTTAACGAGACGGCATTCGAAAATCCTTTAATGCTTCATTCAAAAAATCGTTAAACGGCTTCATATATTTAAACAACCGCGCTACTTTTATAACAATCCCGTCCTGAGATACATCTGCATCGGAGATAGGGTAATCCAAATACCAACTCTTATATTTCAAGTATTCGGCTTGCAGATTATTGGGGTCATACCCTTTCGGCACGTTTTTTAGGGCTTCGCCTTTTATAACGAAGTTCCCAGAAAAGGTCTTTGCTCTGATAATCGCGTCAAGTTCATTCCCATGCGCTGCTATGTAATCACGAACCATTGCAGTCGCATCCTTGAACATAGCGGCAAATAATCCTCCACCCAGGAAAGATCGCCCTCCCGGAGCAAATAAAACATAATAGCCAACGGGGATGGGAAGTTTCCCCTTTGATGAAATGTGCGCCCGGAAAGCCGGATTATATGGGGATTTATCACGAGAGAAGCGAGTATCGCGCACCAACTTGAATGTAAGGTCTTTGGGATTGTTGTGAATCACGCTGGAATCGAAATCTCCGATTACGGCAATCAATTCTCCAAGCAGATGCTCGAATTCTGTATTAGCTTGATGCAAACGTTCTTTATTTGCGTGATACCATTCGCGATTGTTGTTTTTCTCTAAATCCGCAAGATATTCTAGTATAGTATTCATGTGAAGCTCCCCAATGATTTCCGCATAGTCACAATCTGGAGAGTTCCGGATGTTCTTACATCGAGTTTCTCAAATCCAAACTGAGCAAAGCTCCGAATAATTTCTTTTGGCGAGTAAAACCTTACATCGCCATCTTTGAATAGCAAAGGTACAAACGGGTTAATCAGTGCCTTGATAAATGAAGGCGCATAAACATCAGCAATATAGATTAAGCCACTCTGTTTTAATACACGAGCCGCTTCTTTGGCGAAAGCGGTCACATCAGGGAAGTGGTGATAAGCCGCACAGACGATGAGAACATCCATAGAACAATCCGGGAACGGAGTATTCTCGCATCCCGATACATGGAACTCCATGCCGGGATTGCTGGCGATGGCATTTTCAATCATCCGCTCTGAAATATCAATGCCATATCCTCTGATTTGCGTGCGGTTATTCATGGCAGCCAAAAGTGAGCCAGTTCCGCAGGCGATATCCAGAATGCTCTGCCCGGATTGCCAGTCCATCAGCGTCAGCAAGAGCTGATGGATTCTATGGGTAAATTGACCTTCGCGGCTATTGTCATAACCATTAGCTTTGTTATTGTAAGCGTTTCGCGATCTCTCAGTTTAGTCTGGCATTGCTTAAATCCTCTACACTTCCATTGCATCCCAGTAACATACAATGGCATCACTCAAAAACCATAGACATTATACCATAAAATTCGATTCGGCATTGCGATGCTGAAAAACTTGTGAAACTGCGCACATAAATTATGAATATCATCACTTACAAAGATTTTTCGGTCTTTGAGTCCTTTGCTTCGATAAATCGTCAGAGTGCCTTGAATTAGGTCAACATCCTCTAATTTTAAGTTGCAAGCCTCCGAGAGGCGCAAACCGCAGCAGTAAATCACACGAAAGAGTACCGGATAAACAATGCTATTAAACGGGAATGTCTTGGTGGCAACTACTTTCGTGTCAACTTTCTCAAAAAATCAGCGGTCTTTTCCATATATCCCTTGGATGGGCGAAGAATATAGACAATAGTCTTATAACCTTGACTCCCGGCGGGAAACATAACGAGGTTATGTGTCCCGCCGGGAGTCAAGGCTAGATCATACCTGCCCTCCTTTGCTGTGTATATACTTCTGCGTATGGGGGCAGACTTCGATGCACTTGCCGCAGATGGTTATGTTTTCACCGCCGAAGCCTTGTTTGGCTCGTTCACGCGCTGTCTTTCGGCACTTATCCGGGTCAAAAAACTCGTCGCGGTATAGCCCGACCTCCCACAATTTCCCTGATACCGCACCAGCGGGGCAAGCGTTGGCGCACACCATACAATCACAACAGAACGATTTGTCAGTTGCCTGTGCAGTTTCAACCGGAGCGTCAGTCAGTATCGACGACAGGCGAATCGCCGAACCGTATTTTGCGGTGACAAGCAGTGCGCTTTTGCCAATCCATCCGATTCCGGCGCGTGTCGCGATTGTTTTATGAGGCAGTGTCGTATTGTTGCCGATTTCCCCGCTTCCGACATATTCACGAGTTTGAGCGATTGCGCTCCAACCTATTTTCTGGAGTGTTTCAGCTCCATTCGTGACAATCGAATCAAGCCGCTCATTGAGCTTATCATACCAATCGCGGTATTCCTGCGTGGGAAGCACCGATATTCCCTGTATGACTTCTTTCGGGTACAAAACAGCAATGCTGATGCCTTTTGTCATACCTGACCGTATATTGTCCGGCAGTTCGCTAATGTCGCCGAATCCAACAATATCAGCCCCGAGGCGTAATAGTTCATTTTCTATCCTGCTGGTAATGTCATCCATTCGCTACCCCCCAATAATCTTTACGAGTACGCGCTTGTCGCGCATACCGTCAAATTCCCCTTAGAATACCTGCCCCCACGTTCCGACTATTGCTATTAGCTTATCAATTGCCGGATAATCTATCCTAAACAGTTTCCCTGAAACTCGTACCAAATACTTCTGCTTGACCATCGCTTTTTCATCAACAAATTCAACGAGAACGTCAATGTTGTCATATCCGAATATCCGCAAATCCATTTTGCGGGCCTTTCACAGGGCTTGCACAAGACCATTACGCCCACATCGGATATATCATATTCCGGCAATGGCGCATCATACTTAGCGCAGGCTTCTCTAATCTTATCGAACCCTCTACCCCAAGTTTCAATCATTCCGCTCTTAAAGAAAATTTGTGCCAGCTTTGGATTGAACGGTTTTGACGAATGCTTCTCAAAAAGCTTCTCTGTTGTATTAAGTCCGGCTGGCATCATCCCGTCGTTATATACATAGACCTTATCCTCATATACACTGATTTGAATAGGATTGCATCCTCGATAATCTTTGTGAGCAATCGCATTTAAGAGAATTTCTTTGAAGGCATACGGCGGAAACATATATCTTTCGATTCGGTGTATCACCTCATAATCAATCAAAGCCCTCATATATTTGGTGTAAACTAAATCCATTGTTTTATCTACTTGGTGTTGTTTCAATAAGAGAGCCGTATACTTCATCCATATACCGAATATCGGAATCTGTCACAAAATACCCTATCTTAATATGCGCACCTGTCACCCACTTTTCCGGGTCTTTGTGAAACGCCATGACAGCGGCACGAACAAGATGGTCTTCGTCATCAAACAGATTTAGGTTTTCGAGCAACACTTGATTGCTGACATCTACATCTTCACGAGTGAGCCGCTCTCTTGCGACAGCTTTTTCCTTGAAGTAGTCAATCGCATCCTGTCTCAAATCATCTACGGTTACTTTCGGAATAGGAATCGCATCCCAAGTCCGACCCATGCTTTTAGACAGTCTTCTTTCCAGCTCAACGCCATTTATCGTCCTCATCGTGCTTCCGGAGCGGTAATAGTGTTTACCCCGGTAGCTGATTAAGGATGGGTATTTTTCTACACTTATCTCTAATAAGCTCTGCCCGGCTTCTTGAATGAGGTTTACATCAGCGATAATTCCCATAGTGCTTACAATCTTATTGGGAATATCTTCGAGCAATTTCGTTGTATTGGCAACACCCACAGGGATGCCATTCTTATCTTTGCCGATAATAAGTACGCCACCCTGAGCGTTCGCATAACCGCAAACCCATTCTAAATACTCATCATGCCAGCTTTCTTTCCATTCAACCGTTTGATGTTCTTGCATATTGGACTTTCTCCTTAACTCTTACCTGCCCATTCATCAGTAACGGGAGCAGGAAATCGCGCTGCTCGGCGAGGGCTTTGTTTTGCTGGATATTTTCGATCATAAGCTGATACATAGGCTTTACTTGTTCATTGAAACGTTCCACCTTATCCTTAGACCAGGGAAAAGTTAAATGTTCAATGGCACTTGCAGCATGGAGAATGTTTGAGCCAACTGCATACCTGGCTATCGTTTTTTGGATTTCATCTGAGCAAAAAATGAAGTATATCAATGCGTCATTGTAATCAGTATCTTTCGCTTTTATTTTTCTAATGCCGGTTGAAAAACTACCATCCATGCCGATTGCCATTTTTCCAACGGAACCATCAAAAGCAATCATGACATCGTTCGGCAAGCAATATGAACTATTTGCGGCTGTTTCCGTTATAAACACCGCCGGAATTTGCCCCAAATCGCTCACTCGGATAAATGGAACGATATGAGTTTCGCTTTTCAATTCGGAGTATGCCTCTCTGCCTGGTTCTACACCACGTTGAAATGTTAGCTTTTGGTCAAGGCGTTGCGGTTTTGCTTGTTCCCCTTGTAAAAATATATAATCATACACCGTCCGCGCTGTGCGTTCGAGTTCAGCGTTGATTCGATTGTTGAGAGCGATTTTGCGGTCGAGATTAGATAAGATGTTAGCAATACAATCCTGTTCGACACAGTCAAGGTGTATAGGCAACTCAATGTCACGGATTTCCTGTTTGGTTATTGTTTTTGTTGATGTTCCATGCGCAAAACTCTTAATGTAGTCCTCAGAGTATTTCATGCGGTAATACATATATCTCTGGTCAACCGTACTATTAAATCGAACAAGAAATAAGTTCATTCCACACGTTACGGGCATATCCATATTTGGCAGAATATATATACTGCCAGCGTTAGCAATTTTGTTTATGAAAATATCATCTGTATACGCTTTACTCTTTTCGAGAAAATTATAAGCATGTTCATCTACATACAATAACTCATGAATGAAATCGCTGCGTTCAAAATTTAAAGTTCTAATATATGCCGCATGACTCTTTTCTTGCACGAGAGAAACGTTGTCACGCAACGTTTCATAGGAACCATTGGAGTGATAATCTGTGAGAATATCAATGTAATCACCAATTTTGCGTGTTGCTATTCTTCCCATTGTAGTCCTCCAAACCTTGCAAGAATCGCCTTATTTAGCGCATCAGCTTCGTTGAACATCTTCGCCAACTTCGCCTTGCTCTCATCCATACGCTGTTCAAACTCCTCTGCCGACATATCGGAGCGTTCAATTTTCACTTCAAAATAGCTTCCAGGGTTAAACGAAAAATCTCCTGCTTTTAACTCATTAAGAGTTTTAACAACACTAAAACCATCAACCGCCTTGCAACCGTTGACTGTATCAATGATTTGCTCCTCTTCTTCGGAAGACAATAACGTCTTTTGGGTTTTATCTTCTTTAACCTTTATTCCAAGGTTGGAAGCATCAACAAGCACAGCCATTCCCGAATCGTTGGATTTATCAATGAAAATAATAGAAACGTTTGTGCCGGTATTGGCGAAGATATTGCTGGGCATGGATACAACTGCACGAAGCCATCCGTTATCAACTAAACGCATACGAATTCTATTTGCAATGTTTGTTTTGCTTCCTTTGCCTTCGGTCAAAAAACCAGTGGGAACAACTACTGCGGCTTTGCCTCCTTGTTTAAGAGAGGATATAATGTGCTGCAGAAACAGAAGGTAAATCGCCATTTTATCTTTTGTTTTGCTCGGGGTTTTTGGTACACCCGCAAAGAACCGTGCCGCAAATAACCCCTTGTTATCCCTTACCCCCTCCTTGCTTGCATCAATATCATCGCGCCAGTCAGAAAAATCAAGTTTGAACGGCGGATTGCTGACTATGTAATCAAAAGTCATTTTCTTCCGCATATGGTACGGCACGAGCATGGTGTTTCCTTGAACTACGTTCGGAAGCGAGTGGGCAAGATTGTTCAGAATCAAGTTCAACCGAAGGAGCGTACTGGATTTTTGACTTATATCCTGCGAATATATAGTACACCTGTCCTCACCGATTTGGTGAGCAAGGCTCATCAAGAGCGAGCCGGTGCCGGCACTGGGGTCGTAGCAAAGTGCGTTTGACACTTCGCCAGCAACAAGAATCTCCGCCATTATTCGAGCTACTGCGTGTGGTGTGTAGTACTCGGCGTATTTACCACCGCTGTCTTTGTTGTAATCCTTAATCAAATACTCAAAAATCGCTGCAAAGAAGTCGTACTTTTGACTAAACACTTCACTGAAACTGAACTCAAACAGCTTGTTTATGATTGCGCGGCAAAAGCCGTCACGCATTTCTTCCTCGGTGACGTAGTTACTGATACCAGAAAACAGTTTTACTTTTTCACCGCCCGCAGTTCCAACCGAAAAAATATCAGCGTTAAATAGGGCGACATCCTTCATCGTATCGTCAAACAGCTTTGCAAAATCGGGTCTTTTTTGGCTGTTGTAGAGGTTGGAAAGAAAATGCTCACGTTTTAACTGTGCAGTGTCTTGAGATAAGTTAATAAGCACCAGCTCGTATTCTTCATCGGACATTTTTTTCAAATCTTCTTCAAGTTGAACAGAGTTTGCATATTTGCCGCCCTCGATTTGGCGCACCTCATAAAAGAACTTGTCGTTCATAAACTTGTAGAGGAACACCTCGGTTATTATTTTATACTCGTTGCCATCGCCGCCTAAGCCGTGGTTGGCACAGACTGACTTCAAATCGTCAACGAGTAGCTTAGTTTTGCTTGTGATTTCATTAATCATATTGCCGCGCTCCTGAATTCTTCCATATACTCATCGACAAGCAGGTTGTTAATCTGTTTTGTGGCAATGCTATCTAATTTCAACTGTTGACCGCCGAAGTTCGCAAACACAAGCGGCTGCAGTGTTCGGGAGAAATACGCCTTGTTGTTAAGCACGGCTTGGTTTGTTAATAAAATGCCGTCAGCCGTTTGCTTAATACCGAGCAAAGCGGCATTAATCTGGGTTTCCCGCCACATTGGGTTGCGTTCGGCGTTTCCCTCAAGGAGTCGCTTGTGAATTCTTGCATATTTGACATCGCGTCCGTATTTAGCCCGAAGCAAATTATCTCTACGGTTCTGTTCAGTAATACGGTCATATATGCCACGGAGCAGGACGATGTTGCTTTCGATATCTTCGGTAGTCATTTCCGTTAGCTTTTTCTTTCTGAAAATCCGCTCTAGCTCTTCATACAGCGTAATATAGACAGGGTCTTTATGGTCAAAATTCTCTTGCATTGCTTCACGGGTTTTACGGACTTGTTCCTTGAAACTGTCAACAAGTCCAAGCTGGAGTTCATTCTCGCTGACCTTACGAAAAGCGAAGATGACTTCCTCAATAGCCATGTTAATGAGGTTGGAATCGTCCTCTTCGTTTTCAAGCGCATCACGTTGATTAACAAGCGCAAGGCGGTTATTAACTTCTATCAACAGTGTGTTCAGTTTAGAAAAGTCCAGCCTTTCCACAAGCTCATCATGACCGTACAGTTTTATTAGGTTTCCGAGCGTTTTGGCGTTTTCCAAGGCTCGTTTGATATTGAGGATTTCAGACTTTGTGTCAATCTGATTTATCTGCTCACTAAATATCTCCGCATTCTTTGTGTCAAAGCGAAAGAGTTGTTCTTCGATGTCGGTGATTTCGTTTTCGATTTCTTCGGCGGTCTTGAAAAGGTTACTATATTTATCCCATTCGTCGCCAATCTCTTCTTGCAGCTCACCAAAGTATGCGGCGTTTGTTTTATCAAACTCATAACTAATATCTGCGAAGTCTACAACAAAACCATAACGGAACAACTTGTACGGTCGGTTTACTCTAGTTAACGTTTGGAGCAGATTATGGTCTTTGACAACGCGATGTAAATAAAGCCGTTTTAGTCTATGTGCGTCAAAGCCGGTAAGGAGCATATTATAAACGACTAAGATATCAATGTTCCCGCGCTTAAACTCTTCTCGATTATCAGTACGAGTTTGCTTATCGTCTACATCATGGAGAATTAGAGCAGTTTTCAAATGTGGATATTGCTTGTTAATTACTTCAAATAGCTTTTTTGCTTGTTCACTACTGTCAGAAACAACCATACCGCCGATTGTTGAGTCACCGAGCCGTACTCTGCTTTCAGTAAAATCCTTAACAACATATTCTGCCATAAATGAAACGTACCGTTCGTGAGCATAGACCTCGGATTTTCTTGCCGAGCCTTTCAGCAACTCAATCTGCTTAAGGATTTCTTGGCATTGCGTCTTGTAAGTTGTTTCAATACCCTCTCGAATCAGGCGAAGGGTATATCCGTCTTCGATGGACAGATTGTAGTAGTATTTGTGAATATAATCACCAAACACATCTGTGCTTTTGAAGCCTTTACGTCCCTGTGCATTGCCGGTAGGTTTTACTTTCTGATTTATAAGAGGCGTACCCGTGAGACCAATGAATATTGCATCTCGGTCACTATCGATAAGGTTCGCAAGGAAACTGCCGTTCGGGTTATAGCTACGGTGTACCTCATCAAGAAAATAAACCCTCTGGACGTTAATGGCATAATCCGTCTGAGCAGTAACTCTTGATTCCTCCGAGAACTTTTGAATATTAACAACGGTTATTTCGTCCTGACCGCTGTCATTTCCAACTGCAGCCACTTCTTTTATGGCATTTTTAAACTCGTTTCTGTCGTTTACGGTCTGTACTCTTAAACCGCGTTTAGAAAATTCTCCTTTAGCCTGCTCCAATAGGTCAAGCCTGTCCACAATAAAGTAGAACTTAGGCACAATGTTTTTCTCTTGGAAATGCTTTGTAAGATAAGGAACGTTAAAGTAGGCAAGTGCCGTCTTCCCACTGCCTTGCGTGTGCCAGATAATCCCCCTTTTGACTCCTTCCGAAATCTTCTGCTCAATTGCATAGGTAGCAAATATCTGAGGATACCGCATAATATGCTTTTCAAGCCCTTTATTTCCGTCCACGTAAACAAGCCCATATTGCAGGAGCGTTCTGAGGCGCTCACGCGAAAGAAGCGAAGTTATAATACGGTTCGTGGGCTTCATTTCGGTTTTATTCGTAATATACTCTTCCGAGTTTTTGATCGCAGCAAGGTTATTATCTTTCAGAATAAAGTTTTCTACTGATTCATCTATCTCTGACAACGCAGTAAAGATATTCGGAAACTCTTCTCGAAAGCAATTAAAACTAGCCTCTGTCAGTGACGATGTGGCATAAAATGCTCCTTGAATCGGTTCGACTGTTTCAGCGTCATATTCCATGTTGTTGGAAAACAGCATAAACTGCGTAATATTAATGAATCTTCGAAAAGATTTGTTTTGGAAACGCATATTGATACGCTTGCGCTCGGCTAGTATGCCATCGTGGTTATTTGGTTTCTTAACTTCTATAAACACAAGTGGCATACCATTAATCATAACAGTAATATCCGGACGGAACTCGTCCTCACCATTTTTGCAGCTTAACTCGGTGCAGACATGGAAACTGTTGTTGTCGAAATTATCAAAATCAATCAGTTTTATACCTGTAGTTGATAGAAGACGCTTATAGAAAGCCCTTCCTAAGTCATGATAGTTTAGTAGTTCTTTTAACTCCACGATGAGGGCAAATATATCAAGTTCGATTGTAGGATTAAGTCGTTTCAAACTGTCAGTGAAAATATCAATAAAGATATTAGCATCGCTTTCAGCAATTCCAAGAGTGCTTTTCAAAGACACATACTCGTAGCCAAGCCGTGTTAAGTGCAATAGCGCCGGTATTTTTACTCTTGTATTCTCGTTAAATGCCATTGAGACTACCTCCTGACCATCAGGTTGTTAGCGATTGCTTTGTGCAGAGGACTTTCTTCCGGGTTTTTCATTAACAGTACGCGTTGGTTTCGATGCATTTTCCGGTATAGCCCATGATTTTCCGAATTGCTTAACGCCATCAATCATTTCGGCTTTGCACCAGAACTGTACTTGCCGTACTGATACATTCCATCGCTCTGACATTTCTTTTGCAGTCATGTATCCGTTCAATTTTTCCACGTAAGCCTCCTGCATGATTAAAACACAGTTATAGAAACAAGAAATATCACCGAGATTTATTATATTCGCTTTGGTGAAGAAAATCAAGAACAAAAGTATTAGCAAGCTGAGTATGGTGCTATCACCCCATACCGTTTTTACAAATCTCGCTCCCGCTCGCTTTGCTCAAACACTTGATGGGAAGTTTCCCATGCCCTCTCAATCGCCTCGAAGTCGAAGTGATTGTTAAGCTGACTTCGCCATCTAAGGAACTATTGATCAAGTATTGGGATCTGCGCCCAAGCGATGCTGATTTTTTATCATGAAAGCGTAAAATTCATAATCAAAATTTGCAATCTACTTTCCAGCATCAAAAAAAGAGCTAACCGACAAGGAATACGATTCCCATAAATCAGTTAGCTCTCATCTTTTTTCATAGTCGTTACAGTGTCACGACAATCTGGATAATCTCAACTCTCGAACTGTATCGCCAGTACCGACACAATCAGGAACTCCGGATTGAGTTTCCAATCGGCTGTCAATCGGCCGCTAATCGGTCGCTATCGGCTGTAATCGGTCGTAGCGACCGATTGGCATGTGATAAACGCCCAATGTCCTAGCGATTCAATCCAGCAATCAGAATTTTGAAATGTTGCCAAATCGTTGCCAGTGGAGTATCGGAGATAGCGCAAACCCGCATTACACAAGGGTTTCTCGCACTATATTTCCTACTCCCGCTCAATAGTATAATTACCCCGGATTAGTACCCTTACTGTGTCTGCAGTTGCCGTCAGGCCGTTGCCTTCCAGCGTTACCAGGTACATATGATTTGCCGTCAGCTCCGTACCGGAAGACAGTGGCGCGCCGCTTGTGTAATTAACTAAAGCGGGTTCGCTTCCGGTGCCGGACGCCGAGCCAATGCGCAGCATTATCTCAGTCCCAACCGAACAGACAAGCGTCTGATCCATAGTCAGAGTGACGACAGAAAAGCTGTCCGCAGTGCCGGTCGCGGTCGCGGAGGAACCGCCGCCGCCCGCTTCCAATTGTGCCTCAAGTTCGGCAACACGGCTGTCAAACCGCTGTGACGCCTCCTGCTCCGCCTTGCTGACCTCGTCCATAATCTGCGGCCTGAATATACCGGTAAGGTAACTAAGCGTAATAAGCGGGTCATCTTGTGTCCCGGGTGTGGCGGCGGCAAGTAAGGTTGCCCCGGAAACCAACGCTACGGCAGCCAAAACAACAATACCGGTTACAATTTTATTTTTCACAAAATCACCTCTCACCAGGGCGTGTTTTCAAATACACCCTTATTCTGCTTTGTACATTGTACATTGTTTTTTGTGTGTTGTAAAGCAAAACCTGTGCATTACGCCCCCCATACGATTATGGCAAGCTCTCCAAAACTCTCGTCACGGCGCCATATCCGCTCGTCCCATGTCTGCTCTGTGTCACGGTCAAAGATCATCAGATGCGCCTCATCCGCGCCCACTCGCCGGACGTAATCGGCGGTTTGCTCCAAGCCTTTGGCTATAACGGTTTCCAATGCGCCGCGCCGCAGCTTGGTTTCGATCACTACGCGCTGGAGCGGGCCGTGCATGCCCTTTTTCTCGTCTAGGGGCCACTCGATCAGCAAGTCCGTCCGCTTGCGCCCGAGCCCGTATTCCCGGTTTATATGACCGCCGCCGTTCACTATGCGCTGAAGGAACGCCTGCAGCAGGAGCTGCGGCCCGGCTTCTTTGTAGCTGAAACCTTCGATCCATATGTCGGCGTGCTCGCGGAAAAACTGTTGGAAAGCGGCCAGCAGCTTGGGCATGTCCAATCTGTGCTCAGCGGTGATATACCACTCCGTTTCCTGGGCGCCTATCATAACCTGAGTAGACCATGTGAGCTCTCTTGGGATAACTTCCCGATAAATGCGGTTGCTGATGCGGATAGACGGTCTTGTCTGAATCAGCCCAAGGTCGGCCACGTACTCTATATCCGCCGCCGGGGCGCTGACAGCATCTTTTTCTGAGGCGAGCAACTCGCTGATCACCCGATGCACCCGCGGCTCCTGCAGCTTGTCGGTGAGCTGGTCGAGGTGGGTGGCGCGGGATTGGATAAGCTCCTCCCGCGCTTCTTTGTAATCCGATAGCGTGATCTTGCGGCTGCGGTCGCGGCATCTGCGTATATCCCATATTACTTCCTGCCCCAGCGCGTTTACGAGCCAAGGCTGGCCGTAGCTGTCTTCCCAAAGCTCCGGGAAGATGGCCTCGTCGAACACCTGCCCGGTTTCCTCCGTGTGCTGCAGCCACAGCGCTTTCGTTTCGTCCTGCGTGAAGTTCCCCATGCGCAATGATACTGTTTTGATATTAAACGCGCTCCCCCCGGTGATGATCTCGCCGCCGCCCTGATGGATGCGGTAGTCGCGCACATCGCGAACGCCGCACAGCACGACGCTTTGCGGGAACTCCCCGGGGCGCTTGTTATAACCGGCGCGGAGCTGGCGCAGCACGGATATCAGTGTGTCGCCGACAAGGGCGTCGATTTCGTCAATGAAGAGTACTGTGGGCTTATCTGAGGTTGAGGTCCAGTATTCCAGCAATTTGGAAAACTGATCTTGAGGAGGGTAACTCTTGCTTTCCTCTAAAAACCACCGAAGCAGCTCCGGGCGCTGCTGGTATCGCGCAATATCACCTGAAACGACGCTGCACACCGTGGCTATTCCTTGCCCCACGTCCCCCCGAGCCGCTTGAGCCGCTTCAATGTTGGTATAGGCGCAAGCGTAGCGCCCTTCTTCATTCAGCGCGCCCATCATTGCCATGAGCGTGCTGGTTTTGCCTGTCTGGCGCGGCGCATGCAGCACGAAGTAGCGGCTCATATTAATCAGCCTTTGAACATCGTCCCAGT
>Ga0099364_10009083_pt1 | contig 13861 bp, 10 predicted proteins | sample TergutTh196P3_FD_73070 | JGI IMG/M metagenome (GOLD analysis project Ga0099364, IMG submission 73070) | Microcerotermes parvus P3 segment gut microbial communities from Pointe-Noire, Republic of the Congo - Th196 P3 | ecosystem: Host-associated > Arthropoda: Insects > Digestive system > Gut ...
CTCTATCTGCTGACCGACGAAACCTTTCCGCGGATTGAAGTCGTTTTCGGAGGAAACGACAGTTTCCGCGAGCCACTCATTGTCGACGCCGAAGAATTTGTTGGTGTGAAAAGTTTTAAAGCCAAAGGAAAGCGGATCACCACGTACGAGATAGCAACAGTCAATGAATTGGAACCGACACGATTAGCTCCGAACCCCATTGATAACGATGCATCAGCAACAGGCGAAGATCATACAAATACAGATTATATTGGACTGATGAGTCTGTTTGATAATGAAATTGATAAATAAGATACTGGATTGGGGAAGCAACCCGGAAAAATGAAATAAAATGAGAAAAACAGTTAGTTCTGTAGTTTTTATGCATCTTTTCTTTCTACTTGCAGCACAAACTGATACGAGTAGCGCTTATTCCATCAATGAAGGCACATTGATAGGAATCGGAGGATACCGTATTAAAAACACGTATTTATCGCCAATGAATTATACAGGGACAGGTCTACGCATCATCAATGAACGAATGAAAATCGTTTCGTTGGCTGATTATCATGTTTCATCGCAGCAAATATTGGATATTGATTTGTCGTCTGTTCGTAATCCGGCAGGTACAGTTGCAGCGCTTGCCGGATTTGTCGATTATTCATTTGGTTATCATTACCGTTTTCAGCCGGCGGAGGATTTCAAATTGCTGACAGGTGCATCTGTAAAGGGGATGTTCGGTTTCGTATATAATACTCAATCAGCAAACAACCCGATAGCAACCCATGTAGACCTTGATTTGAATGCATCGGTAATGGGTATCTATACATTCCGGATAAAAAACTTTCCTTTAACCTTTCGTTTCCAGACAGATATTCCGCTGACAGGCGTTCTTTTCACTCCCAACTACGGACAGTCTTATTACGAGATATTTGGTTTGGGCAACACGTCGGGCATTGTTGGCTTCAGTTCGTTGCATAACAAATTGGCCATGAGGAATTTTGTGTCGGTTGATATTTCTTTCTGGAAGCTAACGCTGCGCACAGGTTATCTGAACAGCATCTACACAACGAATATCAATGATATCCAAACACGATATGTTTCGCATAGTCTGATGATCGGTTTTGTAAGAGAATTTGTTTCGTTCAGTGGGAAAAATTTGAGAAAACAAAATGTATACCAAAGTGCATATTATTAAGAACAGGATAAAGGGATTCTTCAGGATAGCAGCGTTGTTTTTTTTCGCGATAAGTTGTGATAAATCAGACGTCTACACAATGGATCCACACACAAACTTCGAGGCATTGTGGAAGATTATGGACGAACACTATTGCTTTTTCGAATACAAGCAGGTGGATTGGAATGATATATACCGGAAGTACGATGCGTTGCTTACCGACACGATGAATCAATATGCATTGTTCGATTTGCTCGGAAACATGCTGGCTGAATTAAAAGACGGGCATACCAACCTGATTTCTGCGTTTAATGTAGCGCGTTACTGGTCGTGGTACGAAGATTACCCTCCGAATTATAACAGTGAAGTACATAATTTGTATTTGGGAACAAACTATCTGATGGCTGGTGGAGTGAAGTATCTCCGGCTTTCCAACAATCAAATTGGTTATATGTATTACGGGAGTTTTTCGAGTGGCGTAGGCGACAATAACCTTGATTACATTTTCGAATATTTAAAAGACTGCAGAGGGTTAATAATAGATGTACGCGAAAACGGAGGAGGTTCGTTGACCAATTCCGACCGTATTGCATCGCGCTTTCTGGAACAGAAAATCACGGTCGGTTATATTAAGCACAAAACCGGACCAGGTCATAACGAATTTTCGGAACTTTATCCTATAGAGTTGTCGCCTTCCACGCGGAGACGATGGCTCCGTCCAGTGGTGGTACTGACAAACCGGCACAGCTTCAGCGCTACCAACGATTTTGTCAATAAAATGAGAATGCTTCCGCATGTTATCATTATGGGCGACCGAACCGGAGGAGGAAGCGGTTTGCCGTTTAACTCGGATCTGCCGAACGGATGGATTGTCCGTTTTTCAGCTTCCCCCATACTGGATGCCAACAAACTGGATACCGAACATGGCATTGATCCCGATATCAAAGTCAGTTTGTCTGCAGACGATCTTGCCAGAGGAAAAGATACCCTGATCGAAGAAGCGATCAAATTATTGAATACGTCGACGAGGGAATAGTGTTTGTTCGGATATTTTCGTATCTTTGACGCGAATTATGCGGCTGTGGTGTAATTGGTAGCCACGCCAGACTTAGGATCTGGTGCTGCAAGGCGTGGGGGTTCGAGTCCCTTCAGCCGCACAATTTTATAAGAATTTGCGATTATAATCGCAAATTCTTATGTTTTTATTGATAGATGCGTTCTACCATCCAAAATACCGTTTGGCATTATAATAGCAGATGTCTTCGATCATTTGTCCGATCAATGTGATTTCCGATACGGGCAACAAGCCTTTCTCAATATCATTCCCAATCATATTACAAAGGAGACGCCGGAAGTACTCATGTCGCGGATAGGAAAGGAAACTGCGCGAATCGGTCAACATTCCCACAAAACGACTCAACAGTCCGATGGATGAAAGCGCATTGAGCTGATTTTCCATTCCTGTCAGCTGGTCAAGAAACCACCAACCCGAACCGAACTGCATTTTCCCGGGTACCGAACCGTCATTAAAATTATAGAGAGCAGAAACGATCAACTCGTTATCCCGCGGATTGAGATTATAAACAATTGTTCTTGCAAGATTTCCATCTTCGTTTAAGCGGCTGAAAAAGCGGTTCATCGGAGCCGCGAGCGTACAATCATCTATGGAATCAAAACCTGTATCAGGCCCAAGTTTTTGAAACATACGGGCATTGTTATTCCGGATAGCGCCGATATGAAACTGCTGTATCCAGTTCGACCGGTTATCCATCACAGCTAATTCATAGAGCATGGCTGAACGGAATTTATTTGTTTCCTCAGACGTTGGAGCATTACCGGCACGTACTTTCAGAAAGATCTGCCGAATCTCATTCTCTGTATACCGGTCAGCGTAAAATGTACTTATTCCATGATCCGAAAGGTTACATCCTTCCTGTTCGAAATAATCATGCCGCCGTTGTAAGGCGTCCAGTAAGTCGTTGTATGTGCTGATTGACATACCGGAGGCAGCTTCTAACTTTGTGATATACGCATTGTATATGGGCGGGTTCTCAACTGCCATCGCCTTGTCGGGTCGCCAGGCAGGAAGTACCTTGACGGAAAAACCACTTTCACGAATGGAACGATGATATGCAAGCGTATCCACCGGATCGTCTGTTGTTCCGACGGCTTCTACCCGCATCCGCTTCATGATTGCCTGCGGACGAAATTCGGGTGTTTGCAGTTTGGCCGTACAAGCTTCATAAATATCACGCGCATTGGATGGCTTTACTATATCGGAAATACCGAAAACACGGTTCAACTCTAAATGTGTCCAGTGGTATAACGGATTACGCATCGTATAAGGGATCGTTTCCGCCCATTTCTCAAATTTTTCATACGATGACCGGTTTCCGGTGATATATTCTTCGGGAACACCATTTGCCCGCATCGCACGCCATTTGTAGTGGTCACCTCCCAACCATATCTCCGTCAAATCGGCAAACTGATAGTTTTGGGCAATCATTTGGGGGTCTAAATGACAATGATAGTCGATAATCGGCATCTTGTCGGCATGTTTACGGAATAAACTGCGTGCTGTGTCTGTCTGTAGCAGAAAATCTGCATCTAAAAAATTTTTCATATGTCTTTAATTTATTTCATTTTGTGTTTTCTGATATAGGCAAGCGCATTTTTGCAGTTCTTTGTAATTATGTCCCATTCTCCGGCTTCAATGGCTTCTTTGGGGAATAGTTTGGAACCCATTCCTACGCAGGTTACACCTGCTTTGAACCAGCCCGACAGGTTTGCTTCGTCAGGCTCGACAGCGCCGGTAGCCATAATCAATGCCCAAGGCATTGGCGCCATGATATTTTTGACAAAAGAAGGACCTCCTACACTTCCGGCAGGAAAGATCTTACAAACATCGCAACCTGCTTCCTGGGCAAATCCAATCTCCGATACCGTACCACAGCCGGGCACATAAGGAATCAACCGGCGATGGCAGACTTTGGCAATATCAGGATTAAACAATGGCCCAACCACGAAATTAGCGCCCGATTGGATGTAAAGCGATGCTGTTCCGGCATCGACAACCGAACCGATTCCCATAATCATTCCCGGACATTCCTTGCCGGCAAACTTCATCAATGCAGCAAATACTTCATGCGCAAAATCACCCCGGTTGGTAAACTCAAAAACACGTACTCCTCCATTGTAACATGCCCTGACAACTTGTTTCGCAATGTCAATGTCTTTGTGATAATATACCGGAATCATGCCGGTTTCGCACATTGCCACTAAAACTTGAATTTTATTAAATTGTGCCATATATTTTAATTATCTGAGAAAAAAACGTTACTTTGCAGACAAAAATACAAATTTATTTTAACAAACCAAGGAAAATAATGATAAATATTAAGAAAAATAATCAATCGGAAACGACGACAATTTATTGTATAAACACGAACATATATAAGGAAGTGCCGATGGGTTCGTCGTTGAGTGAGATTTATGCGTTGGTTGGCGCTCCACTGCGTTACCGTCCCATGAGTGCGCGTGTAAATCATCGGGTAGTAGGATTGGATTGGCGTTGCTGGAATCCAAAAGATATTGAATTTGTGGACTATACCCATCCTGCAGGCAACAGGACTTATTTGCGTTCGCTTTGTTATATTCTTGCCAAAGCAGTGAATGATATTTATCCGGATACGGCTTTTGATCTGGAGCACCCCGTGTCAAGAGGGTATTACTGTGCATTTAAGGATCGAAAAGCGATTACGCAGAAAGAAGTCGAACAAATCAAGGAACAGATGCAGCAGATCATTGAAACCGATGTCCCGTTTATTCTTCGCAATACACGAACATCCTACGCAATTGAGTTGTTTCGACAAAAAGGAATGAATGATAAAGCTTTACTGATTGAAACAGCAGGTATGGCCTATACATCGTATTATGAAATGGATGGGTATATAGATTATTTTTACGGTTGTTTGGTTCCATCTTCGGGATATATTCATTTATTTGACCTTATTCCTTATGAAGATGGTGTATTATTACAGGTTCCCCGTACGGATGATCCGAATCAACTTGCCCCCATGGTTCCTCAGCATAAAATGTTTCAGGCCTATAAGGAACATCTGGCATTGCAGCGAATGCTTGGCATGAATTATGTCGGGGATCTGAATAGTGTTGTGACTCATGGGAATGCAAAAGAAATCATTATGGTTGCAGAAGCCATGCAGGAAAAACAAATTGCCAGCATTGCCGCTGAAATTGCCCGGCGATATAAAGAAGGTATTCGCGTGGTACTTATTTCAGGACCTTCATCATCAGGTAAAACAACTTTTTGCAAACGACTTCAAATACAGCTTATAACCAACCTGTTACATCCTGTTGGCGTATCGATTGACGATTATTTTTTAAACCGTGAAGACACGCCGAAAGATGAAACGGGAGCGTATGATTTCGAATCGCTTTATGCCATTGATCTTCCCTATTTTACACATGATTTATCCAGACTGATAGCTGGAGAAGAAGTAGGGATTCCTTCATTTAACTTTCAAAAGGGGGAACGCATTTTTAGAGGCGAAACGCTCCGGATGAAAGAAAATTCGGTGTTATTACTGGAAGGTATACACGGATTAAATCCGGAACTGACGTCATCCGTTCCACCAGAAAACATTTTTCGCGTCTATGTATCTGCCTTAACTACCATTGGTTTGGACGGGCATAACTGGATCCCGACAACCGATAATCGTTTGTTAAGGCGTATTGTACGCGATTATCGTTCGCGCGGGTATTCAGCCAAAGAGACGATCGCCGCATGGCCGCGTGTGCGCAGAGGCGAAGATAAATGGATTTTCCCTTATCAGGAGAATGCGGATGCGATGTTCAACAGTGCGATGATTTACGAGTTGGCCGTATTGCGCAAATTTGCCGAACCGATATTAAGTGAAATACGCGAAATGGACGCCGAGCATGCCGAAGCATACCGGTTGATCCGCTTCCTGCGTTATTTTCATTATATTCCGGTGGAAGAATTACCTGCTACTTCGTTGTTACGCGAGTTTCTGGGGGGAGGAAATTTTAATTATTAAATCTACCCGCAATCTAAATGTTTAATTATGTTGTTTACGACACGCGGGATTATATTACATGTTACGCCGTATAACGATAACAATTCGATCGTTCATGCGTATACCGAATTGTTTGGCCGTACGTCCTATCTTGTTGCACGTCATCGAAAGCGAAAAATGTTGGTGTCGTATGCGCTTTTCATGCCTCTTTCTGTCATCGAGATGGAAGTAGAGCATCTAAAAACAAGGGATATCCAACGCGTGAAAGAAACAAAGATTTTTTATCCGCTCTCAAGCATCCCCTCTCATCCGGTCAAAAATGCAATTGCCCTTTTTCTGGCTGAAGCGCTCTATCGGCTTATCCGTACGAATGAGGCAGACCCTAAATTGTTCGATTATCTTACCAGTTCAATCCGGTACCTGGAAATCCTGGAACAGGGGATTGCCAACTTTCATTTAGTATTTCTGATACATCTGTCCCGTTATATGGGAATCTTTCCGAATGCCGAATCGTATATGCCCGGCGTATTTTTCGACTTGCTGAATGGGGTATTTACTCCTCAGACTCCCGACCATCCTCATTATCTAAGCAAAGAAGAGAGTGCTGTTTTTTCCCGCTTGCTACGTTTGAATTATGAAAATATGACGCTTCATTCTTTTTCCGGACATGAACGAACAACAATTATTCAACATATTTTGGCATATTACCGCCTGCATTTCACCGATTTTCCGGAAATCAAATCGCTCGCTGTAATGCAAAGCTTGTTCAGGTAGCCGAAAAACAGACTGTTATTCAGCCTGTTGAGTTATTAGAGATTTTCTAATAACTCGATTTGATTCTTTTTCATTGAAATCTGCACCTAATTGTAAAAAAAAATATTACTTTTGTCAATGCAATTGAGCCGGTCTTGTAGTTCAATGGATAGAATGGAAGTTTCCTAAACTTTAGATTCGGGTTCGATTCCCGGCGAGACTACTGAAATGTTTATGAATTGTTCTGGATTTGCACTACTGTCAATCCGGTGGTTATATTCGTGACCGAAGCAAAGTGCAAATCTGCAGAATACAATCCGATTTGCAAAAAAAATAATGTTAATCTATACTTTTTTCAATTTTTTATCTATATTTGTGACTTTAAGACTGAAACCTATCCACCATTATGGCAGCTATCAAGTATAAACAAAAAGGACGAATCGGCTTGTTCGACAAAGAAGAAACATCGGCTAAACTGTCGAAACTTGGCAATCCGCTGGAAAAAATTCGTAAAGCGATTGAATTTGAAACATTCAGACCTGTTCTTGAAGCGAATTTGCTCAACCAAAACAAGAAAAATAATGCAGGTTGCAAACGTTTTGATGTAGTGATGATGTTCAAGATCATTTTATTAAAACGTCTTTATCATTTGAGCGACAGACAGGCAGAATACCAGATACACGACCGTCTCAGTTTTAAAGAGTTTTTAGGCTTGTCAAGCGGCGACCGCATCCCCAATACCAATACCATCAGGACTTTTCAAAACAAGCTAAAACAGAATGACTTGGGAGAAAGACTTATTGAATATATGCACGAAGCGCTGGACAAATCGAAATGGTTTATCAAAGAGGGAAAAATCAGGGATGCAAATCTTGTGAGAATTTCGCGCCGGAGAACATAAACAATGATGAGTTATAATTAATTGATTAACTAAAAAAAATATAAATTTTAAAATATACTGTAAATGAAAAAGTTGAATTGTTTTTTATTATTGATTATCTGTTTATTTCTAAACAGATATGCCCAGTTGAACGCTCAATCCGGCGTATCTCTGACCGAAAAATTGGTTTCTATGCCAACCTACACCGTAGCGCCGCCTGATAAGAATCCTTTCTTTTACAGGAATGAGGCTTACCAGGGCGCTGCCAGACATTATTATCCTTTCAAAGTGAATGATCAATATATTAATGAAAGAGTAATGCAGGATTGGAAAACACTCATTCTTGAAAATGAGTATATTGAATTGGGTGTTACGCCTGATATTGGAGGTAAGCTGTATTATGCAACCGATAAAACCAATAATTATCATTTTATATACAAAAATGCGGTTGTAAAGCCTTCAAACATAGGCATGACAGGCGCTTGGGTTTCTGGAGGGATTGAATGGTGCGTGCTCCATCATCATCGGGCATCAACTTATTTGCCGCTTGACTATACTACAACAGAAAATGCAGATGGCAGTAAAACGATTTGGGTGGCTGAATATGAACCCCGTCACGGCATGAGATGGACCATCGGCGTCACCATGTTTCCCGGAAAATCCTATTTCAAGGCAGAAGGACGGATACATAATTCTTCCCCCCTGACACACACCTTCCTGTTTTGGGCAAATGTCGCCGCACATACGAATGACAATTACCAGGCTATTTTCCCTCCCAGCACGCAAGTTGTAACATACCATTCCAAAACGGATTTTACGGAATGGCCCATATCCGGCAGCAGATATAGAAATACGCAATTTGATGGCATGGATATCAGCTGGTGGAAAAACGTGGCGAGTTCGAACTCCTTTTTCGTGCATGAGCTTCAGGAAGATTTTATGGGGGGGTACGACCACGGCAAAAAAGCAGGTACCGTACATGTCGGCGATCACAATATCGTCAGGGGAGCTAAATTATGGGAATGGGGTTCTGGACCGAGCGGACAAGCCACCGAAGGGCGACTGACCGAAAACGATGGTCCTTATGTCGAACTGATGGTAGGCGCATTCAGTGACAACCAACCGGATTATAGCTGGATTAGACCCTACGAAGTCAAGACATGGGAACAGTACTGGTATCCCATACGCGGTATCGGGGGCTTTAAATATGCCAACCTTGACGGAGCAGTTAACCTGGAGCCAAGAAATGAAAGAAACAGGTACAATGTGTTTCTTGGCTATTATTCAACCTCAAAAGTCGAAAACGCGAAGGTGATCCTTCAACATAAAAACACAACAGTCTTTGAAAAAGATATAACGATTTCACCTGATCAACCGTTTACCGAAACAGTCAGGCTCAATAGTGCGTATATCATGACAGACCTCTACACCCGGTTAATCAATGCCCAAACCGGCGAAACGCTGGTAGAATACCAACCCGTCGAACAACCTCCGGTCGAACTTCCGGAAGACTGGCAAGGTTATCTCGAACCGGCTCAATTAGAAACAGTTGAAGAACTGTATTTAACAGGGAAAAGAGTGGAACAGTTTTATGCGCCAAGGTATGATCCGATGGATTGGTACAATGCTGCGATATCCAAAGATCCGGGCGATATCCGAACCAATATTGCTGCAGGTAATATCCATTTGAAAAATGGCAATTATACGGCGGCAAGACGCTATTTCTCTACGGCAATCAAACGGTTAACCAATGATTATACACGTCCTTCAAGCTGTGAGGCATTGTATCTGCAGGGGTTGACCTTGCGTAATTTAGGATTGTTGACCGAGGCTGAAGATACGCTGTATCGTGCAACATGGGACTATGCCTGGCACTCGGCGGCATATTACCAGTTGGCCGAATTATCGTGCGCTAAAAATGATTTCCCGAAAGCTTTGTATCAAATCAAAGAATCCCTTTCAACCAATGCCAGGAATAATAGCGCCGTTACGCTCAAAGCATCCATCCAGCGCAAAATGGGTGATTTTACAGGGGCAATTGCCACATTAGCCGCCATTGCAGACGCCGATCCGCTCGATTTCAGAATCAACAATGAATATTATCTTATTGCCAAAGAATCGGGCGATACGCAAAAAGCAAACACCTTACTTGCAGCGCTGAACAAAGAAATGAGGGATTATGACGAAAATTATCTGGCTCTTGCTATCGGATACCTGAACAACGGACTGCTCGCCGAGGCCGAAGAAGTATTCAAACGTTTCAAAGGAAATAACCCGTTCTTTAATTACTATCTTGGTTATATTGCCGATAAAAAAGGCGACAGCGCCCAGGCATTCAGTTATTTTAAAGCTGCTGCCGGACAATCTGTCGATTTTATCTTTCCTTACCGGCTTGGCTCGATTGATGTATTGAATACGGCGCTCAAATATAACCCGACAGATGGACATGCCTGTTATTTTACAGGAAACATATTGTACGAAAAACAACCTGAAGTTGCCATGAAGTACTGGGAAAAAGCCGTACGGCAAAATCCCGGACTTTCCATCGCATACCGGAATCTCGGCTGGGGTTATTATTATCATCACAATGATATTCCTGAAGCCATAGCGCTCTATGAAAAAGCCATATCGCTTAATAAAAACGAAGCGTTGTATTATACGGAGATAAGCGAACTGTATGAGCAGAACAATGATCCCATAGCAACACGGATAAAAATTTTTGAAGGGAGCAACGAAGCGGTAAAGAACAGGGATGATTCGTATCAGTGGTATATCGAAAACCTCATTCTGGCAGGACAGGCAGATAAGGCAGTTGAACTGTTGGAGGGCGCTGATTTTGCCTATCGTGAAGGATCGTCGCGCGCCAGAAATGTAACCATCAATGCGAACCTCGTGTCAGGCAAACAATACTTCGATCAACAAGCTTATCAACAAGCGCTTGAGTGTTTCCTCAAAGCGCAGATCACCAGGGAAGAAGCCGGAAATGACCGGTTAGGCGACCGGGGCATGCAGGTAGATTATTATATTGGTTTGGCTTATGAAGCGCTTCGCAATCGTTCACAAGCAACTGCTTCTTTCAGAAAATCAGTGCGGGAAACGTCCCGAACCGTCAATGTAATGAATTACTATCAGGGACTTAGCTATGACAAAATCGGGAATAAAGATCAGGCGAAAAAAATCTTTGAATCCTTAGTGTCAGAAGCCGACCGTCAGTTGCAGGGTTCATCAACATCGGAAGTCGGTGTGATTTTTGGCGGACGCGAAGCTGCCAATGACAGATTGTCGCGCCTCTATACCATGCGGGGATTAGGTTATAAAGGATTAGGCGAATTGCAAAAGGCGAAGGATGATTTGAATAATGCCATCGAATTATCCCAAAGCAATTTATGGGCGCAAGTAGAAAAAGTGGATTAAATATCGCCCGCCTTTATCAAATACTCGGCAATCTGCACAGCATTCAGTGCGGCTCCTTTCCTGATCTGGTCACTGACAACCCAGAATGTCAGTCCATTCGGATTGGTCAGGTCTTTACGGATACGACCTGCATATACAGGGTCTTTGCCGGCAATAAACAGAGGCATCGGGTATTCTTTTTGGGCAGGATTATCTATCAATACGATACCGTCTTTTTCTGCAAACGCTTTTCGGGCTTCTTCGACGCTGACAGGCCTTTCTGTTTCGATCCAAACGGCTTCACTGTGCGCACGTAAAACAGGAACGCGAACGCATGTTGCACTTACTTCAATATCCGAGTGCATTATCTTGCGCGTCTCGTTATACATCTTTAATTCTTCTTTTGTATACCCGTTGTCCATAAAGGCATCAACCTGCGGAATCAGATTGTAAGCCAGTTGGTAAGCAAATTTTTCGACCGTCGGTTCTTCCCCTTTGACGATCTGTTCGTGCTGTTTGATCAATTCGGCCATGGCAGAAGCGCCAGCGCCACTCGAAGACTGATAGGTCGCTACATGCGCTCTTTTAATATGCGAAATATTTTCAATAGCTTTTAAGGCAACTACCAGTTGAATTGTCGTGCAATTCGGATTGGCAATGATTCCGCGCGGGCGTACCAATGCATCTTCAGCGTTCACTTCGGGCACCACCAACGGCACATCCGGTTCCATCCTGAAAGCGCTTGAGTTATCAATCATCACTGTGCCGTGCTTCGTAATCGTTTCGGCGAATGCGATAGATGAACTCGCGCCAGCCGAAACAAAAGCAATATCCATATCTTTAAAGTCGTCATTGTGTTGCAGCTCTTTTACTGTGTACTGTTTACCACGATACGTATAAATACGTCCTGCACTGCGTGAAGAGCCAAAAAGAAACAGCTCATCCAACGGAAAATTTCTCTCATCCAGGACGCGCAGAAACTCCTGTCCTACAGCGCCACTTACTCCAACAATTGATACTTTCATTTCTAACATTAATTTTTTGTAATTACTCTTTCTTCTCTTTAGCCGTTACTCCTTTTTATCCGGCGGAAAACATAAAAGAAGGTGCAAATATAAGTAAAAAAATGATATCGTTTAGTGTTTCGATCCTAATTGCCATTTCCAAATCTTTTTCAATCATTATACTGCCATCAGATAATTTATTACTTAACGTCAGTTCGATGTAAGAAACAATCGTAGATATTTGGAAAATAACGGGATTATGTTTATCTTTATGGTGTTATTTATCAAAAAGTTAAACTGTAAAACCCCGTTAATTATGGACACAAATTCAGTTGAAATTTTCTACATTATCGACGAATTCTGCAAAGAAATTGAGAAAACCATGGAGGGACACAACCTGCCGAAAGATACGTCTAAAAAGACGCGCAAAAGGGCTTTTATTATCCGGATGATAGTGAGACTCAGCGTATCGGTATTGTCCCCGATATTGAAGTCAAACCCACCATCCAGGGCATTCGGGAAGGACGCGATGAATTACTGGAAAAGGCGATTGAAATTATTCGGCAGGAGTAAAAAAATCAAATTGTATCGTGGCTAAGATTAGATGCCTACCAACTTGTTGAAGACTACAATAAAGGACTTCTGAAAGGCAAGCTGAAAGAAATTGCTGCCGAATTGGATGAAGAAGATAATCCTGTGATTATGTTGATAAAGCACAAAAGATAGATAATAGATTTTCCTGAAATTAAGTTGACGTTACAATTCAAATTGATGACATCTTGATTTCCACAGAGGTTTGGATTGATTCTGATGGAGCAAAAGTAATCAATATGGAATGTATGATAACAATCATACATCTTTATCTGCCTGTTATCTGATAATTATGTTTTAAATGATAACAGTTTCGACAATTCGTGTTATTTCTATGAGTATTGTTTATCAGGTATAGTTTTGAAAAGTTATTTTTACCACAAAGAACACAAAGATAAATGCACTAATATTGTGTTCTTTGTGCAGACCCTTTGTGATCCTTGTGTTTAATATATGATGGCATTTCATCTTTCAATATGTAATAAAAAATTGCTTTTTTAAGTGAATTTATCAATTTTTTTGTATTTTTGCAATATAACCTGAAAACAGCATAATAATGGCAAAAGAAAAGATCAAATATTTCGACCGGACGGTGAAGCGGCTGTTTTTATGCTTTTGTTTTATTTCTTTGTTGGGAGGTAAATTCTTTGCCAATGATTTGACAGCAAGGAGCAGACTGCCTGATAATCCTGATAATTCATTGTTTGGCGACGTTTGGATTAACGAGGTCATGGCTAATCCGACAGGATCAGCTTTCCCCGAAACAGAATATGTTGAATTGTATAATACTTCCAATACTGACATCAACTTGCAAGATTGGACGTTAATTTACTATCCTAATACGAATATCCCGTTACCGGATGTAATCCTGCCGGCCGGCAGTTATGCCGTCGTGCACAGAGCTGCCAAAACCATTTATGTCGATCCGGGAGGAATTGCCATACCCTTAACTACTTTCCCATCTACGCTTGCCAATGCAGGCAGGAAATTGGAGTTAACTAATTCTTTGGGAATCACGATTGATTCC
>Ga0099364_10009084_pt1 | contig 13859 bp, 14 predicted proteins | sample TergutTh196P3_FD_73070 | JGI IMG/M metagenome (GOLD analysis project Ga0099364, IMG submission 73070) | Microcerotermes parvus P3 segment gut microbial communities from Pointe-Noire, Republic of the Congo - Th196 P3 | ecosystem: Host-associated > Arthropoda: Insects > Digestive system > Gut ...
TTTTGTTTCAGTCGGCCTTGTTATAATTATCCAACTGCTGAAAGGTCGTAGTGCGTTGTATAGTTGGCTTCTGTTCTTGGTTCTTTCCCTATTGGGTCTGGGAGTTCTACAGTACGAAATGCCTTTCGCATTTATATTCGGTTCTTTTGCCTACGGACTAGGGGACAGTCTGGGCTATATTATTATTATCTATATGTGTGCCGGAGCAATTAAGTTAAGCAAATCGTTGCGAATGTATAGATTATTTTGTTTAGTGTCATTTATTGAGTATTCCATTATCTCAAATATATTTTCGTTCTATTTTAACTTTTTTGATACGCCAAATAAAAACCTGGCTTTTGTTGTTGTATTGGTTTTATCCAGTGTTTGCCTGATTTTTTTGCCGTTTATTCAAAAGAGGCTGTTTGAAGCAGATTGGACGGACGGCTTGTTTTTGCGGGAAATGGAAGAATATTCACAGTCCTATGCTGAAACCGAAGAATTAAATGCTTATGAACAACTGAACCTGACAAACAGGGAAGAAGAAATATTAACTTTACTCCTGAGCGGTTCATCCCCTAAAGAAATTGCCTATACATTAAAAATCAGTTTTGATACGGTTAGGTTTCACCAAAAAAATCTATACCGTAAACTTGAAATTCAAAGTATAGCGGAACTTTTTGCAAAATATTCATCATTTGCCAGCAGAAACAAAGATTTAAGCACATAATAAAAAGCAAGCGTGCTTTGAAGCTTGAAAAAATTATTTGAGGAAGTATAAAAATTATGAAATTTCTGGTTATTTTTTGCCTTTTCTGCTGTATTCAAATGAAATTATATTCTCAATCTGTTTTTGCTCTTGAACCAAAAAAGGATTTAATCATAGGAGCTATATCAATTGGAATTGGCATTATTCCCTTAGTTATAAATAATGAACCGGGTTATATTCCGGGAATATTGAATTCAAATGAGGTAAACCCTTTCGACAGAATTTTTATATTTTCCTATAAAAGAAATTTGAATCTATTTAGCGATAATATCCTACCATACGCAATGGCTTTACTTCCTATCATCCCGATTATCCCTAATGCGAGATATAGCAATACTGTATTTACTTATTCAGTTATGTATAGCCAGGCATTATTACTTAACTATGGAACAGTCTTTACATTAAAAGGAGTAATAAACCGTTACAGGCCATATATGTATGCCGATGGAGTTCCTGACGGAAAAGAGATGGATTTTCATAATAGTTTTCCCTCTGCAGCCGCATCGTTTGCTTTTTTAAGCGCAACATTTTTCAGTGTAACATTTTCTCAAGAATTTCCTGAATCCAAATGGAAATGGCCTGTAATACTGGGAAGTTATACACTGGCGGCCGGAGTAGCGGCAATGCGTGTTTATTCAGGAGCTCATTTCCTAACAGATGTACTGGTTGGGGCCGTAATAGGGTCAATGTATGGGGGATTAATACCCATATTGCATTTAAGAAACAATAACATAGCATTGTTACCAAACGGGAATGGAATAGCGGTTTTATTCAGGTTTTAAGTAGAAAAACCACACCTACCCAATTAGGTAGGTAAAAAAAACAGCTAAAAATGGCCAACCTACACAATTAGGCTGGTAAAAATACGGCTAAAACAGGCAAACCTACCCATTTGTGCAGGTAGCCAGCAGGTTTTTCATTCCGTATGTTTTAATTAATCATGTTTTTTGACATGAAAAATTATTTAGGAGGTATACTTATGAAAAAGTATACAGTTTTCGGAATCTACTGTTTGGTGTTGCTACTTTCGGCAGCAAGTATTTATGGTCAAGGTTTCACAGGAACCAACACTGCGCCGCAAATTGATGGTGCAAGGGCATTGCAAATAGCCCAGACTAGGTTTCCTGCTGGCAGTACGGTCATTGATATGGAATGGGAACTCAAGAGAGGCTGGTCTGAGTGGAGTATAACTGCAATACAGGGGCAAATGCGCTACAGTATCAAGATAGACGGTGCTACAGGGCAAATAATGTCTTACAGTGAAAGACAGTATGCGCCAAGGCAGCCGTTACCGCAGCCGCCCGCCAATCGGATTTCCTTTGAAACCATAAGACAGAACGCTCAATCAGCAAATCCAAGCGGGATAATTCAGGAAGTTGAATATGGATATAAGCACCTGCGCTGGGTTTTCGAGGTCAAGATTAGAGTGAATAACAGGAACACTACCCTTTACTTTGATGCGGTAACAGGCCAATCCCTACAGTTATCATCAGGAAGAACACCCAGAACCTGGCTTTGAGGATTTTAGTAAAGACTGATACGGCTGTAAACAAAAGGCTGTGTATTTTTGGTGAATCAGGCGGATAGTCTTAAAGATAGAAATTCCGCCTGAGTTAAAAGTGATGATGTGCAAATCTACTAGAGGAGGATACTATGAAGATGCATACACTTTTTTTGTTTTTTTGTTTGGCGGCAGTTTTTTTAGGATTAACTGGTTGCGAACATGATGGTTTGGGAGGGACGGCAGAACAAGGATCTGCAGGTCTTAGCATTACCCAGACTCAGCTTACTGAAAGCCCTATGAGATTGGCTGGGGCTCAGATCACTTTTGAGCGGGCAGTACAAATCGCTTTTACTCACTCTGGCGGCGGCATCGTTAAGGAAATTGAACTGGAGCGCAAGAAAAGCGGACTACTTGTTTACGAGGTTGAAATAATTGGAGACCAGCGTAAATTTGAAATTCAGATTGATGCCATATCGGGTGCAATTATCAAGGCATATGAAAAACGCTCCTCTTCTTCTCAAATATATGACGGTTCGTTTGTAAGTCAGATTACATCGGCAAATGCAGCAAGATTCTCCGCTACCGGTTTAGCGCAGGTTGGCGGCGGTACCGTCGAGGAGATGGGATGGGAGCTTAGTAGGAATGGGCCGTATATCTTTGAGATTGAGATAAGAGATGCTGGTGGACGAAAACATGAGGTTAAAATTGACCCGACGACAGGCATTATTATCAGTATAAAATCGAAAAGGTAACAGATAATGTTTTTCTGCCTGCATTAAAACGGCACTTAAAAACAGAAGGATGTGTGTTTGTCGGTGAATCAGGCGGATAGCAATGTGGTTATTAAAGATACCAATATCCGCCTGATTTTATTCAAAATGTTTTATTTTGTGGGAACTTCAGATAGTAAGGAATATGAAAGAACATAGAGCTACGGTTATAATAATTTTTTTTGTAATGCTCTCTATTTTAACTGCCGCTTGTTCCGGTAACAGTGCAAATGTTACGTATGAGTTTACCAATGTACGTCGAGGTACGGTTGAGCGTACTGTCTCATCCAGTGGGACAATCCGCCCCGTTTCTACGGTTAGAATATTGCCTCAAATGAGCGGCAAAGTTGAAAAAATATATGTGGATTTTAATGATACAGTCCGCAGAGGGGACATTCTTGCGGAATTGAATACCGATATGCTCCGTTTAAGGCGGGAACAGCAGTATTCGGCTGTACTTATTGCGAGGGCAAATTATGAATTACAACTCCTTAACTATAATAATCAGGTTATCTTGGCAGAAAGAAATTTAATTTCCGAATTTGAATTACGTACAAGCAGAACCACTTTAGAAAATCTTGCGGCTAATCTTTCTGCTGCAGAAAACAATCTTAGGGTAATAGATACGGAAATAAATCAGTTTGCCTTTATTACTTCTCCTATTGATGGTATTGTCCTTGACCGTATGATCAACGAGGGTGATTCGGTATCTGATAGTTCTTCAAGTGGATCGGCCAGTATTTTTACTTTGGCTGAGAATCTAAGTGAAATGCAGATTGAAGCAAGTATTGGTGAACTGGATGTTGCCTACATATATCAGGGCCAAGCTGTGCGGTTTACGCTGGAAAGCCTGCCAGGCCGCCGCTTTAATGGAATAGTTACAAATATACGATTGGTTCCAACAGTGGTAAATAATGTTGTTTCTTATATGGTTATTATCAGAGCGGAAAATCCAGATGGTTCTTTGCTTCCGGGTATGACTTGTGCGGTAGAATTTATTGTGGAACGCAGTGAAAATACCTTGTTGGTTTCTAATTCAGCCCTGCGTTACCAGCCCACAAGTTTAGATGCAGAAGAAATTAATGAGAAGTTATTTTACGCAGACCTTGAACATATGACTGATGAACAGCGCATTAGAGCCATTGAAGCAAGAAACAGTGCCGCCCTAGCCCAGGTTTCAAGTTCTACACAAAACGAGAGAACAGGTATTGTTGCTTTACTGACAGGGGGCGGACGTAATACCAGACCCAGAGCAACCCAAGCCCAGGCCAGAGCTGTGGGTGATCAAGAAGGAGTACGTTACCTCTGGTTCTTTAATGATAACGGTACTTTGGATGTAATACGGGTAAGGATAGGCATTGTAACAGGATCCAATACGGAGATTTTTGTATTGGATGATATTGAAGGCAGACAGTTTATTTCAAGGGAACGTTTATAAATGTCTGTAATAATGCTTAAGGGAATTAGGCGGGAGTACCGGATGGAAAGCAAGAAAGGAGAAAATGCTATAATTGTCCGTGCTTTGCGTGGGGTAGATTTTTCCGCTGAAGCTGGAGAATTTGTTTCTGTCATGGGGCCTTCTGGTTCCGGCAAATCAACTTTAATGAATATTCTGGGCTGCCTTGATAAGCCTACAGAGGGAAGCTATATCCTTGATGGTATTGAAACATCAAAATCCAATTCCGATACTTTTGCTTTTATCAGAAACCGTAAAATCGGTTTTGTGTTTCAGTCTTTCAATTTGCTGGCTAGAACAACAGCTTTAGAAAATGTAGAGCTTCCATTGTTTTATAGTAAAATGAGAAATATAGAGCGAAAAAGTTTAGCAATAAAAGCACTTAGGGATGTAGGGCTTGGAGATCGTATAGATCATTACCCTTCGCAGCTTTCAGGAGGCCAGCAACAAAGGGTGGCAATAGCAAGGGCAATAGTAAACAATCCGGCTTTTATTTTGGCAGATGAGCCTACGGGCAATCTTGATACTGAAATGACCCTGGAAATCATGGGGTTATTTCAGGAGTTCAACCGTCAGGGAAAAACCATTGTCATGGTAACGCACGAACCTGAATTGGCTGCTTATACACGCCGCATTATCACATTGCGGGATGGGGAATTGGTATCAGATATAGAGGTAAGCGACAGGCGTAATGCACAGGATGATTTGGCAAAATGGAAAAGCGACCATGTTGAACTGGAGGCGGTGTCATGAATATTCTACAGTTAATGCAAACTTGTTTACGTTCCATTCTGCGCAATCGCATGAGAAGTTTATTAACATCACTGGGGGTGATAATAGGCGTTGGTTCAGTAATCATCATGGTTGCCATGGGTGAAGGCTCGCAAAAAGTAATTGAAGAAAGAATTAACTCTATGGGAACCAATGTTCTGCAGATTACTTATAGGCGTCCTTCTGCCCGCAGTGTGCAGGCAGTATATCCCCGGAGAACGGCTTTTACTAAAGATGATGTTCAACTTCTCAGGGAAGAATCCAGTTTTGCCCTTGCAGTTTCCGGAATTGTCCAAGGTAATCAGGATGTTTTCGGAAGGGAGGGAAATGTCAGGATTCGGGTTCATGGAGTAGAGCCAGATTTTAGTATTGCTAGAAATTACAGAGTAGATGCGGGTTATTTTTTTATTGAAAATGATCTTGTCAATAGAAATACCGTAGCGGTCTTGGGCCGTACCACCGCAGATAATCTTTTTGGCGAAGCAGAAAACGCCTTGTCTCAACAGATACGAATAGGGGCCAACTATTATACTGTCATCGGTCTTCTTGAAAGGAAGGGTGCAGGCCTGGACGGAAATGATCAGGATGATATTGTTCTTCTTCCGCTGGATACGGCAATGACCCGGCTTAATAATTCACGAGACATTAATATGATTGTAATGAGTGTAATAGACCAAGAGTACATGGAAGCAGCTCTGACAGAAACAAATTTAATCCTTCGGGAATCCCGTGGGATTCCTGACCGTGTTGCATCGGATTTTGCAATAATGAATCAGGTAGATATGATCGACATGGCATCAGCAACTTCCAGAACATTGTCTACTCTTTTGGCCGCTATAGCAGGGGTATCCTTACTTGTGGGAGGGGTGGGCATAATGAATATTATGCTGGTTTCTGTTACCGAACGCACCCGAGAAATTGGTATACGCATGGCTGTTGGTGGACGCAGGCGGGACATCCTCTTACAGTTTCTCTCCGAAGCAGTAATCTTGAGCTTGATGGGCGGTGTTCTGGGGATTGGTATGGCTTTTGTTTTATGCAATTTACTTTCCATGGCAGGAATTCCCACGTCCATCAATCCAATGATTGTAACGGTCTCGGCTATGTTTGCTGCTTTGGTGGGGGTAATCTTTGGTTATTATCCGGCTTTGAAAGCGGCACGTCTTTATCCTATTGATGCTTTAAGATATGAGTGATTTTTGAGGTAGAATGAAAAAGCTGATAATTCTATATAGCCAAATTCTCTTTTTCGTGTTGGGTTTGTCTGCCGAAACAATCAACCTTGAACAGGTGCGCACATTGGCATTGTTGAATTCCAGAACTCTTGAAAGAACTGATATGGCTCTTAGAAGCAGCTTGCTGGAAGAAAGAAACCAGTTTTTTTCCAGATTGCCCTCAATTTCAATGGGTTACAATGCCAGGATATATTATCTTGATAATGATTGGGGCTTTGTCGATCCCATTGATACATTTAACTCCAGCCTAAATCTGGAAATCTCCTATAGAATTTTTGACGGCGGGAGAAGTTTGATTCAAAGGGATCTTAGTGCAATATCTACCGAAAGTACCCGAAGGGATGCGTTGGCAGAATATTTCAATGTGCTTGATTCAGTGGATAGTGCTTATTATGCGGTTCTGGAAGCTATTGCAACCCTGGAAAGCGAGGAATCTTCCCTGCAGACCGCAATATTCAGCCTGTCAATGGCAGAAATAAGACAAGCCAGCGGAATGATCAACCAGGGAGATTACCTCAGAGCTTTGGCTGATAAAGAGCTGCGGGAAAATTCTCGTAATCAAGCCCGGCGGAATTTGTCGTTGGCTATTACAAGGCTCAATTCATTAACAGGTTTACCTCATCTTCCGCCTCTGGAACCAATAAATTTTTCTGATTATGAAGCTCTTATTAACCATTTGGGGAACATCACAGACGAGGAAACTGATATATTATATAAAAGGTTGTGGGATATTGTTTCTGCAACAAATCTTTCATTGGCAAGAGCTGTCTTAAATAGCCAAAGGGCAGAATTAAACCATTCCATTACAAGAAGGGAATCTGCCCCTGTAATAACGGCATCAATCATTTCTCCGAGTGTTTCTTACTCAACAGCCCAGGGTTTTAGGAATCAGTCGGGAGCAGGTTCAGTCAGTATCACTGGAACCATTCCTATAGATTTCTGGGTTTATGGAAACAGACTTGAAAGAAGCAGAATTGCACTAGAATCGGCTGCCTTAGATTATCGAAATACAGAAATATCCCTTGAAATAGAGCTATACAGTGCTCTCCTAAATTGCTTTGGTTTGGCTGGTTCTGTGCTTTCTTCAAGGAGAACCCTTGACTATGTAGAATTACACTTTGAATTTATAATGGAACGTTATAGGCTTCTACAGAGTTCCATATCAGATTTGCAAGAGGCTTCGACCATGCTTATTAACAGCCAAAATAGTCATACAAGGGCTCTTTATGGGTTTTTACAAAGTCTTTCAAGGCTTCGTTCCCTTGGTGCATTTGAGGATGAGGAAAAACTAGCTGGAATATTATTAGGGAGCGTACTTTGACAACTATAAATGGAGTTCCTACCCAATTATGTAGGTATATTTATACTCCATTATGTATCATTATTTGAGGAGATGGTATTTATGAAAAGGATTGTGATAATTTCCTTATGTTTTTTATTATTCTCAACGGCAGTTGTCCATAGCCAAACCGTCACGGTCAATGAAATTAGAAATCTTCCCCAAGATTCGTGGGTTATATTAAGGGGAAATATTGTCAATGTATGGGCAGATAGTTATTATACCTTTCGGGACTCTACTGGTGAAATACTTGTTGAAATCTCAAATAGTGTCTGGCGGGGCTTGTCTGCCAATACATCTGATATTGTTGAGATTAGGGGTGAAGTTAGGATAAGCAGCGGGCAAACTTCAATCAGGGTCAGAGCTATAACAGGCAGTGGTGAAGTTATTCATGTCCCAGGGCAGGGAGTAATGGTCAACCAGACCATTACTGTCAGTGAAGTAAGGGCACTTCCCCAAAATTCGTGGGTAACAATAAATGGTAATATTATTAGCTCTCTGCCAGGGGGAAATAGGTTTAATTTCCGTGACTCCTCTGGTGATATTTCTATAGAAATTGAAAGAAGTGTCTGGCGGGGCTTATCTGTCGGAGCGTCTGACAGGGTTGAGATTAGCGGTGAGGTTAGGATAAATAACAGGCAAGTTTCAATAAGGGTTAGAGCTATAAGGAGAATTTAGAGTCAATTTGGAAACTTCTATTTCTTTCGATATACGCCAAAAAGTCATTTCTACCAGCACAAGTCAAGGATGGACAGCCCCTCATGTTTCTTATATTTATGAAGCCGATGTAACAGACTTAATGGAAGAATTTGATAGATTAAATAAAAATAAAATGATGGGCAATAAAATTACATTTAATGCAATTTTAATGATGATAATTATTAAAGGAATAAAAGCAGCTCCTTGTGTAAATGCTCATGTATATCATAATAAGTGGTTATCATCAGGAAGTACAATATTAATTGACAAGATTGATATTAATACGGCACTTTTATTATCTGATAATAAAATGATTACTATTAAACTGAAAGATTGTGGAAATAAATCTCTTGACGAGCTTGCATTATGCCTTAATGAGTTAAAAAACAAGTTAAATCAAACTAACATTGATATTGCTTTATTAAATGTAGGATGGGAAGATACTATAAAAAGATTGAAACAAGGAAAATTTTTTAATTCCTTAGGTCGAATTATTGGATTAAAAGCCGGAAAAAACAAACTAAAAAGAATAAGCAAATATGAAAGAAACCTATATAAAAAAACACCCAAAGAAAAACGTCTTTGTAATGATGATCTAAATATGGGCACATTTACTATTTCAAATTTAGGCTCGGCAGTCCGAGGGACAAATGGATTTCCAGTTCTTATTGATCTTATATCTCCGCAAGTAATGGCAATAGGCATAGGAGCTATGCAAGAAAAACCAGTTGTATATAAAGCGCAAATTGAGCCAAGAAAGATAATACCTTTCTGTATTGTATTTGATCACAGGGCACTTGATTTTGGAGACGTTGCTCCATTGATAATGGAAATGGATTTAATATTAAAAAATCCTGAAATTATACATACATGGTAAAAATGTACCTATTCATATAAATCTAACGCTTGCTTCTGCTTCTCCACATACCCGCTTTGTGCTGTTGACAGATTATTGAGCCGCTGTTCAAGAAGGTCTTTTTCTATGGGGTCAACACCGGGGGTTGGGCTTGTGGCATAAGAGTCTCCTATGGAAATTATATCAAATTATCGGAAATTACGGCAAGTGGGGATATGTTCATAGCCGAACCACAAAAAAACACCCCAAAAAGGCGAAATTTTCTCACATATCGTATTTTATCTTCTATAATAACAGCCCTATCTTTGGGGTATGAAGAAGCAGGAAAAACCTTTATATACCCTAATCCCCCTGGATGATTTCAAGGCTCTCTTGGGCGTTGATGACAGGGACGATAAAATCATCCGATTTTCTCTTGTTACGGCAACCCATACCATAGAGCAGTATTGCAAAAGGCGTTTGCTGCGGAAACAGCATTTTGAATACATAGATTTTTATGGGGATATGGTCTTGCCGTTTAAGGAATACCCTGTTTACAGTGTTTCCGCTTTATACGCTTTGTTCCCTTTGAGGCCGTCAGAATTTATCGAGACAGAACTTTATCAAGTAATACCTGACTGCGGAACCGATAGTGATGTGCCTTTCAGTTTGCATTTTTCCCCTGCGATAAGACAATACAAATATATTTCTGCGTTTAAGGCGGTCTATACGGCAGGGTACAGGACAGGCAAAGCCCCTGCGGATTTGGCGGCGGCCTGCATGGAGCTTGCTTCGTGGAACCTTGGCAGGTACAAGGGGCGGCGGGTCGGCATGACCGGGGCTGTTCGGGGTTCTGGCCGTGATGGGGAACACTTTGAAATGTCCATGCCTGAAAATGTGCGGTTATTGCTCGAACCTTACAGAAGGAAAACTATATGAGCGAAGACAGGGCTTTGTTTATAGAGGAAGCAATCATCGGGGCGGTAAAGGGGCTTCTTGTAGGGCGTGTGAATGAAATTTTGAATGAAGTGCAATTTATCGTTCCTGTTATTGAGTTTGGATATATCGACGGCGGGTATGCTTTGGCTCCGGCTATTTCATTGACGTTATGTGAAAGAACAGAAAAAGAGCGGATTATCCAGTTGGATAGTTATACCCTGACTATTTCTTTTACCTTTTCTGAAAGTCCTGAAAGCGAATTGCACTGTTACGCCTATTCATCGGCGGTCGGTCTGGCTGTTAGTGATAATCCTACATTGGGCGGTATTGTGGACAGGGCTGTAATTACTGCAAAAAAATATATTTCGCCTAAAAAACCCCATTGCGGGGAAGTCTGGGGGTTGGTTTTAATATTGCGTATAACGTTAGAGAGGCTAGGCGAATGAAAGTCCGGGGCTGTGATTGTTCCATTGTTATAAAAACCGCATACCGTGAATTTGACATTCCATATGCAGAAGAAACTATCAGGGAAGCTGTATCACTTTTACAAGAAGAACCATCCATCGAAGGGGATGGTGTAAGCAGGGCAATAGAGAAAAGAAAGGGGGTTACCGGGTGCGTTGTTACCCCTTTTACTATCAGGACTATAGAACATTTGCTGTACCTTGCCTTGGGTTCGAGCGGAAATCTTGAGTTTGTATCGGGGACAAGAAATTTATACAGGTATTGTATTGAAATGCTGCCTATGGAAGATACGGGCTGTTTTGACCTAATACAAGACAGGGGTGGAGAACGAAAAGTCTATGAGGCTTGCAGGGTGCAAGGCTTTGAACTGCGGATAAACCGTGAAGAAACTCTGAAATTAAAATTGGAAATTACTGGTGATAGGCCGCCTGCTACTTACCCTTATACCGATACATTCTCAAGGGAAGGCGGCGAATTATTTAATGGGGATAACGTCAACTATAAAATAAACGGCAACGAATATAAAAATATCTACGGACTTACGCTTTCGGCAAAAAAAGAAGGCGGCACTAAAACTGAATTATGGATAAAAAGGATTTTAACAAGCGGCTCTGACCTTCCAAAAATAATTGATGAAATTGTTATTACTGCCCAACTGTTGCGGGATAAGTACGAGTACAGGTATTTCGGGACTTTCCGTATAACCGTGAAAGAACTGGTTTTGGTTTCTGATGAAACCAACATCAATAGCAGTGATACGGTAATCGGGCCACTTAGGTACTATGTGGCGGGAACGGTAACGACAGAAGTCTTTACTTCGGGTGGGGAGGCTATTCCATGAAATTTTATGACATTGACCTTGCCCTGAAAGAAGCCGTAAATGCCGCCGATAAGCCTGTCAGATTGAAAATCGAAATTGATTTAGGCAATCGTTTTGAAAGCTTTTTTGAACAAGATATTGTAGAGGCAAATTTTTACAGCCTGAAAGAAGCGGCGGGGGGCGTGTCTTCAAGGGGTGAAATCCTGCTTGATAACCCCCAGGGGATTTATTCATATTCCAGTGCAAGGTCTGGGACACAGGTAAAGGTTTCTTTTTCCATTGGTGAAGGGCTGCCCTATTTTCATCGCTTTAACTTTTATCTGGACGATAAGGGTATACAAGACATTCGAGGACCCGGACGGAAGCGTTATGTCCGGCTTAACTTACGGGATTTATCGGCAAGGCTGCGTAAAACTGATGAAAGCCGGGATTGGACTTCCCCTGCGGTTCTTACATATTCCGTTGTATGCGATAAAGCACAAGCCGAAAAGTCCCTTGTTCATGGTATTGCTGGCAGGGCTGGTTTGTCGGTTAATGATATAGATTGCTCTACCATTCCTGTAAATTTACCATTTGTGCGTTTAAGGCGCAATGTATGGGCGGAACTTTCAAGCCTTGCTACTGCTTACCGCTGTCATTTGGAATGTGCCGTTGAAAAGCCCCTTGTGTTTGCTCATTCTCCCTACCAAACAGAAACCCTGCAAGATGATGAGATTGCCCACACATTCACTGGAGAGGATATATTCTACTTGCGGAAAATATCCAGGGCGGAACTGTATCGGAACACGGTAAGGCTTAAAATTAATATGCCTGTCTCATTGGAAAAACAGGAAATTTGGCGTTATGACGATCCGCCTATCCTTTACGATGATTTGTTACAAGAGCATTACCCCTTTAAGTCTCCGCTTGTCCGTGAAATTGAAAATGGGAACTATGAAGCAAAATATACAGTTATAGACGAAAACGGCAGGGAAAGAAATGTCGTTTATGCAGATGAGATTGATACCAAAGAAGAAGCGGAAAGCCGCCTTGAATATGAGGGCGGGGCTTTTTCTTATTCACAATATGACGTTAGCACTAACTATGACAGAGCAATCCTGAAACTACATAAAGAAAATGACGGCGATCTATACAGGGCTGTTATTCACGGGCGGCCTATAGTGCTTGACTTAAACCGTTCCTGTTTTATGCGGGATTTGGAAGCAGTAGAGCAGCACGGAACTGTCGCACTTAATATAACAGGCTCTTTTTTCTCCGAAGATATTGTTTCCGATGTGTCGGGAATGGAAATAGCCCAATATGAAGATTGGGTTAGCCGTGAACTGGCGGAGCGTTTACAGAACAGGCGGGAATTTACCTTGAAAACTCACCGGGGATTATTCAATGCCCGCGTGGGGGCGAAGGTTCAGATAACAGTTAAAAATGAACAGGCAATAGGTATGATAAATGCGTTTTCTTTTCGGTATAAGCGGGACGCTGCTTTTGTAGCGGCGTTCAAAATTATTGAAGTTGGGGGATTTGATGGATAGAAGGAAGGCTAATAGACAAGGAGCGGCTATGACCAATGAAGACAGGCGGCTAATGGTGGAAACCCTGGGGGAAATGCGGGAACTGAAAGGGGAAATGAAAGAATTCAAGGAGCACGTTATAGGGCGTGTATCAAGACTTGAGAAAAAAGAAGGGGAAAGGAGCAAAGAGCGGATTTCTGTTTTCAGCGTCATTGTTGCTTTTGCGGCTTTGGCGGTTTCAATCATTGTAAATTTTTTTAAGCATGGGGGGAGATAGTGAACATAAAGTGGGACAGGGTAATGGAAAACGAAAAAGCCCAGTTTGAGAAAATGAGCGAAGCGGACAAGTTTATTTATTTTCTCTTATTGCAATTTGGCTCGCCTTATGGGTGGGGGAACGATAACCCGGAGGCAAGCGATTGTTCGGGGGCCGTATGCATGGCTTTATTAGCCGCTACTGGACTCTTAATCAGAACAACTGCTGATGATTTATTCAAGCGGGTGTTTACGAAGGTAAATCCACGGCAGGGGGATATTCGGGCGGTGTTCTATGTTACCAAAAAAGATAAAAGACATGGGGACAGGATGGTTGCCGCCGGAACCGCTACGCACATTGCAGGTTTTGTTGATGACGGCGTGATTATGAATTCCCAAACGCCTACCGCAAGGGTACGCCGTATCAATGAGGTTTCTAACTGGTATCAGAGGGAGGGGCATGAGGTTCACGTCCGGGGCTTGGACAGGGAGGCACTTGTAAGGTTGGCAAGGGA
>Ga0099364_10009085_pt1 | contig 13856 bp, 13 predicted proteins | sample TergutTh196P3_FD_73070 | JGI IMG/M metagenome (GOLD analysis project Ga0099364, IMG submission 73070) | Microcerotermes parvus P3 segment gut microbial communities from Pointe-Noire, Republic of the Congo - Th196 P3 | ecosystem: Host-associated > Arthropoda: Insects > Digestive system > Gut ...
ATAAAAGTTGCCTACCAACTTCTGCCTAATCCGCCAAATACCCCGGTCACGGGATCTGCTCACCAAAATTCACAAATTTCCACTTTCTTCTATATTATAGATCATCGTCCAGATGACAAATTTTTACGAATTTTTACTTTTTTTTCAAAAACGATAAAGCAAAACGGCACTTTCACACCATATATAGTATCTGGTTTTCGTATGAAAACTAAATACTTTTCTAAGGAGTTTTTGTTATGAAAACAACAAACCAAAAACAAGCGCTTATGGATGAAACAATTATCCAAGCAAACAGGGAACACAAGGATAGTGTGTTCAGACTGCTTTTTAGCAAGCCGGAGATTCTAAGAAATCTCTACTCGGCAATCGAAGGGATAGAACTACCGCCGGATGTAACCATCGACATTAACACCATATCCGGGGTTTTGGTAAAGGGAATGAGAAATGACATTTCTTTTATCATAGATGATCGGTTAGTAGTTCTAATAGAACATCAGTCAACTATCAGCGAAAATTTACCTCTAAAAATTTTCAAGTACATAGAAAAAGTGTATGACAAGATAGTGGATTACAGAAAAGTACACATCAAACCGTTAATCAGAATCCCTAAGCCTGAGTTTATAGTCCTGTATAATGGCAAAGAAGCTTTCCCTGAGAGAAAGACTTTAAAGCTTTCAGATGCTTTTGCGGACACCAAAGGGTTGGGAAAAGAAAAAGATCAAGTTTATTTGGAACTAGTAGTACAGGTATACAACATAAATCACGGTCAGAACCGGGAAATTCAACAAAAGTGTGAAATTTTGAATGAATACGGTCTTTTTATAGATAAAATCCGGGAATATGAAAAGACTGGTTTAACCCTTGATGAATCTGTGGTATGTGCTGTAAAATATTGTATAGAGAATGATATTTTAAAAGAATTTCTAAGAGAGCACGGCTCGGAGGTAGTAGCGATGATGGTACATGAATACACCACAGAAGATTTTGTGGAAGCAATAGCTGAACATGCTCGTGAAGAAGGCATAGAGCAAGTTGCTCGCAAAATGAAAACTAGCGGGGAGCCGTTAAGCAGGATAATCGATTTTACCGGGCTATCAACCGAAACAATACAACGCTTGTGATTTGCGGGGGTCACTATTCTGTTACAAATTCATTTACCTCGTGCAAAGCCACAAAGAACACAAAGGGAAGAAAAAGACATCGAACAACAACTTTTATTGTATAAAAACAAAATAAAAATTTCATAAATTTCAACAGGGGGGCATGCCCCCCTGTACCCCCTATTCAATTTATCCTTCTCCCCAACCTTACATGCCCTTACTACGCTCCTTCCAGTCGCTCCGTATGGGCATGTGGCTCGGCTTGTTTTAAGCCTGGAAACTAGGGGCGCAGGACACGAAAACCGATGTTGCTGAGCCGGTTGATCGGATCGTAGTCGTACCGGAGCGCAGACTGCAAGTACTCGACGCTGCCGCTCCAGTACCCGCCGCGAAACACGCGGAGAGACCCCGAAGACGCGCCTACCGGGTCGGTCTGATTTCCACTCGGATAATCGTCATACCAATCCCAGCACCATTCCCATACGTTTCCGCTCATGTCATAAAGTCCCCAAGCATTTGGTTGTTTTTTTTCTACTTCATGGGTTCTTGAATTTGAATTACCGGAATGCCATGCGTATTGTCCTATTGTCGCAGCATCAGTTTGATTACCCCAGTAATAAGCTGTTGTACTCCCTGCCCTGCACGTGTATTCCCATTGCGCTTCTGTCGGTAGTCTATAGCCAGTCGAACCAGATACTATGGTTACTGCATCCCAAGGTGCTGTATCACCTACAAACAAATCATTATACCAGTCGTAGTATGGAACACTTCCCCATACATCAGGATTAGTACTATCGTTTATGCTGTACGCAGGACTTAGGCCTTCTAATATACTCAGCCGATTGCAAAATACTATCGCATCATACCAGCTTACAGTCTCCACTGGTCGCCTTCCCTGTACTTCTCCAGACGCTGGTTCTCTACCGCTCCCGCCATGAAAATAACTGGGATTGCTTCCCATAACAGCCTGATATTGCTCCTGCGTTACCTGATATATGCCCATGTGAAAGCCGCTAGTCAGCGTTACCGTAGGCGGGCTTGTTCCCAAGTCATTGATGCCCATCGTAAAGGTCCCGGCGGGAACCCACACCATTTCAATTCCTGTTGCAGATATAATAACAACCGAAACTAACGCCACATTAGAACGAACAGACGTTGCCCCTACCGCACTGACCTCACAGAAGTAATAATACGTCGTTCCCTCCGTAAGATCTGTGGGAATCGTGTAACTCGCACTTGTCGCACCGCTTATGGCAGTCCCGCCGGTATTGCTGTTTGATGTGTTACTGTACCACTGATAACTAAGCGTTGTATCAGGGATAAACGTTGCTGTTACGGAAAGGCTGCCGCTGATGCTCCCTTGCGCTACAGTTGTCATTGCAGCAGGCTGGGTGTTGATGGTGATAATATAGACATTGACCGCTGCCACGTTGGATTGTACAGAAACCGATTCGGTCACGCTCACTTCGCAGAAGTAATAATACCTCCCCGCCGTAAGGTCTGTGGGAATCGTATAACTTTCGCTGGTCGCCCCGCTTATGGCCGTGGTCGTCCAGTCATCATTGCTGAATGTGTACCACTGATAACTGAGTGCCGTATCAGGTGTAACGCTTGCAGTCACGGAAAGGATGCCGTTTATGCTTCCCAATGCAAAATTGGACACTTCCGCAGGCTGGGTGTTGATCGTAATAAAATGATCCGGTGGTATAACATCAATTATATATGCATAACTGCTCCACCCCGCAGCCTCCCAGTACGCCGTAACATTGGCTTCAGGAACCCGTATTTCCATATATGGGTGGGTATCATCAAATGCGTTTACTCCCAAAGCAGGCGGCGCTGCCATGGGGCTGGTAACCAGCGTAAGACTCGTACAGCCCTGGAAGGTGCTGTTGCCAATGGAAGAAAGCCCGGCAGGCAGAGTGATCTCGGTCAGGCTTATACAACCCTGGAAGGCGTTATTGCCGATAGATGTCAGCCATGCAGGGAGTGTGGTTATGGTCAGGCTTGTCGATCCGGCAAAGGCGTAATCGCCAATGATAGAAAGGGTCGCCCCGTTAAAGGTTTTAAGGTTGGTAAAGTGCCGGAATGTCGGGGCAGTAGCCGTGCCACCCGCTATTTCGATTGCGGTGTTGGGAAGGATGATCGACACTATTTTTCCTTTCCCGATGGCAATATTATTATCGGGATCAAAAACACCATCTGAACGCAGACCGCTGCCGCTTGCGCTGTCTGAACGGGTATAGTGGGAAAGATCCAATGTACCGTCAAAACTGCTGTTCGCCTCAATGCCCTGAAGGATAGTCAGCCACCGCGTTGCGGTCAGCGGCCCCAGTTCTGGTTCCGGTTCTGGTTTACAAGCGCCCAGCGTAAAAGCAAGCGCTCCAACGATGGCAATGGCCATCGCCATAAAACGTAATACTTTCGTCTTTTCCATAAAAACTCCTTAATCTACACCGCTTTTAGCGGCACTTATACGCCACTTTTAATGACTTTTAATCAAAAAATAGCAGTAGCTATTTGCTAATACTACAATATTTATACAGTAGCGTCAAGTTACTTTTAAAGAGTAAACAGTAGCTATTAGAGTAGGTTTATGGAACTTCAACATATATTTATGGCTAACATGAGAAACCGCCGGAAACAGTTGGGTCTTACCCAAGAGAAATTGGCGGAAAAGTGTAATACGGATGCTTGTTATATTAGACAAATTGAAATAGGAAGAAGGTTCCCTTCATTGGAATACATTGGAAGAATTGCAAAAGGGCTTAATATTGAGCCGTATCTTCTTTTTTATAGTGAAACCAGTCAAGAAATCGATAAATATTTTATAAAATCCGAAGAGCAAAAACAAAAATTTAAAAACATGCTTCTTGAGAATATAAATAAATTTTGTGAAACTATTGATGAGCGGTTATAATTTTTCTTATATGTACGACAATATAAACTGTAATTTCTTCAGGCAGTAACCGTTAAATCAAGGCCAAGCGCGGAAGAAACACGTATGAAAGTAAGCATATTGCAATTAAAGCCATTTTCTATTTTAGACAACTGCTGTTGGGTAATGCGGCTTTTTTGCGCAAGTTCTTTTTGGGATATGCCTTTCTGCTCACGGGTTTCATTAATGGCATACCCTAATCTAAGAAGCCGGCTTTCTTCTTCATATAATTTTTTAAATTCGGGATCTTTCAGTTTTTCGTTAAGATGATCTTCAAAATGCATCATAATTTACTCCTTATTTCTTTTTCAGAAAACCTGCTTAAAAAGTCGATTCGACATTCTTTTGCAGTTTTAATATGCTTCTTTGGCACTTTATCTGAATGTTTCTCAAAGACATTCGTTAAAACTATAATATTTTGATAGCAGAAAAAATAAAGCGTCCGCACTTGCGTACCTGTTAATTTTATCCGCAGCTCATGTATGCCATCTTCCAAAAGATCAGCATAAGGACGATGTAAATTGGGTCCTTCTTCTTTCAGAAGTCCGATAAAAGATAATATCTTTGCCTGCTCTTCAAGAGAAAGATTATCAATATACTCTGCGACAGGCTTTGAGCCGTCCTGCTTGGAATAATAGGTAACAAGCCATTCTTTACCCATACTTTAAAATACACCATAAAAGATGTATAGTCAATAGGGATTGCCCTAAAACCAGTGGTTTTAACCGAAAGAGAAAGCCCCAAGGGCCAGAATAAATGTCATTTTCTTCATATCGGGCTCCTTTTTTGTTAGTGGTTAGTGAGTATTGGTTAGACTGTCGTATGTAGGCTATTCGTGTTGGCAACACTGCAAGTTTTCAAACATCAATCTACTCCCCATTCCCCACTCACCATTCCCTAATCCCCATTTCCATAGTATAATTTTTACATGAGAAGAAAATTACCAATCGGCATACAGGATTTTGCAAAAATACGTGAAAACGGATTTGTCTATGTTGACAAGACCGCCCGTATCCATGAATTAATAACAGGCTCCGGCGGGGCATTTTTTCTCTCCCGCCCTCGGCGTTTTGGGAAGTCTGTGTTATGTTCAACATTAAGAGCCATTTTTGAAGGCAGACGGGAACTTTTTGGCGAAATAGCTGGAATGTCGGCTTTGGCAATTGATTCCCTGGACTGGGACTGGAAAAAACACCCTGTGATTAGGCTGGACTTGAACGCCGGAGCGTATTCAACCGGAGGGGTAGAAGCGCTTCATTCGGCATTAACCTCTGAGTTACAAAGAGAGGCAAAAAGGCATGGAATTGTATTGGAAGACACAGACAATGTCAGCCGGTTTAAACATCTCATACAGGAAGCGTGCGAAAAAACCGGAGAAAAAACAGTAGTAATTATTGACGAATACGACAAACCGCTTTTGGAAACCATGACAAACAACGATACGCACATTGCCATTCGGGATAATCTAAAAGGGTTTTACGGTGTTCTAAAATCTTATGACGAGTACCTTAGGTTTATCTTTCTTACCGGCGTAACTAAATTTTCCCATGTAAGTATATTTTCCGATTTAAATCAATTGTCAGACCTAACACTTAACCCACGTTATGCGGATATCTGCGGTTTGACAGAGGAAGAAGTAACCCAAAACTTTGAGCCGGAAATAGCGGCAATTTTGGAAGATACCGGCAGGGAACGCGGGGATTATCTGGACCGTTTGCGCAGGTACTACAACGGCTACCGGTTTTCAGACAAGCTGCTTAAGGTATACAATCCTTTTGGCCTGCTCAATCATTTTGAAAATGGCGGAAGATTCCTGCCTTACTGGTATGAAACCGGCACTCCTACTTTTTTAATAAAACTAATCATAAAACAAAGGTTGAATATTACCGGTTTGAGTAATATGTGGGTCAATTATGAAGACTTCCGTAAATACGATATCGAAAACATGAGAGCCGAACCAATACTTTATCAAAGCGGTTACCTGACAATAACCGATTATAATGAAGAGTTGAATAAATACGCTCTTGATTACCCAAATGATGAAGTACGCGCATCATTTGCCAAGTCATTATTGGAACAATATTTAAAGTCAGCTAATGAAGGTCTTAACAATCTGAATACTCAGCTTTTACAAGCCATGATCAAGGGCGATATAGAAGAAGCGATAAACAGTTTACGCCAATTTTTGGCGGCAATCCCCTACGACATTATCAAGGAAACAGAAAATTACTACGAAACAGCAGTACATCTAATATTCTCGATGCTCGGTCTTAATTGCAGGTCGGAAGTGCGAATTGCTTCGGGGCGGATAGACACATTGGTAGAAACAAAAAACTTTGTTTATTGCTTTGAGTTTAAGCTAGACAAAACAGCAGACGAGGCATTAGCGCAGATTGATACCAAAGAATACCTGTTACCATGGACAGGCAGTGGCAAGAAACTATTCAAAGTGGGCGTAAACTTTGACAGCGAAAAACGCAATATCGGGGAATGGAAATACAAATAGCAAGGACAGGACTCGCCTTTCAGTCGCTCGCTTCCTGCTCGCTCCTTTCAGGCCGCCTGCGCATTGCTGCTGACATCCATGTCAGCAAGCTATCTCTTAAGGCTGTCGCCTTTAGCATTTTTTCCAGCAATGCTCCGGTTCGAGTCCTGTAGTATTTGAAAACCATTAAGTTTTTTGCTTTTTATTAACAGATCGTATTATTTAAAGTTTATTAGCAAGGACAGGACTCGAACCTGCGACCTCCGGGTTATGAGCCCGACGAGCTGCCAACTGCTCTACCTTGCGTCGTAATATATACTTTACTAATTTTAAGAGATTTTGTCAAGAGGCTATGCCTCTTGGCTCTGTGTGGAAATTATTTAACTGCCCGTTAGCGCGGGCTGTCGAGAACAATAGGACTATCGGTTTCCCAGTTGCCTTTGATTGATATAATTGCGGTTATAAGAGCGGAAAAAGCGATTAATATTGCCATTATTGCCGGGAAACCGGGTATGGTTACCATCAAATTGTAAATACCGTGTATGGCTACTGCTGATAACAGGCGGAATATTGACTGAACCGGGTTTGAACGGAGCATTACGGCGGCAGCTCCTACACGGGAACCGCAGGCGGCATGAAGGGGAGCGGCTGTTACAGCTCGTAGTAATAACATTTTTACATCCATATTTGCAGCCGCGTAAATTGCGTTTTCCAGAATGGCAAACCCCAAGCCTGCGACAAGCCCGATTGCCGTTCCCTTTTTTACCATGCTCCATGAAAGCGGCTTTAGAGTACCGCTTACCAAAGAAAAAATAAAAAGTAGCAGCATACGGCTTAATTCTTCCGTAAAAGCAATACGGAAAAAGAACTCGTAAAACATTGCCGCCCTGCCGCCTGTAGGACCAAATAACGATAAAAGATTTTGCAAAAGAATGGCAGGGAAAATAGCAGCAGCGCCAATAAGAAGGACAATTAAAAATACAACAGGAGAAATGTTATACTTTACAATACGAAACCATACATAAACACCTATCACAGGAAGAGAGGAAATTATTAACATGATAACTAAAACCCAAGTACCGTACATGATAGAATATTATCATATTTTCAGGTAAGCTTAAAGACGTGGGTGATATAATTTTAACAGGTCCAAAACATTGCGGGAAAACAACTGCGGGGAAAGCGCTTGCTTCTTTAATCTCCGGCAGCTTTATCGATCTTGATGAAAAAATAACGCAGAATACAGGCAAGACCCCAAGGGAACTCTACAAAGAAAGCCCTGTTGTTTTTCAAAAGGCCGAGGCTGAAGCGCTATCCGCCATTATTGAGACATACGGTAAAAAGAAGCGCGTTATTACAATGGGCGGCGGAATAATTGACAACCCGGAAGCGATTGCCCTGCTTTCTTTATTCAAAAAATCCGGCGCTGAAATTGTGTATCTGGATATTTCTGCCGCAGCCGCATGGGAGCGTATTTCTAATAAAGAACTGCCGCCCTTTTTACAAACCGATAATCCGCAGGAAACGCACCGTGTTTTGCACAAACGCCGTGCCTCCGCATACCGTAAATTAGCGGACATTGTTGTTAATGCAGAAAGAAAGTCCCCGCAGAATATTGCGGAGGTAATCGCCGAAGAAACGGCGGGATGACAGCATAAGCTATTCGTTGTTTCTTTTCCGTTTTTCCATTTCTTCAAATTCACGGTAAGCAATTTTGCCAATACGAGTCTTGGGCATTTCATCAACAAACTCAATGGTTTTTGGACATGAATAATGTAACATCTGTTCTTTGCAGTATTCAATAATTTTTTGTTTTAGCTCTTCACTGCCGCCTGCTGAGGCAATTGCCTGTTTTTTATCTTTAAGTAAAATAAAAGCCTTGGGAATTTCTCCTTTGGTTTCGTGGGGAATTCCTATAACACAGGAAAGACGAACAACAGGATGTTTATCCAATACATCTTCAATTCTAGATGGAAAAACTGCAATTCCGGATGTTTTAATTATTCGTTTTAATCGTTGTTTAAAATAAAAGAATCCGTCTTCATCCATACATCCTATGTCGCCTGTGTGAAGCCACAATAATCCATCTTTGTGTTTTTTAACAACCTCGTCTGTTGCTTTTTTGTCGTTGTAGTATCCAAGCATGACAGTTGGACTGGAAACGCAGATTTCACCATCTTCCATAGGAGGACATTCTTCTTCTGTTCCCATTTTGACTATCTTTAACAAATTATCAGGGCAGGGGATACCGACAGTTTTTTCCCGATATTCATGAGGAGGAGCAATTGTTACAGCGGTTACGGTTTCTGTCAGGCCAAGTCCTTCCCGGAGTACGGCGTCAGAGCCGCCTTTTTTAAGTACGGCATCAAACCTTTTTTTAACTTCTGGACTTAGTGAATCTCCGCCGCTAAAGACTCCTTTAAAAGAATCTAAATTAACTTTGCAAAATTTTTTATCTGTAGAAAGCAAATCAAACAACAACGGGACACCCGCCATGTAATTTGGCTTGTGTTTTTTAACAAGACCGGCAACAAATTTTGCTTTAAATCTAGGAACAATAATACATACTCCATTGTTTATTAAAAATGCATGAAAGCAGACGGCAAGCCCAAAACCGTGAAAGACAGGCAGTATGGAAAGTACCTTTCCGCCTTCTACCATTGGACCTCCCGCAGCGTTTACCTGTAGGGCAAGAGCATTGAAATTCATGTTGGAAAGCATAACGGCTTTAGGTCTGGAAGTGGAGCCTCCGGTAAAAAGGATCAATGCTAAATCATTTGCTTCTAACGGATTCGGTTTTTCAATTTCCGGCGTGTCTTTTTCTGCTTCCAGTTTTGTCCAGTTAAAAATTTTGTCATTGTATTTTATAGGTTTTATTTTTCTACCCGGGCCAATGGAATAGCCAATCTTTGTTAATATATCCATTTCCGTTTTTAATGAACATACAATAACTCTTTTTATTCCGGCACTTTCCATAATATTTGTAAAGCTAGAGAAAAACCCATCCAGAGTGATAGCTGCAGTTGCCCCAATAATTTTTGCGTAGTTATAAATTTCCGGAGCAACTGAAAGAGGATGTATTGGTGCAGGAATAGCCCCAAGCCTGTTTAAAGCATAAATTGATATAATTGCCTGCGACATATTTGGAAGGCAGATAATGACCATGTCTCCCTTCTTAATGCCAATTTGGGCAAATTTTCTGCTCATGTGATCTATCTTTTTAAGAAGATCCGCCCTGGAAGTTTTTTCCCCAAAAAAGATAAGCGCATCATTATTTGGATACTTTTCCAGGTCTTTCTTTACAAGCGCGTATAATGATACATCCGGGTAATCAATAGTGTGAGGTGTGTTTCCAAAGTATTTTAACCACGGCTTTTTCTCATACATTGTTAAGTTCCTTGTCTGTAAGTCCAAGTTTTACAAGCTGCTCTGTCGTCAGCTCAAGCGGTGCTTCCAGTTGTTCAGGATTTTCAACTAAATCGCGTACAAGGTCTATGGCGCGTGCACAGTAAATACCGTCTGTAATTCTGTCGTCATAGGTAAAAGTTATTTTTACCTTGTCGCGTGTTTCTACCGTTCCGTCCGGGTTTAGTGTGCTAACTTTTTTAATTTTCCCAATAGCGCAGAAAATCCCGCAGGTTCCAATTTCAAAATTATGATGAAGCGGTGCATCAATACCCACACTGCCGACATTTGTAAAAAAGATAGTACTGTAAAACGGCAGTGATTCTATGGTTTTAGTTGGCAGTGCATTGTGGTAATCAAGAAATTTTAAACCCCATATAAGCAGTTTGATAATAAAACGGGGCAGACGGGATACAATGGAGTTAATCTTTTCTGTGCCGGTTCCTTTCCCTTTTTTTATTGTAGAAATATAACTATGGATTTTTTTACAAAAACCTTCCAGTGTTAATAACGGAGAAAAAGACATGGTAACATTTACTTCTTCTCCGTCATCAGTCATTTCTCTTTTGGCTACAAAGTTAAACGAAATACGGTTTCTTTGATAAAATCTAAAGCCGGATATGAATCGGTTTAATTTGGGTCTTAATGCTATTATCCGTACCGCCGCATACAGGAATATGTAAAACATCGATATTTTAATTTCACTTTCATCATTTTTTCTTTTATTCACATATTCCAGTGTTTTTGTAACATCGAATTCCTGTTCAAAGTAAATACACGCATCTTTGCGCGTAGGCATAAGGTACGGCATAATCTGAGTAAAAAAGTGTAAGTTTCTGATATGTGTCCCATCGTATCGGGTTTTTGTAAACATTGTATCACCTTATTTTGCCAGTATTTTGTGCAGTTTTTCACCTAACTCTATTGCTTCTTCTTTAGTAGGTGTAGAAGTTTGAATAAACAAACCCTTTCTCCCAAAGAAATCCAAAAGTTTTTTTGTGTATTCCGCTAAATCCGTTCCTTTGTCGTCAATATGATCCCAATAAAAATGGCGCAGGCAGAGCGGGACTTTGCCGGAGACAGCATCCCGTAACTTTTCCCAATTCTGCACCTGCGGAATGGTAAAGTCCAGCCCTTTAAGACCGGGAATCTCAATCATTGCTTCCGCAACATTACTTACATCGCCGCAGGAGTGTACGACAATACCGCCAAATTCTTTGGCTATCTGCGCGTTGTATTTAGCGCCGAATTCCCTGTACAAATTTGGGGAAAGGAGAGCAGCAGTATCGTCGCTTACGCGGATACCCATTTCTTTTGGTACATACCAAAACTCGTGGCTTACTCCGTACAGATTTGTAATGCGTTTAAACATTTCTTTTATGTAGCCAATTGTAGCTTCCGTTATTTTTTCTAAAAGAGCGTGAACTTCATCAGGGTAAACAAGAGTGGCTTCTATAAAGCCGGTGTATTCCCAAATAAGGGAAGCAGTTACCAAAGGAGACGGAACATTGATAACGCGCAGGGGGATTTTTGATTTGGCTTGCAATGCTTCTACGTGTTTCCACGCCTGTTCAAAATAGGGGTTGTTTACCGGATCCGGAACTTTCAAATCAAAAACATCTTCAACATTTTCTTCACGGATAAGCGGTTCTACCCAAGGGTCGGCTTCATCATTGGGTTTACATTCACAGCCAAATGCTCCTGCAATTATATTGATACCTTGGTTGGGTTTGATATTTGGGAAACCGTAATCATAAACGCCTTCTCGCAAGCGGGAATGTTCCTCAGCCCATTCAATTTCTGCATCGGGGTTGTTGTAGTATTTTTTTGTTCCCATGTGCATAGGACCCACTTCTATAATGAAGGGCACTTCCGGGACATCTTCCATACGCCAGTTGGCTTCTATCAATCTTTTTTTGTCTTCTGTTGAAAGCATATAAATCTCCTTGCCTTAATTATATCATATTCTTACCCAATCTTGCAGCCTTAACAAATACATCTTTAAAGTATTTCCCTTCTTTCTCTGATAATCCGGCTCTTGCCGCTACATCATGTAAAAATCGTTCCTGTATGTCCCTGCCGTATTGCTTGTAAAAGCCCAGTCCTTCTAAAGTGTCTGTTATTGAGGCAACAAGAGCCGTTATTTCTGATTGATTCATGGGCTGCCACTCGCCTTTGACTGGGGACAGAGCTGAAAGAGCCAGAAACAATTCATAAGCGTAAATCTGCACGGCATGGGAAAGGTTCAGAGACGGTTGTCCCTCTGAAACAGGGATATGGGAGGCAAAATTGCACAGTTCAAGATCGGAATCTTCAAGCCCCGTTCTTTCATTGCCAAATACAATAGCCGCTTTTCCGCCTTCTCCCCCATTACATGGTAACGAGGCAAGCCACTCTGCCAGGGCGCGCGGAGGCATCGATATATTTTTACGGTATTGACCGCGGCGGCGGGTAGTGCCTACCACAATGGAACAATCTTTGACACTTTCCTCTAAAGTGTCAAAGAACTCGGCATTTTCCCAAATATCAAAGGCATGGACTGCTCTTATACGGATTTTACCAATATTTTCAGCCCCTCTGCCAGTGGATATTTGGGGGTTAACCAACCTAAGCCGGGAAAGCCCCATATTTTTCATTACCCGGCAGACCGCCCCTATATTCCCTGCCTCTCCGGGCTTGCACAAGACTATCTTGACATTTCCTAGAATCATTAAGTATTATACTATATTAACCAGGTATTATTAATTAGGTATTTGACAAATTCAACCGAAATTTATACAATTATAAGCTAAGATAACAATAAGGATGAGACATGGTTAACAATGATATTGTTCCCGGATTTGATGACGAGAAAGATGACAGCTTAAAAATACGCATTGAAAAAATCCAAGATGCACCTAGGTGTCTTTTGTTGATTTTGACAGGGTACATAGATACTTACAATTCTAACTTCTTTCAGAAGAGAGTTCAGAAAGCAGTAGAATCCGGTTTTGTCAGATTAATTTTCCAGTGCAGTGGATTAAACTATGTTTCGTCCACAGGTATAGGTTCATTTACAACTTTCTTAAAAGCGGTTAAACCTCAGGGCGGAGATCTTGTTTTGCTTGATATTCAGCCCAAGGTTTATGAAGTTTTTCAGCTTCTTGGTTTTTCCCAGTTTTTTAATATCAGGGACAGTCTTGATGAATCTATTGTATTTTTTAATACGGAAAAACCGCAGGAAAGACCATCGATCTTTCCTAAGATTGTTGCTTGTCCTATTTGTTATAAAAAGCTTAAGGCTGTTAAACCCGGACGTTTCCGCTGTTCGGAATGTAAGAGTATTCTTGCCATTGATGATTCCGGCCAGGTCTTGTTGGGATAACTTGTGGATAACATCTTAATAACCAAATACTAGTAATGATACAATACAATCTTCAAATAACGGGTAGTGCTAATTCTTTACTACATAAGGAATTATGTGTTTAAGATGCTAGAGTTACGGAATTAATTTATAGAAAAAGCCTGTGGATAAAGTGGGGAAAAGGTGGAAAAGGTAGCTGGTACCTTTTCCACAGGCTGGGTTGATTATAATTGAAATTACTGGTATTTCATATAATAAGGAGTTTTTAGACAATGAGTATTGAAGTCAGCAAAATGCGTAACATAGGAATCAGCGCACATATCGATTCAGGGAAAACAACCCTGTCTGAGCGTATTATGTTTTATAGCAAAAAAATTCACGCCATTCATGAAGTCCGGGGAAAGGACGGTGTTGGCGCGACAATGGATCACATGGAACTGGAAAGGGAGCGCGGTATTACAATTCAATCCGCCGCTACTCAGGTTAATTGGAAGGATTATACCATCAATGTAATTGATACACCCGGGCATGTCGATTTTACTATCGAGGTTGAACGGTCTCTCCGTGTTTTAGACGGAGCGGTTT
>Ga0099364_10009086_pt1 | contig 13856 bp, 14 predicted proteins | sample TergutTh196P3_FD_73070 | JGI IMG/M metagenome (GOLD analysis project Ga0099364, IMG submission 73070) | Microcerotermes parvus P3 segment gut microbial communities from Pointe-Noire, Republic of the Congo - Th196 P3 | ecosystem: Host-associated > Arthropoda: Insects > Digestive system > Gut ...
AACGGTCAGGACCGAAGCCCTCATGATCCGCGCATAGCCCGGCACAGTGCCGATGCCCAGCGCGATTATTGCGTTTCGCAGACTTGGACCCATGATCGCCGCTAAAGAAACCGTGAGCAGAAACATCGGCATAGCCTGATATATATCGAGCAGACGCATACTGAGGTTGTCAACCCATCCTCCGTAAAACCCCGCGACCGAACCAATCATAATACCAATCGTTGCCGCTATAGCAACAGCGATGATGCCCATCTGAAGCGACTGCCGGGAACCGTATATCAGCCTGCTCAAAATGTCGCGGCCAAGCCTGTCGTTGCCGAGCAAATGTTCCGCGCTCGGACTCGCGTTTGATAAGGAGGCATTTTGCTGAGTGTACGAGTAAGGCGCTATAACAGGCGCAAATATCGCTACTAAAATAAGTAAAATCAGGACAACGAGCGCGACGACAGCCAGCCTGTTCTTTCTAAGTTGGCGCCAAATCTCATACAGTCTCGATTTTTTTCGCTTCTTCTTTAAGCTGTCTCCCACCTTTCCTCCTGCCTTTCCTAATGTACTGCGAGCGGATCCTCGGGTCCACAAGCGCGAAGACTATGTCGACTACCAGAATGATAATCGCAAACATTGCCGATATTATAAGGACGCTGCTCTGTATGACGGGGTAGTCCCGGTTACTCAAACCTGTCAGCGTGTATTGGCCAAGTCCGGGTATCGAGAATATGACCTCGGCGATGAGCGAGCCGCCGAGCGAAGAGCCAAATACGCCGCCTATGACCATTATAACAGGAATCATAGCGTTTTTTAGAGCATGGCGGTATATCACCCTGCGTTCCGAAAGCCCTTTTGCCCTTGCCGTCGTGATGTAGTCCTGCCTGACGACCTCTAGCAGATCAGATCGCATTTGCCTCGCGATCAATGCCGTTAGTCCCAGAGCCATAGCCGCGCATGGCAGTATCCAGCCCGTCCATGAAGATACTCCCATTATAGGCAGCCATCTGAGCCTGACCCCAAAGAGATTGATCAGCAGCAGCGCGAACCAAAAGCTGGGCATTGAAACCGAAATCATCGCAAGGAACATTGAGCCGTTGTCTCTCCATGTATGTTGATGCGTAGCGGCGAAAACTCCGATAGGTATACCGATGAGAACGGAGAACAACGTGCCGAATGCAACGAGCCTGAGCGTATACGGGAATCGCTCCAATATCTCATTTGCCACAGGGCGCCTTGTCATAAGCGATGTGCCTAAATCTCCCTGAAGAACATTTCCGAGAAACCTCACATAACGCACAGGGAGCGGGTCGTTGAGCCCCAATTCTTCGCGGAGATCGTCAACCTGCTCCTGCGTCGCCTGCGCGCCGAGCATCATCCTGGCGGGATCGCCGGGAGTGATGTCAATCAATATAAGTACAACCAATGTGATACCCAGCAAAACAGGTATCAGCATCAGCAAGCGCTTCCCTATGTATCGTAACACTAGCTTCTCCAGTCTTCTTCAAGGCATTTTCCGCATGAATCGCATTTTTTGTTAAGGTCATATTTACATGGGACGGGGCCGTTGTACTTCATCTCTTTTTCCCCATCAGGGGTATCGTATATCCCGCCGAACATTTCCTGCATGATAGCCGCTTGGAAAAACACAGGTTTGTCAATCCTCTTGAAATTCAGCGGGCAATGATATACCCCGGCAGGGACTCTGATAATAGTCGGCTTTGTGATTTTAAAGACCTCAGCGTCAACGCCTATCTTTCCGAGCGTGAATTCGATGTCCGCGTCAAAGTCGAAGACATTTGGGAACGTGCCGCCCAAGAATACCAGATACTCGTCCACATCATGCCGGTGCGGATTGCGGTCAAGGAAAAAAGGCTTCACAAAAATCTGAAAACCCACGTTGAACTTTGAACCCGGAATCTGCGACGCGCCCCTGAAGTATGCCTGAGGCTTTATGACATAGCCGGGATCGTCGCCTTCAGCAACGACTTCATTATTTTCCATCGGAAAAGGGAATACTAATTTCTCGTACATGTCTTCACTCCTTAACGCGGCTTTAAACCGCAAATAATAAAATGTGAACGCAAAATGCTGAGTATATTAAACAATGTCCCTCGTCTACTGACTCCTGAATCCTGACCCCTTGCGGTCCGCAGACCGCATTAGTTATTTCCAGTCTAGTTCTACACAATTTCTGCAGGAATCACATTTTTTTCCTGAGTCAAATTTGCAAGAGAACGGCCCGTTGTAAAACAGTTCTTTTTGACCTCCGTCCTCAAGCTCATAAATGCTGCTGAACATGTCCTGCATCAAAATGGCTTGAAAAAAAAGCGGCATATCGACCCTGGTAAAATTAATAGGGCAGTGATATATGCCTGCGGGTATTCTGACTATTGAGGGCTCGTTAATATGATAAACCTCCGCGTCAACCCCGATTTTGCCGATAGTGAGCTCGATATCCGCGTCAAAATCAAAAAGATTCGGGAAAATACCTCCCAAGAAAACCAGATACTCGTCTTCGTTGTGGCTATGGGGTATGCGGTCAAGGAAGAAAGGTTTGATGAAAACCTGAAAACCAATGTTGAATTTTGAACCCGGGATCTGCGATGCGCCCCTGAAATAAGCTTGCGGAGAGACAATAAAACCGGGCTCCGCGCCTAAGGAGATAAGCTCGCTCTCGTTGTACTCATGGGGAAACTCAAATACTAAGTTCCCGTACTTGCTGCCCATACCCGGTGCCCCCCTCTGTTTTTCAGCGGCAAATCTATTTTAGCGATCGCTTAACAAAAGCCACCATAAAGCTTGCCAATCCGACTTAACTTCATATACAGATCATTATATTTACATTGGCGGCAATGTCAATATAAGAAATGACATAATGAGGCGTTTACGTATAAATTCAGCATAAACACCAAAGTAGAAATAATAAATTAAGCGATATCGCATAAATAATGCCTTGATTCATCTCTGATATCAAGTGATAATGTCAAAAAAATTAGCAGTTTCAACAAAAAGAAAAATCCCTATTGTAATGGTAATGCGGATATGAGAAAATCCATAGAGGACTCTGTGGGTATCGAACGGGCGGCGGAAAACGTACTTACTCTCCCGGTCTGACTTGTAGTAAGCGTTTGCTTAATTATCTATCATGAACGAGGCGTGTGTTTTGGAGCGGGTTGTTTCTGTAAGCGTTAGGAATAACGGCAAGAAAAATCATATAATCGAAAAATGCTACGAGTGTTTTGTGAAAAACGGGATCGAAAATACTACGACCCGTGATTTTTGCGCGGCTGCAAATGTAAACGCAAACACTCTATATTACTATTTTGATTCCAAGAATCAAATTCTGATAGAGTGCGTCAATTTTGGGTTCATGCAGCTTGAAAGTGCGTATTTTGAGGCGTTGAAGGAGTTTGACAAATCTTCGTTCGATGTATTTCCAAGGCTCTTGAACATCGGGCTTGACTATGCGCCGCAAATGCGCTTTTTGCATCAGGCGGTGTCAAGCCCCGCTTATGAGGAACACAGGGCGGATCAGTTCAAGAAAGTCAATGCGATTTACGATAGGCTGGGGGAAAGCCTTGCCGAGCGGTTCGAGTGCCCTTATGAAATCATAAGCGGCTATATTTATGAAATCATGACGCTCATGTCCTATTACTCGCTATGGGGCAGCCGCGACATGGCGGCGATACAGTTTAACAGGATTTTTATTGACTTTAAAAACGCTGTGACGGATTACCGAAAAATCAGCGCAATGACTGACAGAGGATATGTAAAACAGGAGGAATGACGAAGGTGTTTGAAAGTGTACTAGCAAAAGGAAAAATCGGCAATGTCGAGCTTAAAAACAGGTTTGTGATGCCGGCGATGGGTTCAGGGCATAGCGAGCGCGATGGCTCGGTCGGCGAAGAACTTATCGGGTATTATACCGCGCGGGCGCGAGGCGGGTTCGGACTTATCATAACTGAATACGTTGGCGTCGATCTTGTCGGTATGGGTGCCGGCAATGAACTCAAAATTTACTCAGATGAGTTTGTCCCAAATCTAAAAACGCTGTCCGATGCGGTTCATGCCGAGGGAGGCGTAATATTCATGCAGCTTCACCACGGCGGTAAGTGGGCGGACAGCCGTATTTCAGGGCAGCCGACAGTTTCGTCTTCTCCGATATTGTGGCATGTGCGAAATGAGCTGGTAAAAGAGCTATCGACCCAGGAAGTATACGACGTGATCGAGAAATTTGGCGATGCCGCTTTGCGCGCCAAAAAAGCGGGGTATGACGGCGTTGAGCTTCACGGCGCCCACGGCTATTTGATACCGCAATTCATGTCCACTTATACAAACCGACGCATTGATGAGTTCGGAGGAGACATAACGGGGCGCTCACGCTTCGCAACAGGCGTAGTCGAGAACATCAAGCAAAAGTGCGGAGCCGATTTCCCTGTTATTATGCGGCTCAGCGGCGATGAAATGGCCGATGGTGGCATGAAGATAAATGAAACGCGTGTTATGGCAAAGCTGCTTGAAAAGGCCGGAGCGGATGCGCTGCATATTTCTGCAGGGATGCCATCCGCATATGGGGATAAAGGCCATTCCCTCGCGTCGTACAGGTTTCCCATGGGCTTTAACACTTATGCGGCGGAGGAGATTAAAAAATCTGTGAAAATACCAATAATCACAGTTGGGAGGATAACCGACCCCGCTATGGCGGATGCCGTGATTGAGGATGGCATGGCGGACTTTGTCTCTCTCGGTCGTGCGTCAATAGCCGACCCGGAGTTCCCGAATAAAGTCATTGAGGGACGGATCGACGAAATTTCCCCGTGCATCGGATGCATGGCGCGCTGCCCCACGGGGCCGGACGCACCCGTTGGCGCATCATGCGCGTTGAATCCGTTTTCGGGTTTTGAGTACAGCATGAAGATTGAAAAAGCGAATAAGGAAAAAACAGTCGTGGTCGTAGGTGCCGGTGTCGGCGGGCTTGAAGCCGCATGGGTCTCGGCGGCGCGGGGATATAAGGTCATTCTGCTTGAGAAAAGCGGAAAACCCGGCGGGCAGGCGTATATAGCAGCCATGCCGCCGCATAAACAGGGATTTGCGCTCGCTATCAAGTATTACATGACTATGTGCAAAAAACACGGCGTCGATGTTCGCTTGAATACCGAGGCTACCGCGGACATGATCGTTTCGCTGAATCCTGATGCCGTGATACTCGGCACAGGCGCGAAACCTATCGAGCTTCAGCTTCCTAACGACGGCATAGCGGTTGCGCAGTCGGCTGAAGTGCTCAGCGGTGAGTTAATTCCCGGAAAAAACGTGCTTGTGGTCGGAGGCGGCCTCGTCGGACTCGAGACCGCGGATTTCCTATTGCCTCTGATGAGATCGGTCACTGTGGTGGAAATGCTTGATAAAGCAGGCGAAGATATGATTATGGGCGCTGCTTTAGTGAGCTCTTTGAAAGATGCCGGAGTCAATATACTGACAAGCACAAAAGTCTTGCGGTTCACAAAGGATGGCGCGGTTTGCGGCACCCCGAACGGCGAAATCACCCTTTCCGGGTATGATATGGTTATTTTGGCAGTTGGGTCCGAGCCTTATAATCCGCTTGAAAAGGAGCTTGTTGGTAAAGTGCCGGAAGTCCATGTGATAGGCGACGCCAAAGAAGCGAGGCGCATCAAAGAAGCCGTTCTGGAAGGCGCGGAGATTGCAATAAGGATTTGATGAGGGATTGATGAGTCATGAAATTTGTAGTAAAGCTGTTATGGGATGACGAAGCAAGTATTTGGTACACCGAATCCGATGATTTGCCTGTTTTCTTAAATGATTATTCATATGACAACCTCATTGAGCGAGTTTGTGAAGCTGCACCGGAGGCAGCGGAAGAAGCCTGCGGCTATACCGGCTCGATAGATTTAGTTTTTGAATCTGTGCGTATTGAAAAAACGAAGGTTTCATAATGAAAGACTATACAAAAGCATTGTGTGAAATACTAACAGAACATACTTGGAAGTTTAAACGACACGGTAAAGGCGACCATGATATTTGGAAAAGCCCGGATGGAACGAAAACGGCAATAATAGACGCTGAAATAAAGTCGAGATATTTAGCGAATGCAATACTAAAAAAAGCAGGGCTGCAAGAGCGTTTCCGATAAGAGTGATAAATTTGAGACGCAATCGTGCATTTTATGACCGAAAAGGGGTTTATTGAGAAAGGGTGAAGTATTATGCCTTATATCAAAGTTAGCGTGACGCAGGGGCTCACTCAAGAGCAACAAACCGAGCTTGTAAAAGGTTTAGGAGATGCAATCGAAACAATTCCCGGAAAAGATGGCCGAGGGTTAATCATAGACATGGATGATGGCAAAATACTGTATGCAGGCGGAGTAAAGCAGGAAAATATGGTCTTTGCGGACGTAAAGTACTATTCAAATTTTACGTATCAAACCAAAAAAGAGTTCACAATTGCTGTTTTTGATGTTTTCAGCAGAGTTCTGGGCACACAGGAAGATAAGATGTTTTTGACGATAAACGAGTACAACAACTGGGGCGGATTTGGCGGCTTTAAGGATGAATTCTTTGAATAACGGTTAATGCCGCATATTATCATCGAGGCCAATCAGGGCGATGTCATAGATGATCTCAAAGAGGAAGCGCTGCGGCAGATCCTCGACAACCGATACTACAGCGGCTTTAGCGGCGAAGTCCTGTGCATAGGGCTCGCCCACGACAAAAAAGATGCTTCGTGGCGCACAGGATGGTGGAGCCGTAGTAGCTTTGGGATGGCTTTTCTGTTTAATGCGTTGTTATAAAGCGTGACGGTGATTTCCTGCGCGAGCTATATCAACGCGAGAAAACACCTACTATTCAAACAAATCAGCCATCGTGATGACAGACACATATGGTAGCGGTTGCGTACAATATAAATAGTTGGCGATATCTATGCAAAAACATACACTTATCGCCAAAAATAATCTAAGCTGCCGCAGTTGCTGCCGTATTTAATATTGAATCGAGGTGTCGTCAAATAGCGATGATGATAAATCAAGAGTTGCTTGTGCAGATCGACAAGCTGGAACTCAGCCGCCGCAATACCGAGTGGCGCACGGCTATGAAATCCGCACCGTGGAGGCTTAGCGCCGACAGGGAACGATGGACAGTCAAATCTTGGCGCGAGACCGAGGGTGAGGATTTGCAGATCCGCCGTGCAAAGCTGCTTGCGTGCGTGCTTGACGGGCTTGAAATCGCCATCCACCCTTTCGACGAAATCGTCGGGCGGCCCACGCCGTGGGTCGTCGGCTGTTGCAGCGCTATAGACATGAACGGAGACTATATACAGGGGCTATCAGACAGTGACAGCGTTGACCTGACTATGGATGCCCATACATCAATAGACGAAGAATCCGCCGCGATCCTGCGTGAAGCCATTGACATGTTCAAGGGAAAAACCATGCGCGAAGCGACAGTCAGAGCGTGGCGTGAGCTTGTCGGGGACTGGGCCGATGACGCCGAGGCCGCAAAGCTCAAAGACCCGTCGCTTGACGCGGCGATCACGGCGCAGAGCACAAACACGCTCTCATGGAGCAAAATCCTGCGCGTCGGACTTCGCGGTTACATTAATGAAGCCGAGGCGCATATCGCACGATTTATCGAGCGCGGCGACTCGGACATGGACAAGGTATACTTCTGGCGGTCGGCGATTATCGTGCTTGAGGCCGTGATTCGCCACGCAAAGAGATACGCCGCTCTCGCTAGGGAAATGGCGCAGGCCGAGGATGGCGAGTATCGCGATCATCTGCTCAAAATCGCTGACATATGTGATCATATGCCGGAAAATCCTCCGAGGACATTCCGCGAGGCGCTTCAGGCAATGCAGTTTTGCAATCTTGGCAAAATGTTGGAAAACCCGGCGCAGAACAACTGCCACTGGGGTCGCGCCGACCAGTATCTATACCCGTTTTTTATCCGCGACCTTGAAAACGGCGTCCCGCTTGAGGAACTTGCATCGCAATTCGCAGATTTGATCGGACGCTGGGGGACACAGACGTTTATAGCCGGAGGGTCTGTTAAAGAATCGCATCAAATCAATTTCGGCATAAACAGCATTATGGCCGGGGGGCTTGGGCAGGATAATGAAGATAAATCTAACGAGCTGAGTTATCTGACGCTTCATATCGTCGCGCTTTTGAAGCTATCATCGCCTACAGTATGCCTGCGCTGGAATAGAAAAACACCGCATTGGCTTATGGAAAAAGCGATGCGGACAAATCTGCAGACAAAAGGCGGCATACCGCTTTTTGAAAACGACGAGGTTGTTGTTACTAACTACGTCAAAGACGGCATACCATTTTCTGAGGCGGTCGAGTGGGCGAGCCTCGGCTGCGTGTATCCTGCGCTCCCGACGAGGGCTGAGCATTACGGCGCGGAAGGCATAGCCGCTTTTAACCTTGCCGGGCTTTTGCATATTGTACTGCACAACGGAATTGACATCAACGGCAAACATACCGGCCTGCAAACCGGCGACCCGCGCAAGTTCCGGTCTGCGGAGGAGATATATCAGGCATTTCTGAAGCAGCATGAGTTTTTCAGCCATCGCATATTTTGGCTCGGCGCGGTGGCGCGGAAAATCCAGCCCGCGTACTACCGCACGCCGCTCCTGTCGGTTCTTGGCATAGAGGCCAGCATGGAGTTGGGTCAGGACTTGCTCTTTCCTCATCCCGATTATTCAATGTATGGGATATCCGACCGTGCGATAATAGATGTTGCGGATTCGTTTGTTGCGATTGACAATCTTGTTTTCAAGCAGGGCAAACTATCGATGGGGGCGCTGCTCGAAATGCTCGACAGCAACTTCGACTGCCCGCAGGGGGAAGAATTCAGGCAGCTATGTCTAAGCCAGCCGAAATACGGAAATGACATCCCGGAAGTTGACGACCTTGTGCGCCGCATAAGCGAGGACTCGGCAAAAATCATCCGTTCCTATGACAACTCGCCTTTCAGACAGTTTATGATATCACGCGAGGGGCTTGCATGGCACTACTTCGGCGGACTGGGCGTAGGTGCTCTGCCGAACGGGCGTAAGGCGTTTGAACCGCTCAACGACGGCTCGCTCTCGCCGATGCGCGGAGCTGACGAAAACGGCCCGACGGCTGTGCTGCGCTCCGCCTGCGCGGCGGGTTACAGCGATGTGTCCTACGCATCCGTACTGAACCAGAAGTTCTCGGCGTCAACTTTTGCCTCAGATGAGAGCATTGAAAAGCTCATCGCGTATACAAACACATACATGGCATCCGGAGGCTCACATATTCAGTACAATATCATTGATTCCGAAGAACTTGAGGAAGCAAAGACGCGCCCCGATGAGCATAAGGATTTAGTTGTGCGTATCGGCGGCTTTTCCGCATATTTCGTGCAGCTTTCACCCGAAATACAAAACGACGTTATATACAGAAGCGAGCAATATATATAATCCTGCCTTTAAATTGAATCGGAGGTATGCATAAAGTGTTTGAAAGTGTATTAGCAAAAGGAAAAATAGGCAATGTCGAGCTTAAAAACAGGTTTGTAATGCCGGCAATGGGCACCATGCTCAGCGGGCCCGCCGGTACGGTCACTGATGCTCTGATAGAGTACTTTTCCGCACGGGCGCGCGGAGGATTCGGACTTATCATTACGGAAGCGGCAGGAGTTGACCCTCTGGGACTGATTGGTTTTGGGCAATTTAAGATAATATCAGATGATTCGATTCCCGGTTTAAAAAGACTGGCCGACGGCGTCCACGATGCGGGTGCGAAAGTTTTCATACAGCTTCACCATGCAGGGCGATGGGCGGTCAATCGTGATATAGGGCAGCCGTCCGTCTCATCTTCCGCGATACCGTGGCATTTGAGAGATGAAGTTGTCAGAGAACTCGCAACCCAAGAGGTATACGACATTATCGAAAGGTTCGGCGATGCGGCTTTGCGAGCAAAAAAAGCAGGTTTCGACGGAGTTGAGCTTCACGGCGCTCACGGCTATTTGATTACGCAATTTACCTCCCCTTACATCAACAGGCGCACCGATGAGTTTGGGGGAGATATCACCGGCAGGGTTCGTTTCCCGGTTTGCATCATAAAAAACATAAAGCAAAAGTGCGGCGATGATTTCCCGGTGAGTATGCGCATAGGCGGCGACGAGATGGTTGACGGCAGCATGAGAATCAACGAGACGCGGGTTATGGCGAAGCTGCTGGAAAAAGCCGGAGCGGACGCGCTCAATATATCGGTTGGGCTGCTCTCTGCGCGCGGGGACAAGGATTTGGCCCTCGCTTCATATAGGACGCCTATGGGCTTTAACACTTACGCGGCGGAGGAGATCAGAAAATCTGTTAATATACCAATCATCGCGGTCGGCCGGCTCGTAGACCCGGCTCTGACGGATGCCGTAATCGAGGATGGCATGGCCGACTTTGTGGGACTTGGGCGAGCGTCCATAGCCGATGCGGAGTTCCCGAATAAGGTGCTTGAGGATCGGATCGACGAGATTTCACCATGTATAAGCTGCTTAACAAGCTGCGTTGACGTACCTGCGGAAATCAAGGAAAATGCCGCACCTAACGCAAGATGCAGTTTAAACCCATTCTCCGGCCGTGAACTCGGCATGAAGATTGAACCGGCAAAAAAGAAGAAAACTATCGTAGTCGTTGGCGCCGGCGTTGGCGGGCTTGAAGCCGCGTGGGTATCAGCAGCGCGGGGGCATAAGGTGATTCTCCTTGAGAAAAACGGAAAACCCGGCGGCCAAGCGTATACTGCAAGCATACCGCCGAGCAAACAGGGTTTTGCGCTTGCGATCAAGTATTACATGACGATGTGCAAAAAGCATGGCGTTGATATTCGGCTGAATACCGAGGCTACAGCGGATATGATTTTATCCCTTAATCCTGATGCCGTGATACTCGGCACAGGCGCTGTACCTATCTCGCTGCAGGTTCCAAACGATGGAATAGCGGTTGCGCAAGCGGCGGAAGTGCTAAACGGTGAAATAGTTTCAGGGAAAAATGTACTTATCGTCGGAGGCGGCCTTGTCGGTCTTGAGACGGCGGATTTCCTGCTGACCCAAATGAGATCGGTCACTGTGGTGGAAATGCTGGATAGCGTGGGTGAAGATCTCGTTTTGAAGCACGTCATGAAAGACGACTACTTAGAATCACTGCGCGGCGGCGGAGTAAATATTATGACAAGCACAAAAGTCCTGCGGTTTACGAAGGACGGGGCGGTTTGCAGCACGCCAAACGGTGAAATCACCCTTTTAGGGTATGACATGGTTATTTGTGCTGTGGGATCCGAGCCTTATAATCCGCTTGAAAAAGAGCTTTTCGGAAAAGTGCCGGAAGTCCATGTGATAGGCGACGCAATAGAAACAAGGCGTATCAAAGACGCTGTCGCGGAAGGCGCGGAGATTGCAATAAGGATTTGATGGGGGGGATGGACGAAAAGTGAGCGTGACGCGCAAGCTCACTCAAAAGCAACAAAATGAGCTTGTAAAGGGTTTAGGAGATGCAATCGAAACCATTCCCGGAAAAGATGGCCGGGGGTTAATCGTAGACATGGATGATGGAAAAACACTGTATGCAGGCGGAGTAAAACGGATGATGTCACATTAAGAGTGCAAAAGTCCATTGTAGGGGACGATGCCCGCATCCACGTTTGTTATCTGATATTGATTGCCGGGCGGTTCGTCCCTAATGATTGCAGGGCTTGCCCCACGTTCAGACGCTACTCTGTGATCATTGATATAAGCAAATCTTCCACAAACTGCCCCGTTATTACCGACATGGCATCGCTTACCATTTGGCTCGTGATCGGAGTGTTTGTCAAATCGAAATTCCTTGTAAGCGTCATCTCCAGCGTGTCAAAATAAATCGATCCGCCACTCCGATTGCCGAACTCGGCTCCGGTGAAAATGCTCAGGCCATCGGAGAATGTGAACCATATGTTGGCGTCGAGCCCAAACATGTGCTCGGACACCCGATATGTGAACTCCCACTGCTCTGCGGTTCCGTCGCCGACTTTAGGTATGTCTACAACGCCTGTCCTGTCCTCATTGAACGTCCACGTCGTTACATCAAAGAACCAAGACCCGAGAAACCGCCGCCTGAGCGCTTCTTCAAAAGCCCTTGAGTCCGCAAGCAAAGAAGCAGCCGGGACATAGCCCTCTGGCAGTGCAGGCATAGCCCTTGAAAGCGCGGCTGCGAAAGTGCCTTCATCATTATAAAAATGCAGCCAGGTTTCTTGCCCGCTTTCTATAATCTCCCAATCACGTCTGGTGCCGTTCGGCGAGAAAATCGTGGGCGGATTAAATGTGCTGACCGCCGTGCCGTCAATGCTCCATGTAAAAGGCATCTCTGTCACGCCTGTGGAATTAGGGTCGGATGAGGATAATCCGGATGATGACTCATGTACATACCATGTACTGACCTGAACACCTGTCCCATCATGGAAAAAGATGTGGCTGTGTATATTAACCCCTCTAAATTCCTCATCGCTGAACCATTCCCCAAGGATCATTTCCCGATAGGATAACTGAATCGGCTCTATATTAATTGGTTCTGTTTGAATCAGCTCCGGCTCTGCTTCATCAAGCGCCGCCGGGGGTGCATCCACAGGCTCAGTCTGCCCGTGTACTTCGGGGGGCTCCGGATGTTCAGAAGCATCCGGTTCCTCAATGGCAGGTGTTGGAGATGCAATGTTCTGCGGTTCCTGCCATTGTTCGACTGCGGGCCTTTCTGATAATACGTCCTCTCCGCTCTGCGAAGTGGCGGGTGCGCTCATGCTCATAAAGTACAGAAGCGTCGATAAAATGCAGACCGCCAATGCCGAGACGCCAACGGCTAAACACGCCCGTTTTCTGAAGATTTCCTTGTTTGCTTTGTTCATCAGTCATTTCTCCTTTGCAGTTTTTCCAATGCCAACAGGTTAATGGATTCCTCGCTCGTGTTGGCGCTCACAGGCACGGTGAACCCCCTGAATGTGTCGCTCCTCAGGCGCGATATGGCATCGGGCGGCGTTACGCCCTCTATTGCGTGGAAAATGGTCGCGCATAGGGCATAGACGTCCGGCCACGGTCCCTGCCTTGTATGGTCGCGTTCAATTTTCTGTATTCTGTTCTGGAATCGGGCAGATTACGGATCTTTGTAAAGCGTAGCGTGTGCGAAGTATATAGGGTTAACAATGCTACCCAACTGAGTTCTAAGGGATACTAACTGTATGCGCAAGGTTTCGACCCCGGTTAAATCAATGCTTATATCAGCCGGAGGATTCAACCATTGCCTATTAACTTCGATCTCGTACACAAGCCGTCCATCTGCCCAAATGCGCATTCCGGCAGTACGATCTTCGGCTCTGGATCCCCGTACAAATGCGTTAATAATTGTTGCTTCAAGCCGCGTGTATTCACCATTCAAGTAGAACTCGGTGAAGCCCGGCTCATAATCAATGCCGGTGAACGCGTTTAAATGCAAACGGCTGGCAGTGCTGAATAAAGCTATGTGTAGTAAAAAGGGATGTTGAGGCAACGGACGCTAGAGAGGTTGGAATGCCGCTGCTGTTACTTATGTAGACTATGGATGCGGCTTGATCAAAATCGGCAGATAGGCTCAGTGAGTCCGCAAAGCCGACAACAGGCACATAGGCCACGCCATCTATTAAAACCGCCTCGTTAATCCCCAAGTTTAAAGCGTTTCCATTAGCAACAACTGCCGCTATGTTTGCTGTATTTACCTGCCTTATGGTGTTAACCGGAGTCAATGAGGCCACGGGCAGCCTGTGTAGGATTCCATTTGTAATTCCAAGATTTCTCAGTGTGCTGTGCGAATTGCTGTCGAATGTTATGCCATCT
>Ga0099364_10009087_pt1 | contig 13855 bp, 8 predicted proteins | sample TergutTh196P3_FD_73070 | JGI IMG/M metagenome (GOLD analysis project Ga0099364, IMG submission 73070) | Microcerotermes parvus P3 segment gut microbial communities from Pointe-Noire, Republic of the Congo - Th196 P3 | ecosystem: Host-associated > Arthropoda: Insects > Digestive system > Gut ...
AAAATATAATAAATTTACTTAAATAAATAATAGAAACCTTATAAAATAATAAATTTATTTAAATTAATTTATTTAATAAAATAATGAGTAATATAATTTATTTTTATAAAAAATATTATTAAAAATATAAATATTGAAATTAAATAGATTATAAGAAATTATAGTATGTTTCAACATTTTTACAGATTTTTTAAAAGACATATATTTTCGGAAAAAATTTATTCAAAAATTGGATTTTTATGAAATAAAATTACAAACCACTATATTTAAAGTTTAGAAAAACCATGTTTAAAGCAAAAATAGTTGATAAAAAAAATTTATTAAATAGCTATTTTTTTAAAAAATTCTAATGAAAGTCTTAATCATTTGATTAAATAAGGAGAATACCGATGAAAATTCTTATTTTAACTGTAGGTGGAGAATCTGAACCATTAAAATCAGCTATTAATCATTTCAAACCAGATAAACTATATTTCATAGTTTCGAAGCTATCATCATTTAAGGTTCCTGATATAGTAAATGAAACAAATTTTCCTAAACTTAATACCAGAATAGAAAAAATTGAAGATTATCAAAGTGTTCTTAAATGTTTTGAATTATCTCAAAAACTTATTAAAAAAGCTAAAAATGAAACTTCAGAGATAATTGTTGATTTTACTGGTGGGACAAAACCAATGAGTTCAGGGTTATTAATTGCTGCCCTTAATGAAGGATGTGTTTTTAACTATACTGGCTCCCTTAGTGAAGAAGACCGTGAAAAAGAAGGATTAGGTGTTGTAAAAGATACTTGTGAAGCTATGATAGAACAACATGACCCTTATGAATTTTTTGCAATCTCTGAATTTAATAGAGGACTAGAATTTTTCAATAAATATCGGTTTGAATCAGCTTATAAAAACTTTAAAGAGGCTTATTCAAAAACCCAAGATTCTAAACTTAAAAAAAAATTTTTAATTTACTGTGAATTGACTATAATTTATAACTACTGGGATAAATTTATAGAAAACAAAGGACAACGGCTTGATTATAGATTAGGAAAAATTAATAATACCATGAAAGATTTTAAAAATCTTACTAACATAGATTTTGATTTTTTAGATAAAATAGAAGACAATATAACATTTTTAAACAAAAAATTAGAAGGTAATGTGTCTGATAATATTAAATACTATTTAATTGATTTAATAAACAATTCAAGTCGCAGAATTGAAGAAGGAAAATACGATGATGCTGTAGCTAGACTTTACAGAATATTTGAGCTTATTGCACAAACAAGATTAGCCCAACTTAATTTATGTAGTAAAAATAAAATTAATAAAGAAAAAAAATTCCATTTCCTAAAAAATAGCTTCAAAAATGAGCTTGATCAAGATACCTATGATAAAATCTTAGAAAAGTATGAAAAACATGGAGAAATTAAATTATCAGGGTTATATCAGTCTTATGATCTTTTAAATCTCATTGGTGAAGAAATAGGTTCTAAATTTCTTAAAAAGTATAATGAAGAAAATAGTGAAATTAGATCTAATTTGAGTAGTAGAAATACATCTATTTTAGCCCATGGTTTAAACCCAATATCTAAAGAAGTTACAAAGGAACTATTCAAACAAGCTGTTGAATTTACTAAAATTATCATTCCTGACTATGAAACTGAAAAAAAAATAGCTACTTTCCCTAAATTGTCTTAAAAAGTTAAAAAAATAGCTACAATATTGAAAATAGGCATTGATTACGAATATAATCTTCATAATTATCTTGAAAGGTTAAAAAATAGCTACTCCCCATAAATCGTCTAAAAGGTTAAAACATGAAAATTAACACAGTATACATGATTTTAAAAACTGATGAAAAGGTTTCAGAATCATCAAACAAACTCCGAGGATATTTAGGAAATAAGTTTAAAGAATATCCTCTTTTGCACAACCATTATAATAAGGAAAATTTCTTATATTCTTATCCTTTAATCCAATATCAAGTTTTAGAAGGACAAATTTCTATTTTAGGAATTGAAGAAGGAGTTAAAACTTTAAAAGATATTTCAAGTGAAATATCTGAACTTAAACTTGAAAAATTTTATAAAGTTAGTGAAAAAATTATTTATGAAAAAGAATTTGATGTTGGAACTTCAAGAGAAGAACATCATTATAAGTTTTTAAGTCCTTGGCTTGCATTAAATACAAGAAATTACAAAAGATATAATCAAATCAATGGTTGGAAAGATAAAAAATTATTTTTAAACAATATTTTAGTTGGGAATATTCTTTCAATGTCTAAAAGTCTTGGAATAATAGTTAATCGGGAAATTTATACTAAAACCCATTTAGAAAATGTAACGGCACAATACAAATCAATAAATATGCAAGGGTTTTTAGGAGAATTTAAAGTTAAATATAAAATTCCTGACTTTTTTGGACTTGGAAAAGGAGTCAGTCATGGTTTTGGAACTGTTAAAGAAATTATCAATGAATAAAATAGCTAAACAGTTTATACCACAAGGAATTAATGAGGTTTGAATGTTAGTTTTTGCTGTTTATGATATTTCAGATAATAAGAGTAGATCAACATTGATTAAAAGATTACAACATTTTGGACTTCGTAGAATTCAAAAATCAGTTTTTTCAGGGAATTTAACTTTAAAAGATAGATTTGAGCTATGTGATGGAATTGAACTTTATTTATCCTCTGAAAATGACAGCATCATAATTATTCCTATTTGTGAAAGTTGTGCTAGGTCCATAGAAATATTTTCTGATAAAAACTTGTTTTTAGCTCAAGAAAAAGAATATAAAATAGTTTAAATATGAATTATCTTGATTTTCATGAAGTTAGTTGTAGATGGGTTTGGAAAGTCAATTTCTAAACGAGATAATCAAATTGTTATAAAAGAAAATGGAAAAGAAAAAGATTTTTTTCTAGCTAAAAACTTATCACAGATTTTAATTATAGGAAAAGGTTCTATAACTTTTGATGCTATGAAGCTATTAGCTGAAGAAAATGTTGATTGTTTATCAATTAATTGGAAAGGTGATGTTGATTATCGTCTTTCTCCAGCAGAGATAAAAAATGCAAACATAAAAAAAGAACAATATTATTCTTTAAATGATAAAAGAAGTGGTCACTTAGCTAAATCTTTTATTAAAGCCAAGATAGAAAATCAAAAAGCTACTTTAGGAACATTAGCTAAATCCCGTGAAGATGATTATCTAAAATCTCAAAGAGATAAAATTTCTATTTTTTCATCTAAAATTGATTCAGTAGCTAATCTTCCTAGTGAAAATATAAAAAACACTATTTTTGGAATTGAAGGTCAAGCATCCATTGAATACTGGGAAGGCATTAAACATGTTTTAAATGGTGAACTTGGATTCACCTCAAGAAGTGGAAGACATGCCAAAGATCCAGTTAATTCTATGTTAAATTATGGATATGCAATCCTTCAAGGAGAAGTTTGGAAAGCCCTTCACTTAGCTGGACTAGATCCATATTGTGGATTTCTTCATTCAGATAGATATGGTAGAACAAGTTTAGTTTTTGATTTAATGGAAGAATTCAGACAACAAATAGTGGATAAATCTGTACTTTCCCTATTAAATAAAAATCAAATTAAAAAAACAGACTTTGAATTTAAAGATGGTTCTATTTTAATATTAGAAAAAGCAAAACACTTACTAATTTCAAATGTATTAAAGAAATTATCCAGTGAAATCTTGTTTAATGAAAAAAATACAAAGTATTCTAGTATTATTAATCACCAAGCTAAATTAATAGCTAAGTTTTTAGAAAATAAAAAGACCTATACAGGATTTTATTTACGATGGTGAAATAAGCTAATTTTTTATATCAATATTAATGATTTTTAAAAATGTAATATATATCAAATATTTCTCAGAAAAAAAAGTGATTTAAATGAGAAATATATATTATAATTAGGAAATATATATCCTAATTAGGAAACATATATTACTAAGAATACTTTTTTTTAAGAAGAAAATTAGACTCAAATGTGCAAACCTAAGATCTTTAGCTATTTCTTAAACTTTACTTTAAAATTATATCCATTTTTTCAATACTATTTTGTTCAAAAATAATCATTAAAAACATTTTTTGATAAAAATAATTATTAATAAAACATATATTATAAAAATTTTTTATGATAATAGCTATTTTTTAAAATATTTAAATTTAAATTTTTTATTAATGATTATAACTATATAATTATCTTTAATAAAAAAATTATGATATTTATACAAAATTAAAAAAAGAAAAACTATTTTTATGAGTTGTGCAAGATATTATAAGTAATAGCTAATTTTTACATTTGCACAATTTTGTCAAAAAAGGAAGAATATTTTAATATCTAATCGCTTTTTTAACAAAAAATCTTGGCTATTGCAAGAAAGAATCTACTAAAACAAGGATTGCGACAGTGTAACTCATTACAACATTCACATACATTACATGGTATTGCAAGAAAGAATCTACTAAAACAAGGATTGCGACTAAATTATTGTTGTATTTATTTAATAAAAATTTTAATAATTGCAAGAAAGAATCTACTAAAACAAGGATTGCGACCATATTTCATATTATCACCATAAAAAATAACATGTATTGCAAGAAAGAATCTACTAAAACAAGGATTGCGACTTAAAGACTCTATTTTATTTTCTATTTGTTTTATATATTGCAAGAAAGAATCTACTAAAACAAGGATTGCGACATAATAGTTAAATCAACAGAATTCATGCTAATGTATTGCAAGAAAGAATCTACTAAAACAAGGATTGCGACTGGATAATCCTGATGTGTTGAAAAAGTATTATATACGATTGCAAGAAAGAATCTACTAAAACAAGGATTGCGACGTTTTGATTATCGTAATTTCTCAAAGCTAACCTTTATTGCAAGAAAGAATCTACTAAAACAAGGATTGCGACTATAAATGAACACTATACCATGAATATATTTCTTGGAATATTGCAAGAAAGAATCTACTAAAACAAGGATTGCGACTAATCCTCCATATCTCATTTTTTATAGAATAAATTATTGCAAGAAAGAATCTACTAAAACAAGGATTGCGACCTATTTAAATATGAATATAACAGTTTAAGATTAGTCATATTGCAAGAAAGAATCTACTAAAACAAGGATTGCGACGAATTAATATCAATGAAAATGCTAAATATGCTGTTTATTGCAAGAAAGAATCTACTAAAACAAGGATTGCGACAGTTAAAATTGGTAATTGGCTTATTTTAATGAAGTTTATATTGCAAGAAAGAATCTACTAAAACAAGGATTGCGACTATTTAATAAAAATTTTAATATTTTTATGTCTTCTATATTGCAAGAAAGAATCTACTAAAACAAGGATTGCGACTTTATTTACATATAAAGCATCTATCATTAAAATTAAATTGCAAGAAAGAATCTACTAAAACAAGGATTGCGACACATTTAATGGTTAGCTATTGAATCTGAAAAACTATTTTATTGCAAGAAAGAATCTACTAAAACAAGGATTGCGACCTTTTGACTCATTTAACAAAAAAAATACGCCAACAAATTGCAAGAAAGAATCTACTAAAACAAGGATTGCGACTTTTTATTAATTGTGTTTATATCTTTCTTATTTTTTATTGCAAGAAAGAATCTACTAAAACAAGGATTGCGACCTTATTAACAAAAGCTACTTTGTTATGTTTACAGATATTGCAAGAAAGAATCTACTAAAACAAGGATTGCGACTAATAATAATTACTATTTTTTCTTTATTTTTGTATATAAATTGCAAGAAAGAATCTACTAAAACAAGGATTGCGACCATGTATATTATCAATAATACTACTGTCAATTATACTATTGCAAGAAAGAATCTACTAAAACAAGGATTGCGACTATTTTTTGCTTTTAGTTTATTGCACCAATTTTTAATAATTGCAAGAAAGAATCTACTAAAACAAGGATTGCGACTTTTTTTTGGAACATTTTGTTTTCTCCTTTACTATTGCAAGAAAGAATCTACTAAAACAAGGATTGCGACATTTTTTTTCAATTCTATATATTCATATTTATTTATATTGCAAGAAAGAATCTACTAAAACAAGGATTGCGACAAATTTTCAATCTTTTCAAGTGTAATACAGCAATTAATAATTGCAAGAAAGAATCTACTAAAACAAGGATTGCGACGTTTAACCATATGATGAACATATAACCCTTTTGAGTATTGCAAGAAAGAATCTACTAAAACAAGGATTGCGATGTTATAAAATAGTTATACCAAGTTTTAAAAGAGAAATTGCAAGAAAGAATCTACTAAAACAAGGATTGCGACTTTTTAAGTTTTTAATTGATAAAAACTTATGTATTATATATTGCAAGAAAGAATCTACTAAAACAAGGATTGCGACTGTAATTCAAGAATTCCTTATTTTTAACTTTTGTATTGCAAGAAAGAATCTACTAAAACAAGGATTGCGACTCATCATTTAATACAAGCTTTGTTTCATTTGATTCTGCATTGCAAGAAAGAATCTACTAAAACAAGGATTGCGACATAAAAAATTAAAAGATGTACTTACTACAATTGCTATTGCAAGAAAGAATCTACTAAAACAAGGATTGCGACTTTCATTATTTCAAACCTTTTTAAACCTTTAAAATTTATTGCAAGAAAGAATCTACTAAAACAAGGATTGCGACCTGAAAACAATGAATTATCCAATAATGACATAGTATTGCAAGAAAGAATCTACTAAAACAAGGATTGCGACATTAATTACTTTTAAATACATATTGTCAGATTTTGTATTGCAAGAAAGAATCTACTAAAACAAGGATTGCGACTCGTTAGATTAGCTAATTCAGTCAAATAATGTCAATTGCAAGAAAGAATCTACTAAAACAAGGATTGCGACAGACTCTCATTGATTTCAATTTTTTTTTCAATTTTATTGCAAGAAAGAATCTACTAAAACAAGGATTGCGACGCAGTTACTGCAGTCATTCAACTGCACTAACCTTTATTGCAAGAAAGAATCTACTAAAACAAGGATTGCGACTTTTTGTATTGTTTTTATATATTTTTATACCTATTTTATTGCAAGAAAGAATCTACTAAAACAAGGATTGCGACATTTTCACATTCTTTTTTAAAATTTTCATTTAACATATTGCAAGAAAGAATCTACTAAAACAAGGATTGCGACACAAAAGAACGCATCACAGATGCTTTAACACTTATTATTGCAAGAAAGAATCTACTAAAACAAGGATTGCGACATTAAACATGTTTAATATTCTCCTAAAACGTCAATAATTGCAAGAAAGAATCTACTAAAACAAGGATTGCGACGTAGTAGTTCTCAACAGAGGTAAGACAATAACAAATTGCAAGAAAGAATCTACTAAAACAAGGATTGCGACTATATAGTATTTAAAAGGTTATTTAATTTATTTATGAATTGCAAGAAAGAATCTACTAAAACAAGGATTGCGACAAGTTTTTAAATTTAAAAAAAAGTTACTTAAATTCTATTGCAAGAAAGAATCTACTAAAACAAGGATTGCGACTATATCAATATCATATACTATATTATTTAATAGTTTAATTGCAAGAAAGAATCTACTAAAACAAGGATTGCGACAAATTTCATTGTCTTTATCATTTTTTGGTATTAATATTATTGCAAGAAAGAATCTACTAAAACAAGGATTGCGACGTGTTCAAATGTTTAGTTATATGATGCACATATAACCATTGCAAGAAAGAATCTACTAAAACAAGGATTGCGACTAAATCATCATCAGTATATGATGAAATATCAATATTTATTGCAAGAAAGAATCTACTAAAACAAGGATTGCGACAATAGACACATAGTGTCTATGTTTTTGTTTATAGATTGCAAGAAAGAATCTACTAAAACAAGGATTGCGACCGATAGACGTCATCATGATGGAGCTTTCAGAAATGAACACTTTATTGCAAGAAAGAATCTACTAAAACAAGGATTGCGACTAAGAAATGAGAAATCAATGTGTGAAGCAAATAATATTGCAAGAAAGAATCTACTAAAACAAGGATTGCGACAATTAAAACATAAATTAAAGGTTATTTAAATAAAATAAATTGCAAGAAAGAATCTACTAAAACAAGGATTGCGACTAAAAAGCCAATTTCTAGGATAATCCAATACGAAATTGCAAGAAAGAATCTACTAAAACAAGGATTGCGACTCAATTATTTTAAAATATTTTTCTGCTATTTCTTTAATTGCAAGAAAGAATCTACTAAAACAAGGATTGCGACAAGATATTAAGAAACTTCATGAATTCAAGGAACAAGGATTGCAAGAAAGAATCTACTAAAACAAGGATTGCGACTTTAGAAATGATAAATATTTTATAATAAAAGAATATTTATCTGAATTGCAAGAAAGAATCTACTAAAACAAGGATTGCGACATAAATATTGTTTAATAATGTTGATTCACTATTACAATTGCAAGAAAGAATCTACTAAAACAAGGATTGCGACTTTATGTTTTAATATACATGATAATGTTTTATCATGTATTGCAAGAAAGAATCTACTAAAACAAGGATTGCGACAAGTAATAATCTGATGTGAAAAATTAATGTTTAGATATATTGCAAGAAAGAATCTACTAAAACAAGGATTGCGACTTTAATATTATTTTTTAATCTAAAATATTCATCTTATTGCAAGAAAGAATCTACTAAAACAAGGATTGCGACTTATAAATTTTATCATTTATAAAAATTGAATAGTTTTTTATTGCAAGAAAGAATCTACTAAAACAAGGATTGCGACATTTATGGTCATGTTCATCAAACTTCATTAATTTTATTGCAAGAAAGAATCTACTAAAACAAGGATTGCGACCTACTCGTACTGTATAACCTGTAGCCTGTGATAAGCCATTGCAAGAAAGAATCTACTAAAACAAGGATTGCGACTAGTATCAAACAAATTTTTTTCACTACAATTTTTTGAAGTCATAAATGACTATTTGTATTGCAAGAAAGAATCTACTAAAACAAGGATTGCGACCGATTTAATGCTTTTTTATATTCATCGCCTGACATATTGCAAGAAAGAATCTACTAAAACAAGGATTGCGACAAGAATACACTAATCAGTAAACAACTAATGCACTTCAAATTGCAAGAAAGAATCTACTAAAACAAGGATTGCGACATTGTGCATAGTAATATTCATCAGTAACTACATATATTGCAAGAAAGAATCTACTAAAACAAGGATTGCGACGATTTAAATGTTAAAGGTTGTAATTATACTGTTTGTATTGCAAGAAAGAATCTACTAAAACAAGGATTGCGACTATATGGTTTTTAATATGTTATTTATTTTTTTTATATTGCAAGAAAGAATCTACTAAAACAAGGATTGCGACATTATTATTTAAATGTTTTTTACATAAGTTAATATATTGCAAGAAAGAATCTACTAAAACAAGGATTGCGACGTATCATAGCAGTTACAATCAGGAGCATGAGGACAATATTGCAAGAAAGAATCTACTAAAACAAGGATTGCGACTATTTTCTCCTATTTTTAATGATGGATAGTTTATTTTTATTGCAAGAAAGAATCTACTAAAACAAGGATTGCGACAATTGACTTAATGTCAATTAATTTTTTTACTGTGGTATTGCAAGAAAGAATCTACTAAAACAAGGATTGCGACAACATATAGTCAGCTTCTCTTAACTCTTCTGTGTTATTGCAAGAAAGAATCTACTAAAACAAGGATTGCGACTTCACTCATTAATTTACTGTTTTCAAATGCAGTTAATTGCAAGAAAGAATCTACTAAAACAAGGATTGCGACATGATGAACATAATTTATGGTCATGTTCAGTCATTTATTGCAAGAAAGAATCTACTAAAACAAGGATTGCGACATAGTAATAATTAGTATTTGCATAATACTCAATAATTTTATTGCAAGAAAGAATCTACTAAAACAAGGATTGCGACTGAATTAATAGCTAATAAAAAATCTAAGATTTACCATATTGCAAGAAAGAATCTACTAAAACAAGGATTGCGACAGTGAGCCATACAGGATTTGAACCTGTGTCTCATGATTGCAAGAAAGAATCTACTAAAACAAGGATTGCGACTTTCCATTTGTAAGCTTTTCTTTCACGTTTCGTGTATTGCAAGAAAGAATCTACTAAAACAAGGATTGCGACAATACTCCTTTAATGCTTTTATTTGTTTTAATTAATTGCAAGAAAGAATCTACTAAAACAAGGATTGCGACTCTATATCATATAAGTTTAAAATTCCATTTTCAAATTGCAAGAAAGAATCTACTAAAACAAGGATTGCGACAGTGACATAGAATATGAAACATTAGAAGATGTCATATTGCAAGAAAGAATCTACTAAAACAAGGATTGCGACTCACTAGTTATAAAGTGATACCTATTGTTTGTTTTATTGCAAGAAAGAATCTACTAAAACAAGGATTGCGACTAGCTTATCCACACGGTCAAGACCGTGTAATTTAAATTGCAAGAAAGAATCTACTAAAACAAGGATTGCGACAGAGTCAATAAGACCCTCATTGATTTCGATTTTTCTTATTGCAAGAAAGAATCTACTAAAACAAGGATTGCGACCTAAAATTATATCGATACTTTTAAAATTCTCTATGTTATCATTGCAAGAAAGAATCTACTAAAACAAGGATTGCGACTGTCTATATTTTTATTTATAGTATCTATGATTGATATTGCAAGAAAGAATCTACTAAAACAAGGATTGCGACTTATTAAGTAAAGTTTTTAATTTCATATTATAACATTGCAAGAAAGAATCTACTAAAACAAGGATTGCGACTTATCATGTTTCAATGTTGAATATATTTTAGAAAATTGCAAGAAAGAATCTACTAAAACAAGGATTGCGACTGTTCTTGCTAAGTGAAAACCATGTTCAACATAATATTGCAAGAAAGAATCTACTAAAACAAGGATTGCGACTTTTCTTTTCTCTATCAACAGCTACAGTATCAATCATTGCAAGAAAGAATCTACTAAAACAAGGATTGCGACAATCTTGTTCTGGAACACCTTCTATTTCTTCTGGATGGATTGCAAGAAAGAATCTACTAAAACAAGGATTGCGACTCACCACCATGAGTGGTTACTTTCACTGCACTACTAATTGCAAGAAAGAATCTACTAAAACAAGGATTGCGACACATTTTAACTAAAACTCCTAACAATTATATACTTTCATTGCAAGAAAGAATCTACTAAAACAAGGATTGCGACTGTAAATACAATATATTATCATATATTGCATTTAATATTGCAAGAAAGAATCTACTAAAACAAGGATTGCGACTCATTCATAGATAAGTCAGTTAATTCAATAAACCTATATTGCAAGAAAGAATCTACTAAAACAAGGATTGCGACTTTCAACACTGGTTTCACCATGTTCTGGACAAACCACTTATTGCAAGAAAGAATCTACTAAAACAAGGATTGCGACTCTAGCAAGTTTACTAGATGTGGTGTTAAATTCTTTATTTTATTGCAAGAAAGAATCTACTAAAACAAGGATTGCGACGTTTCAATAATACCTAACATTTCATCAGTTTTATTTATTGCAAGAAAGAATCTACTAAAACAAGGATTGCGACAATTTTTAACCGTTTTAATGAGTTAATAAACCAAATTGCAAGAAAGAATCTACTAAAACAAGGATTGCGACATTTTAAAAGTAGATGATGTGTTTGGTCCAGCTACAGATTGCAAGAAAGAATCTACTAAAACAAGGATTGCGACTGGACTAGATACACAAACATTCATTATTTTCATTATTATTGCAAGAAAGAATCTACTAAAACAAGGATTGCGACTTCATAAACTGTTTAGCTACTTCTTCAAATTGAAATAATTGCAAGAAAGAATCTACTAAAACAAGGATTGCGACCTAAATGGGTTTGAATTGACTTAAAACTAACTAAAATATTGCAAGAAAGAATCTACTAAAACAAGGATTGCGACCATATACATATTGTCACTTTTACTTAAATCATTATTAATTGCAAGAAAGAATCTACTAAAACAAGGATTGCGACAAAATGTCTAATTATTTCAAAAATAGTATTTCATTATTATGTATTGCAAGAAAGAATCTACTAAAACAAGGATTGCGACTAACGCTACATTTTTTCTTCTCATTTTTATCTACTTATTGCAAGAAAGAATCTACTAAAACAAGGATTGCGACTTCTAATATGTTTAAATATTCTATTCTATTAATACTATTGCAAGAAAGAATCTACTAAAACAAGGATTGCGACTAGGTATAATAAACATATTTAATTTTACTTTTTATATATTGCAAGAAAGAATCTACTAAAACAAGGATTGCGACTTTTAAGTTGTTTATTATCAACCTTACCGTTTTTATATTGCAAGAAAGAATCTACTAAAACAAGGATTGCGACCGGCAAAAATATCCTTCCCAACACCATTAAAATCTAAATTGCAAGAAAGAATCTACTAAAACAAGGATTGCGACTTCGTATTTTCTGTTTCTAGTATAGATTCTCTTGGTATTGCAAGAAAGAATCTACTAAAACAAGGATTGCGACATATATTTTAAGTGATTTAAAGCATTCTTTTCAATTGCAAGAAAGAATCTACTAAAACAAGGATTGCGACTCAACAGTACTTTATTATAATTACTTAATAATTTTTTTTCATTGCAAGAAAGAATCTACTAAAACAAGGATTGCGACTTCATCATGAAGGTTATCGTTAAATGGATCCATTATTGCAAGAAAGAATCTACTAAAACAAGGATTGCGACATTATACATAATATCACTTAAAATAAAAAAAATAAAGATTGCAAGAAAGAATCTACTAAAACAAGGATTGCGACCATTTTATCGAATCCTTTTTATTTATTATTTTTTATTGCAAGAAAGAATCTACTAAAACAAGGATTGCGACTAAGTCTTTAATTATCTTTAAATTATCTTTATTTTATTGCAAGAAAGAATCTACTAAAACAAGGATTGCGACGCAGCTATTGTTTACAAAACAGCTACAAATACTATTATTGCAAGAAAGAATCTACTAAAACAAGGATTGCGACTTTAAAACTATCTAATAGTATTATATCTAATAATCATTGCAAGAAAGAATCTACTAAAACAAGGATTGCGACTGTGTCTAGACTCTTTATTATAACCTAAATTAGCTCTATTGCAAGAAAGAATCTACTAAAACAAGGATTGCGACGTTTTGGAGTATCAATAAATGAATAGTGTACACTATTGCAAGAAAGAATCTACTAAAACAAGGATTGCGACACCTAAAAAGTTTACTTTTCAAGTTTTACTGACTTATTGCAAGAAAGAATCTACTAAAACAAGGATTGCGACAATACGAACAAAGCTTAAGAGTTTATGAGATAATAAATTGCAAGAAAGAATCTACTAAAACAAGGATTGCGACATTTAATACTTTTAAATTAGTTTTATATTGCTTTAAATTGCAAGAAAGAATCTACTAAAACAAGGATTGCGACATTCTTTATTTTCAATCTAAATCCTCCTCATAATCATATTGCAAGAAAGAATCTACTAAAACAAGGATTGCGACATGATCCCAAACATGTTCTCATGAACCTTATTTTTTTGATTGCAAGAAAGAATCTACTAAAACAAGGATTGCGACGATACCTATTGACACTAAAGACTTAACTGCATCTATTGCAAGAAAGAATCTACTAAAACAAGGATTGCGACTATATGGTTTTTAATATG
>Ga0099364_10009088_pt1 | contig 13853 bp, 7 predicted proteins | sample TergutTh196P3_FD_73070 | JGI IMG/M metagenome (GOLD analysis project Ga0099364, IMG submission 73070) | Microcerotermes parvus P3 segment gut microbial communities from Pointe-Noire, Republic of the Congo - Th196 P3 | ecosystem: Host-associated > Arthropoda: Insects > Digestive system > Gut ...
TGATACCGCTGTATGATGATTTCATAGAAGATTTTTTCAGTAGAGACTACATAGATAAAATAGTTGAGGTAGATGTCAATAACAACAAAAAAAGAATAGTTTCGTAATGCATTGATATAACAGTAGATATCTGCTTTATATGCCATTCTACGATGTAGATATATCAAGATTTTATAGCTCAGAAATATCAGTTATAAGGAGACTTTTTGTCAAAAACTATTTTTAGATAATTACATATTTTTTAATGGATTACACTACTCGGAAATATCAGTTAATAAATTTAGATTTATTTCTTCCAGAAAAATGAAGAGAATTTTGAAAAAAAAATAATGATTGACAAAATAGCTAGATGAAAAATAATGGCACTCGAAAGTCTTTTGATTTTCAAAAAAATCAGTAAAGGAGGATCTTTCTTATGAAGAAGATCTTTTTGTTTGTAATGATGGTGATAGTGACTATCGGAGCATTGATAGCATCACCTGTGATTGTTGGCAATGTCATAGTCGGAGGTAATGTTACTTGGGATAATGGGACATTTATTCATGCTTGTTCAGTAACTCTAGTTTTGCTCGATGTAAATTTTAGTATTATTGACGTTTTAACTTGTACTACTTCGAGTACTGGGTATTATGTTTTTTGCGATGGAAGCTTGACTCCTGATCAAATAGGGCAAATTGCAAGATTTATAGTTACCTGTCGCAACAAGGAAGTACTGGTTCAACCATATGTTGGAAATCATGTTGTAAATTTTATGCATTTACCACCAGCTCCACCACCAACAAAGCAGAACAACTAAGAACAAGAAAGGCATGATTTTAATCTTTTTTAAAAAGTAAATCATGAAAAATCATTTTGAGACTGGTGGATAATAATGTTGAATCAATAAAGGCGTGTTGTGTGTATCCAATGGAGAAGAGCAGACAAAAAAGTAGAAATGGTGACTATGTTTTTTTTATGCCCTGTCAACACAAAGGATGGCTTATGCAATATGCCATTGTTGTAAAAAATTATTAAACACCAGTCTCTACAATCCAGTAATCGATAAAAAGGATAATGTGTGTGTTTTGTTCTTGTCCACCATAGCCCTCTTGCAAAAGGTGGCAGAACGAAAACATCCCATCTTACCCCCCTTGCTAAAAGGGGCATATTAAAGGAGTAAAATAATGAAAAAAACAATAATAACGATAATTTTTCTTATCGTTTTAGTAGCCTTTCTCTCGGCAACAAAAATAGATAAAATAACATCAGTGACTCAAACCAAAATGATAGAAACCGATTATTATTTTGGAAGTATAATTCGCTATGAAAATAGACTATTTGCAAGTTCTTGGAATAGAATCAACGAATATCTTATTTTAGAAAATGGCAGTCTTGAACATATTTATGATTTCAAAACAGGCTGGAATATGACTCGTTCTTTCATAGATGAAGACAGACTATACACAATTTATTTTCTAAATCATAGAAACTATATGTTAATCTTTGATTTAACTGTTTCTCCTATGAATCATCTGCATACTATCGAGATACCCATCTCTACACTGTATTTACTTTCACCACAGATTATGGGAGATATAATTTATATCTCAGATACGCCATCAATGACACTGAGATTCAATAAACGAACCATCCAATTTGAATCTCCATGGGAAGGATTTTACTCCTTTTTCATCCATAAATCAATGTTTATGATCCCATATTTTGGACCTAATCCTGAAGGTAGACCGGATATTTATATCAGATTTTATGACTATTCGCTTGCTGACTCACAAAACCCTTTTGGTTTATTTGTCTTTGATTATTTTTTAGATATCTATTCTCTAAAAATAATAAACGATATGTATATGATAGATGATGTTTTGTATATCATGGGTAATGGGTTTATGAGCATTTTAGATATCAGTGATGTAGATAATATCTCAACATTGTTATCTTATGTTCATACTGATCCTTATACTTCAGAACCACAATTTAATTCCTCGTTATACTATGACCAATATTTAATAGCAACTTATAATAATGGAATGCAAATTTTTGACACTACAGATACTAAAAGCCCTTTTTTAGTTTTCGAAAAATCATTTCCCATAAATTCTATACAATTTGGTTCAATGTATATTCAAAATGATTTATTGTATGTCAATGAGGGAGCCAATCTCGGTGTTTATGATCTGAAAAACAATTTTCAACAAATACATCGATACGGGACATTTTCTCGGAATTTGGTATATAACAAGGACTATACTATAGGTATAGAAAATTCTATATTTTCTAGTGAACTGGTTATATTTTCAGTGTTAGATGATAACTATGCGCAAATCGTATTAAATCATGGCTTTGAACCCGGTGAATATACTGTCAATGATTTTGAAATAGTGAATAATCAAATATTTGTATTATCAGGACTTAATCAATCACAAACATATTTTGATGTATACGATTTAGATATATTAGAGAGAGTGTTTCGAATTCAGCTACCTTTTGATAGTGCCTATATGAAGATTATCAGCGATTTTATCTATTTTCAAGAATCAAATTATCATAGACATCATATATATCAATATTTGGACAATGATCTCAGTTTCATTGGTGTGATAAACGGTATTATCGCTAGTATTACTGGGTATGAGCCTGATGATTATTTTGTGGTGTCGACCAACAATCGAACAGAATTTCGTGATAAAAAAAATCCTTTAAATAATTTATTTTCTCGCTCACTATTACAAAATAATATCAATGAAATGACAATTGTTGCAGAAAATACAATTGGTATTATTCATGGTAGTGACGGAAATCAATTGAGTTTTTATAGGTATGAATACGATTTTAGTTATTTTGAGAGAACATATCTATCAAATAATGCCAACCGTTTTGCGATAGTTTTCCACAATAGTTTTATGGGAGAAAATGGTTTATTTGGATCTTTATCAAGGCTTTATCAAATGGATGAAGGATTCCCAAGACAGATCTGGGAGTTTGATGAACATGCAATAGTTACAGGTATGTTTGTTTTCCCAGAAAAGAATAAATTGATCATCCGAAAATGGGCAGGTATTTATGTGTATGACATAGACTATACTGTATCTGAGTATGACCCTATAGATAATATATCGATAGCTCGTTCCGAATTACTTGGAAATTATCCCAATCCATTTAATCCTGAAACAAATATTAGATATAATTTATTAGAAGCAGGAGAAGTAGTCATCAATGTGTATAATATTCGAGGGCAAAGAGTGCGAAGACTTCTATATGAATATAAGGATAAAGGTGAATATAATGTAGTTTGGAACGGACTCGATGAAGCAGGTCGTGAGTTAGCTAGCGGAGTTTATTTGTATAGGATGAACACAAATGATTTCACAGAGACTAGAAGGATGCTTTTGTTGAAATAGAACGAGTTTTTTTGAAGTTACCATTGGATGGTTCGCCCCTCAGGTAGCGGAGGTTAGTCAATAATTTCCAATATACTAGTGAAAATCTACTTAATCTGTGTTCGTAAAACATTTATAATTTATAATTTATCTCCCTCCTGTCACCCTGAATCCTCCCTCTGTCACCTTGAACCCTCCCCTTGTCACCTTGAACGCAGTGAAAGGTCTTAAGATTCTTCGCTGCGCTCAGAATGAAAAGGTTTGCGTTCGGAATGACAAAAAAGTTCGTTCAGAATGACAAAAAATAACCGATAGCTTTGGAAATTAGGAAAAAATGAGTTTTTACCGATAAAAAAATAAATTTAGATTTATTTCTTCCAGAAAAATGAAGAGAATTTTGAAAAAAAAATAATGATTGACAAAATAGCTGGATGAAAAATAATGGCGCTCGAAAGTCTTTTGATTTTCGAAAAAATTAGTGAAGGAGGATCTTACTTATGAAGAAGATCTTTATGTTTGTAATGATGGTCATAGTGACTATCGGAGCATTGATAGCATCACCTGTGATTGTTGGCAATGTCATTGTCGGGGGTAATGTTACATGGGATAACGGTACACCTATTCCGGGATGTACAGTAACTCTTGTTTTGCTTGATGTAAATTTTAGTAATATTGGTGTTTTTACTTGTACTACTTCGAGTACTGGGTATTATGTTTTTTGCGATGGAAGCTTGACTTCTGAACAAATAAGCAAAATATCAAGATTTATTGTTTTCTGTCGCGGCAAAGAAGTACTCGTTTCTAATTATGCTGGAAATCATGTAGTAAATTTTGTGCATTTTCCACCAATTCCACCACCAACAAAGCAGAACAACTAAGGACAAGAAGGCCATGATACTAAGCTTTTTGTAAAAAAGTAAATCATGGAAGAATTATTTTTGAGACTGGAAAACCCATGAATAATAATATTGAATCTGCAGTGGTATATTGTATATATCCAATGGAAAAGTGTAGACAAAAAAGTCGAGTTAGCGATTTTAGTTTTCTTTATGCCCTGTCAGCACAAAGGAGGGCTTATGCAATATGCCACTACTGTAAAAAATTATTAAACACCAGTCTCTACAATCAGGTAATCGATAAAAAGGAATGTGTGCATGTTTTGTTATTATCCCCCATATCCCCCTTACAAAAGTGGGTAGAACGAAAGCATCCCCCCTTACCCCCACTTTGCAAAAAGAGGGCAAATTTAAGAAGTAAACAATGAAAAAAACAATAATAACGATAATTTTTCTTATCGTTTTTGTAGCCTTTCTCTCGGCAACAAAAATAGATAAAATAACATCAGTGACTCAAACCAAAATGATAGAAACCGATTATTATTTTGGAAGTATAATTCGCTATGAAAATAGACTATTTGCAAGTTCTTGGAATAGAATCAACGAATATCTTATTTTAGAAAATGGCAGTCTTGAACATATTTATGATTTCAAAACAGGCTGGAATATGACTCGTTCTTTCATAGATGAAGACAGACTATACACAATTTATTTTCTAAATCATAGAAACTATATGTTAATCTTTGATTTAACTGTTTCTCCTATGAATCATCTACATACTATTGAGATACCCATCTCTACACTGTATTTACTTTCACCACAGATTATGGAAGATATAATTTATATCTCAGATACGCAATCAATGACGCTGAGATTCAATAAACGAACCATCCAATTTGAATCTCCATGGGAAGGATTTTATTCCTTTACCATCCATAAATCAATGTTTATGATCCCATATTTTGGACCTAATCCTGAAGGTAGACCTGATATTTATATCAGATTTTATGACTATTCACTTGCTGACTCACAAAATCCTTTTGGCTTATTTGTCTTTGATTATTTTTTAGATATCTATTCTCTAAAAATAATAAACGATATGTATATGATAGATGATGTTTTGTATATCATGGGTAATGGATTTATGAACATTTTAGATATCAGTGATATAGATAATATCTCAACAATGTTATCTTATGATCATACTGATCCTTATACTTCAGAACCACGATATAATTCTTCGTTATACTATGACCAATATTTAATAGCAACTTATAGTAATGGGATGCAAATTTTTGACACGACAAATACTAAAAGCCCTTTTTTAGTTTTCGAAAAATCATTTCCCATGAATTCTATACAATTTGGTTCAATGTACATTCAAAATGATTTATTGTATATCAATGAGGGAGCCAATCTCGGCGTTTATGATCTGAAAAACAATTTTCAACAAATACATCGATACGGGACATTTTCTCGGGATTTGATATATAACAAGGACTACACTATAGGTATAGAAAATTCTAGATTTTCTGATGAACTGGTTATATTTTCAGTGTTAGATGAAAACTATTCACAGATCATCTTAAATCATGGCTTTAAACCCGGAGAATATACTGTCAAAGATTTTGAAATAGTGGATAATCAAGCATTTGTATTATCAGGACTTAATCAATCACAAACATATTTTGATGTCTACGATTTAGATTTTCTAGAGAGAATTTTTCGGGTCCAGCTACCTTTTGCTGGTTTCTATATAAAGATCATCGGTGATTTTATCTATATCCAAGAATACTTTAACAGACATCATATATACCAATATTTGGACAATGATCTCAGTTTCATTGGTGTGATAAACGGTATTATCAGTAATATTACTGGGTATGAGCCTGATGATTATTTTGTGGTGTCGACCAACAATCGCACAGAATTTCGTGATAAAAAAAATCCTTTAAATACTTTGTTTTCTCGCCCACTCCTACAAAATAATATCAATGAAATGACAATTGTTGCAGAAAATACAATTGGTATTTTTCATGGTAGTGAAGGAAATCAATTGAGTTTTTATAGGCATGAATACGATTTTAGTTATTTTGATAGAACATATCAATCAAATGCTTCCAGTTTTGCGATAGTTTTCCACAATAGTTTTATGGGAGAAAATGGTTTACTTGGATCTTTATCAAGGCTTTATCAAATAGACCAAGGAGTCCCAAGGCAGATTTGGGAATTTGAGGAACTTACAGTAGTTACAGGTATGTTTGTTTTTCCAGAAAAGAATAAACTGATCATCCGAAAATGGTCAGGTGTTTATGTGTATGACATAGACTATACTGTATCTGAGTATGACCCTATAGATAATATATCGATAGCTCGTTCCGAATTACTTGGAAATTATCCCAATCCATTTAATCCTGAAACAAATATCAGATTTAGTTTATTAGAAGCAGGAGATGTAGTCATCGATGTATATAATATTCGAGGGCAAAGAGTGCGAAGACTTCTAGATGAATATAGAGATAGAGGTGAACATAATGTAGTTTGGAACGGACTCGATGAAACAGGTCGTGAGTTAGGTAGCGGAGTTTATTTTTATAGGATGAACACAAATGATTTCACAGAGACCAGAAGAATGCTTTTGTTGAAATAGATTTAGTTTTTTGAAGTTATCGCTTGGATTGTTCACCCCACCCCTTCGGGGGGGAAATATATTTGTTATCATTTCTATTAAAAGCCACATCACCTTCGGGATGTGTAAGGAATATCAATAATTAATTAAGAATCGATTTTTCAGAGAGGGATCATTTATAATCTATAATTTATAATCTATAATTTATAATACCTCTTGACAAAAATGGACAGAAAAAAAACTTTGTAATTGATTATTTTTTAGATTAAATCTTTGGAGGCACAATGGGTGATAACAAAAAAAAGCCTGAATATCCATTTATGGAAATAGAAAGAAAATGGCAAAAAAAATGGGAAGAACAAGGAGTTCACAAAGCAAAAAACTATTCAGATAAAAAGAAATATTATGTATTATCTATGTTTCCTTATCCTTCTGGGGCATTGCATATAGGACATGTTTCAAATTATAGTATAGCGGATGCAATCGCTCGATTTAAAATGATGGAAGGCTATAATATGCTACAACCAATGGGTTATGACGCTTTTGGTATGCCTGCTGAAAATTTTGCTATTTTAAACAATTCACATCCTTCTATAACCACTGAAGAAAACATCAAGACTATGTATAGTCAATTTAAAGCAATGGGTTTTGCAATAGATTGGGACAGAGAGCTGTCCACCTGTCGACCTTCATATTATAAATGGGGACAATGGCTTTTTAAAAAAATGTATGAAAAAGGACTAGTTTATCGAAAAACATCATGGATAAACTGGTGCGATGACTGCCAAACAGTTCTTGCTAATGAACAGGTCGAAGATCAAAAATGTTGGCGATGTGACTCACAAGTTCGTCAAAAAGAGCTGATGCAATGGTTTTTTAGAATAACCGACTATGCTGAGGAATTACTTGATTTTTCAAAGATGATAGATTGGCCTGAAAGGGTAAAGGCGATGCAAACTAACTGGATAGGGAAAAGTCAAGGGACAGAAGTGGATTTTTTATTAATCTCAAACCATAAATCTCAGACCAACAATAGTCCCGAGAACACCCAAGTTCAAGAAGTAGGAAAATCTATAATAAAGATATTTACAACTCGACCAGATACTTTATTCGGGGTCACTTTTATGGCTCTACCTCCAGAACATCCTTTAATAGTAGAATGGTTAAAACATGAACCTGAAGACTCTGAAATATTAAAATTTTGCGAAAAAGTCATCAATGAAGACAAAATCACGCGAACTGCAGCTGACACCACAAAAGAAGGGATATTCACAGGTAGATATTGTATAAATCCAGTCAATGGAGATGAAGTTCAAATTTGGATTACAAATTATGTTCTGATGGATTATGGAACTGGTGCAGTAATGGGCGTTCCAGCACATGACCAAAGAGATTTTGAATTTGCCAAAAAATATCATATTCCTATAAAGATTGTCATAATACCAGAAAATGAGCAATTATCTGACAATCAATCAGATTGTAACGAACTAAAATCTGCTTATATAGACGAAGGTATTTTAGCTAATTCTGGAGATTTTGAAGGTATGAAATCAGAATTATCAAAATCAAAAATCACAGAATGGTTACTTAATAAAGGTTCAGGAAGAGCATCAACGACCTATCGACTCCGAGATTGGGGTATCTCAAGACAAAGATATTGGGGAACACCTATTCCTGTGATTCATTGTGACGATTGCGGTGTTGTTTTAGTGCCGGATAGTGATTTGCCTGTCGAATTACCTATGGAAGTCCAAGTGGGAAAAACTACAAAAAATCCATTACTTTCAGTAGAAAAATGGATAAATGTTCCTTGTCCAAAATGCCAAAAGTCTGCAAAACGAGAGACAGATACAATGGACACCTTTGTTGATAGTTCATGGTATTTTGCCAGATATATAGATTCAAAGAATCAAAACAAGCCTTTTGAAGAAGAAATAGCAGATTACTGGTTACCAGTAGACCAATATATCGGAGGTATCGAACATGCTTGTATGCATCTATTGTATGCAAGGTTTTTTCATAAATTTATGCGTGATATAGGGCTGGTAAATTCCGATGAACCTTTTTTAAGACTTTTATCTCAGGGAATGGTTTTAAAAGATGGTTTTAAAATGTCTAAATCAAAGGGAAATACAGTCGATCCGCAAGAATTTATCGATAGATATGGAGCTGATACTGTTAGGCTCTTTGTCCTATTTGCAGCACCTCCAGAAAAAGATAAAGAATGGAGTAAAGAAGGGGTAGTAGGCTGTTTTAGGTTTTTGAATAGACTGTATCATTTTTTTAAAGAAAATGAAGATGCGATAAAAAAAGGGATGAAAATGCCTTCTAAGAACGAAAATGACACACTAAATACTGAAATCAAAAAGCTCAGATACAGCACCCACAACACTATAAAAAGAAATCTTGAAGACTTTCAGGGAAGAATGCAATTTAATACAAATATTGCCTCAATCATGGAACATTTCAACAATCTAAATGCTATAAAAAACTATGCTGATTTGTCTGATATAGAAAAATACTACTACGCTGAAGCTGCTCTGACTATACCCAAACTCCTATATCTGTATTCACCTCATCTATCAGAAGAGATTTGGTCTATGTTTTATGGTTCGTGTAGTGAAAAAGAAAACTTCATTTTCCAATCAGGCGTTTTTGATTATAACCCAGAATTTCTCGTTTTAGATAAAATAGTATATGTGGTTCAAATCAACGGAAAAGTTCGTGGAAGGCTCGAAATTGATGTTAATATCAGCGAGGAAGAGATTAAAAAAGCCGCTCTCGAAATAGAAAATGTCAAAAAGACAATTGAAGGAAAGATTGTAGAAAAAATCATTGTGGTGGGTGGAAAATTGGTCAGTATAGTCTTGAGAAATTAGGAGTATAAAGATGAAAATAATGTTAAAACTCAAACCATATCCCGATACTACAAAGATTGATGTGGTAGATGATTATTTCGGAACGAAGGTAAAAGACCCTTTTAGATGGCTGGAAGAAGATCAATCATCGGAGACTGAAAAATGGGTAAAATCACAAAACGAAATAACAGAAGATTTTTTATCTCAGATACCTTTCAGAGAAAAAATCCGAGAAAGGCTCACTGAGATATGGAATTATGAACGCTATTCCTCGCCTTCAAAAAATGGAGAGTATTTCTATTATTTCAAAAATGATGGCTTACAAGACCAATCTATTTTATATAGAACTTTCGGTCTTGCTGGAAATCCTGAAATATTTTTAGACCCTAATACGCTCTCAGAAGATGGGACTGTAGCCCTGAGTGATATATATTTTTCAAACGACAATCGATATATGGCTTATTCGATAAATAGGTCTGGGTCAGATTGGACTGAGATATTTGTGAAAGATACAGAGACAGAAGAAGTATTAAAAGATCACATAAAATGGGTAAAATTTTTTGGTATATCATGGTATGGTAAAGGTTTTTATTACAGTCGTTTTGATGAATTGAAAGAAAACGAAAAATTATCAGGTCAAAATCAGTTTATGAAAATTTATTTTCATAAATTAGGCTCTCCTCAAGAAGAAGATATTTTGTTCTATGAAGATAAAGAAAACCCTCATTTAGACTTTTGTATTTCTGTAACTGAGGATGAAAAATATTTGATTCTATCGGTATTTAAAGGCACATCAGGAAATGAATTATATTATCATCCAGCCACAGAAATCACTGAATATAAACAAAATTTCATTCCCATTATACAAGGTTTTGATTACAATAGTTATGTGATCGACCACTACAACGATAATTTTCTCATTTTGACAGACAAAGACGCTCCTAACAATCGTTTAATATCAGTATCAGTAAATCCGGATTATCAGCAAAAATGGAAAGACATCATCCCCGAAAGAGATCACCCACTTGGAAACATATCTACAGGTGGTGGAAAGCTATTTGCTTTTTATTTAAAGGATGTCAGCACAAAAATTTTACAATATAACTATAACGGAAAACTTGAAAAAGAAATACCTTTACCTGCCTTAGGAAGTGCTTATGGTTTAAATGGAAAGCGTGAGGATAAAACATTGTTTTACTCTTTTATGAGTTTTACTACCCCTGCTACAATTTATCGATATGATATTGAAAGTGGCGAGTTTGCTTTATTTCGCAAGCCAGAATTGAGATTTAATCCTGATGACTATGAAATTAAACAAGTTTTTTACAAAAGTAAAGATCTGACAAGCATTCCAATGTTTATCGTCCATAAAAAAGCGATAGTTTTGAATGGTAAAAATCCGACATATTTATATGGATATGGTGGGTTCAACGCGAGTTCTTCTCCATATTTTAGTAACTCAATGATGATTTTTCTTGAAAATGGAGGAATTTACGCTGAACCAAGTATTCGTGGTGGTGGAGAATATGGAGAAGATTGGCATAAAGCTGGGATGCTGGAAAAAAAGCAAAATGTATTTGATGATTTTATTGCAGCAGCAGAATATTTAATACTTGAAAACTATACTTCCTCAGAAAAATTCGTAATTGTTGGTAGTTCCAACGGCGGACTTTTAGTTGGTGCTGTGATGACACAACGACCAGACTTATTTAGAGTAGCCTTGCCTGATGTAGGTGTTTTGGACATGCTTCGTTATCACAAATTTACTATAGGTTATGCTTGGGTCGTCGAATATGGAAGTAGTGACAATGAAAAAGATTTTGAATATCTTATAAAATATTCTCCGCTACACAACATAAAAAAAGATGTATCCTATCCAGCAACTCTAATCACAACTGCTGACCACGATGATCGCGTTGTCCCAGCTCACTCCTTTAAATTTACCGCTACATTGCAAGAACTAAATAAAGATAATGGAATTAACCCAATCTTGATAAGAATAGAAACAAATGCTGGACATGGAGCAGGAACACCGCTTTCAAAAATCATTTCTGAGGTAACAGATAAGTGGAGTTTTGTATTTTATCATCTCGATATAGGCTGTCGAATATTTGATTTTCCTTGTCATTCAGAGCATCCATTGAAACCATAAAATATTATTTGACAAAAATAACTACTTAAAAATAATGGTTTTTAAGGAGTGAAAGTATGAAAACATTTCACATAACTGGAACTTGTATCCCAGAAGAAAATTTCATGGTTAACATCAGTGACAAACTAGAGCAAGTCATGGCTTTAATAAAAATGAAAAAGTACATTGTCATCAATCGGCCAAGGCAATACGGAAAAACTACGACATTAGCAGCCTTAAGAAGACTACTCGCAGATTCTGATGAATATGTCGCTACAAGGCTCAGCTTTGAGGGTGTTGGTGATTTGATGTTTAGCAATGAAGAGGAATTTTGTCAGTCTTTCTTTGATTTGCTCGCTAGAGATTTCCAAATAAAAAAAAATGGATACAGTGATTTATTTAATGATAGGATAGATAAAATCAAAGGATTTAAGACTTTATCGCTTGCTATCACGGAAATTATGTCCAGCATCGATAAAAAGATAATTTTAATCATTGACGAAGTCGATAAATCAAGAGACAATCAGATTTTTATCTCATTTTTAGGGTTATTGAGAGAAAAATATCTTGCAGCTCGCGAAGGATGCGATATTACTTTTCATAGTGTAATCCTTGCTGGTCTTTATGATATAAAATCCTTGAAACTTCAAATCAGACCAGAATCTGAAAAAAAATATAATAGCCCCTGGAACATTGCAGTAGAATTCACAGGGGATATGAGTTTTTCACCGCTTGAAATTGAGTCGATGCTTCTAGATTATGTTGAAACAACGGGTCGGAAAATGGATATAAAAGCTGTTTCTGAGAAAATACATTTTTGGACAAATGGCTATCCCTTTCTTGTTAGTAAACTTTGTAAAATGGTTGATGAAGAATTATTACCAAAGCGGGAGAATAAAAACTGGGATGTTGTTGATATTGAATGGGCAGTGAGTAAACTACTCACTGAGATAAATACACTATTTGAAAGCCTCGCTAAAAACCTCGAAGACAATCCAATACTCTTTGAACTCATAAAAACTATCTTAGTAGGGTATGAAGATATCGACTTCGATTTACTTGACCCTTATATAAATTTTGCTAAACTTTATGGAATGATAAGAGAAAATGAAGATGGTAAAATCAGAATGCACAACAAAATCTTTGAGGAAAGACTCACAAACTACTACACATCAGTATTATCAAGAAAAAATGGTGATGTTTTAGGTAAAGTTAGAGAGGCTTATATTGGTTTAGACGGAAATCTCGACTTCAGAATGGTCATGCTTAAATTTCAAGAGACTATCAAAGAAAAATACAATAGTCATGATTATCTAAAATCAGACAAATTTCTTGAAAATGAACTTCGTATGCTCTTTATGGTCTTTTTAAAACCTATCCTCAATGGCATAGGTTTTTGTTTCAAAGAAGTCCAGACAGGTGCAGAGAAAAGACTAGACCTCATTGTCCTCTTTAAAAAACAAAAATTTGTGGTAGAAATGAAAATCTGGAGAGGTGATGAATACCATAAAGCAGGCATTATTCAACTCAAAGACTATATGCAAGCAGAGTCGGTCCAAGAAGGTTATATGCTCATCTCAAATAAAAATAGAACAAAAGATTTTTATTCTGAAGATGAAGATGGTATTTTTTGTGTGTATATTTGATTTTTAAGCTTTTCATTTGATTTTTTATCAATATTTTCTCAATCAAAAAAAAATATTTTTATAACTATTTTCATTTTTTGCTTGCAAAAAAAACAGGCTTAAAAAAAATGACACTGAACTGAAAATTGAAGTTGTATTTGGAGTGAATTTTATTTTGAAAAAAATGAATACTGAACAGAAAGCAGATTTTGGAATACCTTCTAAAACGCTCAAAAAGGCACATTTAAGAGACCTTGCTGAAAAAGAGTCTTTTTTGCATTGTTTTTTGAAAACAGCCTCACCATTGCCACTCTACGCTTTAAATAATAGCATGTTTGCCCCCCCCCCCCCCCCCCCCGCCCCCCCCCCCCCCCCCCCGCCCCCCGCCCCCCCCCCCCCC
>Ga0099364_10009090_pt1 | contig 13851 bp, 13 predicted proteins | sample TergutTh196P3_FD_73070 | JGI IMG/M metagenome (GOLD analysis project Ga0099364, IMG submission 73070) | Microcerotermes parvus P3 segment gut microbial communities from Pointe-Noire, Republic of the Congo - Th196 P3 | ecosystem: Host-associated > Arthropoda: Insects > Digestive system > Gut ...
ACCGGTTTCGGTTCGCGCGTTTTGAGAGAATACCTTGAAACGTACTCACAATTGGGCAAAGAACCGGGAAAAACGTATAAAGGTACATTCAACGTACGAATTAACCCATCGTTACACAGACAGCTTGCACTCTTTTCGGCGTCAAACGGCAAAACACTAAATGCTGCCGTTGAAGAAGCCATACGGAGTTATATTGAGTGATTGAAAACCAAAGGTTTTTATACTATCCGCTTGCCTCTGCTTATAAAATATTGGTTTTGCCGGTTTCTTGTTGGTTTTTTATGGAATATTGGTATCGTGCAGTATTCTCATACTTTTTTAAAACATCGTGGTTCGGTCATTTGTTCTTTTTCTTAATCCGGGTTTAGTGCTTATGCCTTGTATCAGCAAGGATAAGTCGCAGTTGCAATACTTGTAGTTGCAACAAAACGATGACCGATATTGTCAACCATCACGCCAAAACCTTCCAAAGTCCGTACGCCAAGCAATGGCAAATCACCTTTTTCAGCGAAAACGACTTCATCATTTGTAAAGTATCCTTCCGCACTCAGAATCGCATAACCAAAATCACGCTCAACAATTTGCCCGGCAGCAGTAGTAAAACGCTTTTTTCCCCGTGGATGTACTCTGATATCCAGTAATACTTGTTTTGGCATCCAGGATAACTCTGACCCCGTATCAACCAACGATTCTATCAACGGTGTTTGCCGGTGTTCTTCTTTGGGATTAATTGCTGAAAGATTAACCTTAAAAATGCTCATGATATACTCCCTGAAAATATAATTTCTTCAACACACCACTTCAAAAATGGTTTGCTCAGTAAGTGAATATGCTTGTAGTCTAACACATTCGCAAAATCCATTCAATTATTTTATTACCGCGTTTCGCCGATGTTTAAATTGTACTATACCGCTTGCTCCTGCCTAAAAAGATATTGGTATTACTGGATTTATTGTTGATTCCTTATGGAATGTTATTCTCAAGCATCACTCGCACTATTTTTCTCCCAATTCTCTTTTCGTATTTCTTTAATCATAGCCGCTACATCTTCTTCATTTTCCAAGCCAAGCCTCTCCGCTTCGCCCTCAAAAGCCTTTTCTATCTTTTCAAGCGCCATCATTGAAGGATTCATCATAACTACGCCGTCAGGCTTTTCAACAAATAACAGCTTATTGTGAGCCGTCTTTTATTCCCAATCGCAAGGCAGATATTTTCCCCCCCAAATTCCTTGAATCTGCGTATATCCTGTGATATTATGCATACATGTAAGGCCATAGCAAAGGCCGCAGCGACCGTGAGGTGCGCTAACACCTTCACGGCGAATGTAGGGACTGACTAAAGCCACAGCCTACAAACACGGGAAAACCCGCCGCTACGACGGAATCAGTATAGCCACATACCCGGCTGTTTTCAAGCTGATTTGCCCGTTGTTCCGAGCGTGTTTTTACGTAAACGCTGAAAGTAATTTTTAGCGCGTAGGCGAAGCATTATTCCCTGCGCGCTTTTTGTATGGCCTTCCATAACCCGGCGGGCTGGTTTTTTGGACCCGCCCGCCGGAGTTTTTGGGGAGGCACTCCATTTGTTGGGGTAATAGTCGGAATTAATAGCTGTCATCTGGCAAGGTGGCAGAATACAATAATGGAGGAGGAGAAAAAAATGAAGCGTGTGTTTGTAGTTTTGTTGGCGGTGTTTATGATGGTGGGGGTAATCAGTTCGGTTTTTGCGGCTGAATCGGATTTGTCACCTCTTTCTGGATTGATTTTCAGTGATCCAAATCCTTACGGTGGCTTTAGTGTAGGAGATAGAAATCATATTATCAGCGAGCTTGTTGGTAACATTAGATGGACAATAAATTTTGGGTCTTCTATCTTTGGGTTAATTGAAATTTGGCACGTTGAGGCGCCTCTTTCAGAAGGCTTTTATGATGATCCTTTCACCTTCGATGCAAGCGATTATCGTATCGTAGAAAAAGGTCCAATAGAAACACTCGCAGGACTACCTGCGTTCTACATAGTTGCCGAAGTAGGTTCAGGCAGCAACATAGCTAGGGTTACATCATGGTACATCAGTTGTGAAGACCGTTATTTCGCTGTGCAGAGCGCAACTACTCATCGTAATGATCCTGAAATGGTTACTTATAACATAATATTTGCTGATTTCCTGAACAACCTCAAAGCTACCAACGATCTTAAGCCAGGCAACATCGGCAGCGGTGGTGGTACGCCTGGTAATGGTGGCAACGGTGGTGACGATTCAAGCGGTGGTTGCGATGTATCCGGCGGACTGTTCAGTATATTGTCGCTCGCGGTATTTTTTGTGCTACGACGGAACAAAATTTGAAATAAACGAAGAGGCCAAGGGATACGCCTTCCTTGGCCTCTTCGTTAAGTTATATGATAATTTTATTATTTGTAATGGTATCGGCAGGTTATAATCTGTACCTCGTAGCCTGCAATGCGATAGAGCAATCTGTGTTCCTCTTTCGGCGTCCCACTTTTCAGGCGAAAAATCAATTTTAAACTACTATTGAATGGTATATAATGATAATGTAAGGTGGGTGTGGGCGATAAAAATGCGGCGCGAGTTTGTACGCACTAATACATTTGAGCGAAATTGGGCCGATATGGGTTTGAATGATGAGAATTTGCGGGAACTTGAGAATGTTTTGTTGGAAAACCCAAAAACAGGGAGTGTTGTTCCACACCTTTCTGGGGCTCGGAAAATCAGATATGCGTTGCAAGGGCGGGGAAAATCCGGTGGAGCGCGTGTTGTTTATGTTGACGTGGTTGTGCGTGAGCGGATATATCTTCTTACTTAACCCCCGAGCAGAGAGAAACGCTAAATAAGTTGATCGCTATCCTAAAGGGGGAATAAGCGTGTCCGGTTTTAACTACTTTGAACAACTAAAACAAGGTTTAGAAGATGCGGCAGCATTTGAAAAAGGAAACAAAAGCCGAGCACGTGTTTCGATCCGGGAAATACCTGTACCCGAATATAAAGCCGCCGATGTGGCTCGGTTACGCGCCGATCTTCGTCTTTCTCAGCGTGGATTAGCTTTTGCCCTTGGTGTTTCTGCCCGTACGGTGGAGGCGTGGGAAGCGGGACGTAACATTCCCAGCGGTTCTGCCCGGCATTTGTTATATTTATTTGAGAAAGACGGCACACTTGTTGGGCAGTTCGTTGAGAGATAGACTTGCCTTGCTTAAGTACTCCGTTGTGGAGGCTCTGCCGTAACTTTATTAAAGGTTTAATATTGCCGTCTTCATTGCGTTTCTTTTTTATCTTCTTTTTGCTCAAAGGCAGCACAATCATCGCCGGTAGATCGAAACACATTAACCGAAGGCATATTTGCCGATTTGAACCCAAAAAAATTACATGCTTTTGGGAACTTCGGATCCCATGTGATGGATAAATGTACGCATTTATAACAATTTATTTTTTTGATGCTGTCGCCCTCCACGGTTTTCTATTGAAATTATAACAAAGTCATACCATTCCGGTTCTGCCAATCTGCGGAATCAAATATAATATCTGCAATCTTAATAATGAAATTTTTCGGGGGGCGGCTGTCAATGAAAAACAGAGAATTATTAAATCGGATCATAAGTGATTTTTTTAAGCTTGAGGGGGTCAAAGCCATTGCGCTTGCCGGATCAGAAGTGTCGGGCACGCCGGACTCCGCTTCCGACTACGACGTTTATATATACTGCGACAGGGAAACAGATGTTGAAGAAAGACGGAAAATTGCGAATAAATATGCTTTAGACGCACCCGAAATAAACAATCAATACTGGGAAACGGGAGATGAGTGGAAAATAAAAGAAATCGGAAGAGATATCGACATCATGTACCGTTCAATGACATGGATAGAAGAACAAATTGATCGGGTCTGGGTAAAAAAAATCGCGAGCGTCGGATATACGACTTGTTTTATTTATAACGTCAGAAACTCTGAAATATTGAAAGACACGCCCGACGGATGGTTTGAGAAACTGAGGCGTATAGCCTGCGCCGAGTACAGCCATGAATTAAGCCAAAATATCATTGATAAAAATCTTCCTTTATTAAAGGATAAAAAAGCGGCGTCGTACAGCGAGCAGATAGAAAAAGCGATAAAAAGAGGTGATTTAGTCAGCGTCAACCATCGTATCGCCGCGTTTCTCGCCAGTTATTTCGATGTGCTTTTTGCCGTAAACAGAGTCCTTCATCCGGGAGAGAAAAATCTCATAAAATACGCCGCCGCGAATTGCAAAGTATTACCGGAAAATTTTGAAACGGATTTAAATGCTTTGCTTACCTCAACGAATGAAGATATTTTAAGGACTATAAATGATATTGTTAAAAATATTAAGAATTTGATATGATTACGAAAAATACGTTTAGCAAGAAGCTTTACAGAAGAAGGATCGTTTCCGCGGAGCGGCGGACTGTTTTAACTTGACAGATAACGCGGCACGGTGTATAAAGTCAATCGAAATTTATTTTACTGGGAAGGGGGACTGAAACGTGAAGAAATTATCCGCGAATAAATCAGCGGGAAATATTCTTTCTGTGCGTAGTTATGATTTCGGCGCGCAGCATGTCGCAGTGTTCTCCTTTACCGGCGCGGATCCCGTTTCTTTCGGGGTCTGTGCCCATAGCCGCGCCTGACGAAGCTCTTGCGAAACTAAAGCGGTTATAGCCTGATCATCGAACGAAACCGGGGTCCCCTAAACAGGGTCCCGGTTTTTTTATGTGAATATCGCGGAATATTCACGTATTTATAGAAGGGAGAGGTTTATGTGAGAAGTTATTATCAAAGTGAAATGGAGTGCGCGAAACCTGATGTTATGAGGGCTTTGCAAAACGAGCGGCTTGCTGATACCGTAAGGCATGTTTATAAGAACGTCGCCTATTACAGAAATTTGATGGATTCTGAGGGCGTATCGCCTGACGACGTCAAATCGGTGGACGATCTGCCCAAGCTGCCGTTCATATCCAAGGAGGCTCTGAGAGATGAGTATCCTTACGGCCTCCTCGCGGTGCCGCTCTCCGACGCGGTGCGTATCCAATCGACCAGCGGCACGACCGGAAGGCGGGTGGTTGCGTTCTACACGCAGGACGACATCGATCTCTGGGAGGATTGCTGCGCAAGGGCAATAGTGGCGGCAGGCGGGAGCCGCGACGACGTGGTACAGGTCAGCTACGGGTACGGTCTATTCACGGGAGGACCGGGGCTGAACGGAGGCTCGCACAGAGTGGGCTCGCTCACTCTGCCGATGTCGTCGGGACTCACCGAGCGTCAGATCCAGTTCATGGTTGATCTCGGGGCGACCATTCTATGCTGCACGCCGTCATACGCCGCGTTCATCGCGGAGACGATCAATGAACAGGGGATGCGTGATAAGATAAAGTTAAAGGCGGGTATATTCGGCGCGGAAGCGTGGAGTGAAGAAATGCGCGGCGATTTGGAGAAAAATCTGGGGATTAAGGCGTATGATATATACGGGTTGACGGAGATAACCGGTCCGGGTGTTTCCTACGAGTGCGAGGAGCAGACCGGGATGCACGTGAACGAGGATCATTTCATACCGGAGATAATCGACCCGTCAAGCGGGGAAGTCCTGCCGTACGGTGAGAAGGGCGAACTTGTCCTCACCTGCATAAGCAAGCGCGCTTTCCCACTGCTCAGGTACAGGACGCGCGATATATGCGTACTTTCTCGCAAGGAGTGTTCCTGCGGGCGGACGCTGGTCAAGATGTCGAAGCTCATGGGGCGCACGGACGACATGCTCATCATCAGGGGGGTCAACGTGTTCCCGTCGCAGATCGAAACCGTGCTTTTGAAAAGCGGCATGACTTCGAACTATCAGATAATAGTGGACCGGGTGCGGCACGTCGACACACTGGAGATACTGGTCGAGATGACGCCGGAGAAGTTCTCGGACACGGTGAAGGACATATCGGGGATGGAAAGAGAACTGGTGTCGGAGATTAGGTCGATGTTGGGCCTGTCGGCGAAGGTTACGCTCACCGCGCCGCGCAGCATAACAAGAAGCGAGGGCAAGGCAGTACGCGTCATCGACAAACGCAAAATATGAATAATTTATTTTAATTAGAATCAATGGAGGTATTTGAGATGATCGTTGACCAAATTTCCGTATTCATCGAGAATAAGATGGGTACACTGGCCGAAGTGACTGAGGTTCTGGCGGAAGGCGGCATAGACCTGCGCGCGCTCTCCCTTGCGGACACGACCGAGTTTGGCGTGCTCCGGCTGATCGTGAAAGACCCGAACCGCGCGCTCGACCTGTTGCGTGAGGCGGGTTTTACCGCGTCCTTAACGAAGGCTCTTGCCGTTCCGATACACGACGTTCCCGGCGGGCTTGCCAAGGTATTGAGGATTTTGATGGATAATAATGTAAGCGTGGAGTACGCGTACGCGTTTATCTCCCGCAGACAGGGCAACGCATATGTCATACTCAGGGTCAATGACTACAGCAGCGCTCAGAGCTTACTCATCGAACACGGCATAAAGACACCGGAAGACTGTAATATTATCGAAGAATAGAAAAGAGTCTTTGACATTGCCGGAGGGCGGCGGACCAACCCGCGCCCTCCGGTTTGGAATTTTATCAGTGATATAAAAATTCGTAGGTCATGCTGGAAAAATTCATTCTTGGAGCGTCCCTGCACGCCCTCCAATTGCCGTTGAGGTAGTTATTCGATATTGAGACGAAGTTTTCGGCCCATATTTCCCTCAGGCCGAAAATTGAGTACCCAATCGAATTGCCGTTCCTGTCCAGGAATGTCAGCCTCAGCGAGATTTTTATGTCGTAGACGGATGTGTTGGTCAGTCTGACCGAGACCCCGCTCCTCGTGACCGAAAGCCCGGAATACTCGATCTCGGTTCCCGGTATGACGCCGTCGGCTTCCCAGGCTGGCGCCGCTGATGCGGCTGTGTGCGGGACCGTAATTACCATGGCAAAAATTATTATCATAGTTATCGCGCGCGCCGCATATAAAAATTTTTTCATTTCAACCACTCCTCGTGTCACTTGGCTGCACTGCTGTTAAATTATTCCGTTTCCCATAAGTGTGACAGAGTCGATTATACAACAATATCATGGTTTACTGAGAGGTATGCAAGTATTATTACCAATATGGGGCCTTAATTCTTTAATTAAAATTAACGGCAATTATGCGCTACCCTTTGACAAAACACGATATCGGCGATTTAATTAACGCACGTTTCAGGCTTCATGCAAAAATATCCTGAGGGGGGATACTATGGCGGAACTCGACGATAACGACAAAATTATTGAAGAATCGGGATCGGGGATAGATTTCGATGAGTTGATGCGTAAGTATGACACGGAATCCAGATTCCGCACTCCGCCCGGATGGCAGCTCAAGCTGATCGTATTTATCGCGGTGGTCATGTCGGCCTTCCATTTCTACACCGCCGGTTTCGGGTTGCTGGCGGCTCAGAAGCAGGGCGCGATGCATCTTCTCCTTGCTCTCGTACTGGTATTTTTACTCTACCCCATAAAATCGACGATGCCCAAGAACGCGAAGATACCGTTCTATGATTTTATCTTTGCGATATTGGCGGCCGTCCCTCTCGTCTATCTCATCACGCAGATCGACACCATAGCCATGACGCGATCGGGGCTCCCGACCCAGATGGATATTTTTATGGGGTTCATGCTGATAGTATTTTTGCTTGAGGCCACGAGGCGCATATCGAACCCGATCCTTCCCGTTTTGGCCGTGATTGCCCTTCTTTATTGCTACTTCGGCGGTAATATATCGAATGAACTTTTTCACCACAGAGGTTTTTCGATAAGGCGCATAATCAATCACATGTATCTTGGAACCGAGGGAATTTTCGGCACGCCGCTCGGAGTGTCGTCCACGTTCGTGTTCATGTTCATTCTGTTCGGCTGCGTGCTGGAAAAAACCGGCATGGGACGCTTCATAATCGACCTGTCCCTGGCCCTCGCGGGCTGGTCCACAGGCGGCCCGGCAAAAGTCGCGGTCGTATCGTCCGGGTTGATGGGGACAATATCCGGTTCATCCGTCGCTAACGTCTGCACGACAGGGATGTTCACCATCCCTCTCATGAAGAGCGTCGGATACAAGCCGCACTTCGCCGGGGCGGTCGAGGCCGTTGCGTCAACGGGAGGGCAGATTATGCCGCCGGTCATGGGAGCCGGAGCTTTTATTATGGCGCAGATGCTGGGCGTCGGGTATCTCACGGTCGCGCTCGCGGCTGTGATCCCCGCGCTTCTCTACTACTTCGCCGTAATCGTGCAGGTGCATTTCGAAGCCAACAGGCTCGGACTCAAGGGTCTCCCGCGCAACCAACTGCCAAGCATTATTCTCCTTTTGAGGGAGAAGGGTTTTCTGCTCATCCCGCTGGTCGCGATAATTTATCTCTTGGTGAGCGGTTATACTCCGCTCATGTCGGCCTTCGGGGGTATTCTGGTCAGCCTGATTCTGTCTTGGGCTAATTATTTATTGAGATGGACGATTACGCGCCTGGCTTTTCTCGATAAATCAATTGTGAATGAATTGCGCGCAATACAAAAAGATGACGGTTCGCTGGAATCTAAAACGGATATTTTCGAATCAAACGCTCTCCAGCCGCTTATGTGCTACATACACATGGAGAACGTGGCGCGTGAGGCGCTTCTGACTCCGCGTCGAATCATGGAAGCGTTTGAAGCCGGGGCGCGCGGCGCTCTCGCGGTGGCCTGCGCCTGCGCCTGCGTCGGAATCGTGGTCGGCACCGGCACACTGACCGGCCTTGCCCTCAAAATAGCGGGAGGAATCATCGCTCTCGCCGCCGGGCTCGCCCATTCGCTTCAGGCGGTGACCGGAGGATTGATAGCCATTGAGCACCTTATGCTGATTTTCACGCTTTTCCTGACAATGTGCGCTTCCATTGTTTTGGGCACGGGGCTCCCGACGACGGCGAATTTTATCGTGACGAGCACGATGGCCGCGCCCGCGCTGATACGCCTAGGCGTCCCCCCTATAGCGGCGTACATGTTCGTGTTTTACTTCGGTATAGCGGCAGACCTCACGCCGCCGGTGGCTCTCGCCGCCTACGCCGGGGCGGGGATCGCAAAGTCGGACCCGATGATAACGGGCCTCACGGCCTTTAAACTGGCGCTTGCGGGATTTCTTGTGCCGTACATTTACGTGTTCAGTCCGATGCTGCTTTTCGTGGACGCGACGCCAATGGCGATGATACAGGCCGTGATAACCGCGCTTATCGGCGTGTTCCTGCTGGCTATGTGCACGATTGGCCACTACAAGGTGAAGCTGGTAATGCCGCTTAGGTTCCTCGCTCTTGTGGGGGCGATAGGTCTGCTTGATCCCGGCACGAATACCGACTTATTCGGAATCGCGATACTGGCGTCTATCCATATAATACAGACGATACTCAGCAAGAGGGCCGGGAGCAGTCCAACGTTCTGAGCGCGTTTGGGCCCGGCTCGCTTGCCAAGGGGATGATTTACAGCCAAATAATAAATTTGTTTTGTGTTAAAATATCGACACTAAATTAACAAGGAGGAGTGAATGTAATGTTAAAGAAGAGATCGTATGCAGTATTGATTATGGCGTGTATAGCAGTCCTCGTGACGACGTCGGCTTTTGCGGCGTCCATTTCAATCGCGACAGGAAGCACTGCCGGCGCATATTACCCCATAGGCGGGGCTATTGCGACCGCGGTTAGCAAAAACCCGAATTTAAACGCGACCGCCGAAACTGGCAACGCGGCAGTGGCAAACACCAACCTGGTCGCGGAGGGCGAGATTGAAATCGCGTTCTCGCAGGCCGATGTGACGGCGTGGGCATTCAACGGCGAAATGATGTTCGAGGGCAGGCCGCTCGCGAACATCCGCACCATAGCCGCGCTTTATCCCGAAACGGTCCAAATCGTAGTTTCGAAGGAGTCCGGCATCACCACTATGGCTGACATGAGAGGCAAGAGGGTAGGACTCGGCGCTCCCGGTTCAGGCACGGAGGGCGACGCAAGGTCAATTTTCAACACTCTCGGCATCAGGTATGACGAGATGGACGTGCAATTCCTCGACTTCGCCGGAGTCAGCGACCGCTTCAAAAACAACCAGATAGACGCCGGATTCGTTGTCGCGGGCCTGCCGACCCCCGCTCTGATGGACCTCACAACCACCAGAGACGTGAATCTCCTCAGCTTCGACGATGAAACAATGGGCAAACTGGTCGAGGCAAACCCATTCTTCGTTCCCAACGTGGTCCCGGCCGGAACCTACAGGGGCATCGACGTCGACGTCGTGACTCCGTCCGTAATGGCGCTGCTCATAACCTTCGATGAAATGCCGGAGGAAGTTATCTATAATTTCACCAAGGGGATGTTCGAGAACCTGGACGACATTCAGGTTTCGTACGCAATTGCGAGGAACATCACGCTGGAGAACGCGACGAACGGACTCACCGCTCCCCTGCATCCCGGCGCCGCGAGATATTACAGAGAAGCCGGAATCAACGTAGACTGATAAGGTCCAAGTAGTAAAATATATCGCAGGCTCCGTACGGGGTCTGCGATTTTTTTTGACGAAAGGATGAAGTTCGTTGCTTGCGATATCGATCAGCGATATTCATGAGGCAAAAAACAGAATAGCCGGAGTCGCCCGCCGCACGCCTTTGATTCATTCGGAATCCCTCAGCGGGATGTCCGGGGTTAATCTGTTCTTTAAAACTGAAAATTTTCAAAAGACCGGCTCGTTCAAAATCAGGGGAGCGGCGAACAAGATATTTTCACTGACTCGCGAGGAGAGAGCAAGAGGCATAATCACGGCTTCATCAGGGAACCACGGGCAGGCCGTGGCATTCGCGTCGCGCATTTGCGGCTGCCCGGCAACGGTCGTGATGCCGGAGGGCGGCTCGCCAGTCAAAGCTGCGTCGATAAAAGAATACGGCGCTGAACTGATTTATTGCGGCACTGCCTCGGAGGAACGAATATCGCTGGCAAAAAAAATGTGCGAGGAGCGAGGAATGGTGTACGTTCCTCCTTACGACGACCCGTTAGTCATGGCGGGGCAGGGGACCATAGGGCTGGAGATAGCCGAGGATATGGACGACATAGCCGCCGTACTCGTGCCGACGGGCGGCTGCGGCCTGATATCGGGAATAGCCGTGGCGTTGAAGGAGAGAAACGCGAACATCGTGGTACTTGGAGTCGAACCGGAGGGCGGCAACAGCACCGGCCTGTCGTTCCGCGCCGGGCACAGGACGGCGCTGGATAAGATCGACACTATTGCGGACGGCATCAGGACGACGATACCGGGCGAGCTGACCTTTCCCGTTGTGCGGGAATACGTGGACGACATGCTTACAGTCACCGACGGCGACATTCTCAGGGCGCAGTACCTTATACTGGAGCGTTGCAAGATACTTGCCGAACCGACGGGCGCGGTATCCGCGGCGGCCGTCCTGGGCGGAGTCCTGCCGGAAAAATTCACAGGCCGCAACGTGGTGGCGCTGATAAGCGGCGGTAACGTGGCAATGCCCTTCCTGGCCGACTGCCTGAAAAAAACTTGTCAATAATAACAGCTTTAGCCGCTTACGTGACAATAGTCATCACAGCGTCGGGCACACTGAGGCGTCGCGGGCCGAAACGGCGCGGCAGAAGTATTGACGTGCGGAACGCGTGCGCCTGGGTAGCCGCTCTGCTTTCGACGTTCGGTTTGCCGTGGAGCGGCGTTCCGTTCTCGCATTATGCCGGCGCAGGGTCGTGGACGTGGTTTTTGTTCGCGTTCATCTCCCTCGTTTTTTTGAGGAGCGATGGAAGGCCCGGCTGCGGGTTCCGCAGGTGCTTCGCCCTGCTTAACCTGGTGGTGATCATGACCGCGATTTATGCCTTCATGTACAGAAACGGAGTACCGGGCGACATTCCGGGAATAGAAGCTGTCGCCGCGATAAATACCCTTGAAGGGCTGGCGGGCGGGCGTCTGAGGCTGGCGCGGGCGTTTTTTTTGGTATCGGCGACAGCGTCGTTCGTGCCGATTTATTCCCCAAATGAGAGAGCCCCGGCGCTGCTCTCATTCTCTTATTCGTCGTTCCTCGCGATTGCCTTTCTCCCGCCCGCGCGGATGTTTTTTACAGGGCTGAGTCCTGAAACCGCGATCCAAGCGGACGCCGCCGCCTATTTCGTATGCGCCCTCCTGATTCACGCGTTCATTATGGGTTCATTGTCGGGATTGGCGGCCTCCCGCTGGAGATATTCCCATGCCGCCGCAAACGCCGCGCTCACCGCGGCGGGGATGTTTTGTCTGTTTTGAAAGAACTTGAACAGGAAACTCGGGGAGCATTCGTTTCAAATCAAGCGGGATGTGCGCGTATTGCATGTGTCCCCCCTTCTTTTACGGATTTATAAATATTTAAAGGGTGATATAATTTTATATACGGAATGCAATAAAAATACCGGGAGGTGAGCATGATGGAGCAGGCCGATGTTGCCAGAGAGAATTACGACTGGTTTCAAGAAAACCTTCCGGAGCTTGAAAAACAGTACGGCGATAAGTATGTCGTCATAAAGGAAAAGGAAATCATCGGAGCGTATTTGAGCTATCATGATGCTTTAGATGGCGTAAGGGGCAAAGAGAAGCCGGGTACATATATAATCCAACTGTGTTCTTCCGATGAAAAAAAAGTACTCAACGTTTTTTATTCTCAAAGGGTAAGTTTTAATTGAGTACCATTGAGCAAGGTTTTCAGGTAATGGGCGATCTTGCTTTTCCAGAGGGTAAATGCCTGAAATTTACGCAAGAAGAGAAGTGCCTGGCAAGGGAGATAAGCAGTAATGTTTATATTTCGGTGCCGGAAATAGATATTGACGGGACACAGCCAATAAACCTACTACAATATAAAGCCATTTGGGACACTGGAGCCACCACGAGCGTTATTACCAAAAAAGTTGCTGAAGATTTAAGGTTAATAGTAACCGGTATTAGGAAAATCATTACTGTTGGGGGCATCTGCGACGCTCTTGAGCATAGGGTGGAATTATGGCTGCCAAATAATACGCGTGTCAGTGAAATGCCAGTTGTGAGGGGATATATTCCCGAGGATTTTGATATGTTGATAGGTCTGGACATCATGGTAATGGGTGATTTTGCCTTCACGAATTACAAGGGACATTCAATGTTTTCGTTTAGAATGCCCTCAATCGGGCATATAGACTTTACAAAACCTTAAAATTCCAGAAACAGTTAATATTAGCCAAGTGCCGCCCTTCGAGGCGGTTTTTTCTCCTTTTTCTTGGGAAATATTCCAAATCAATCAAACCCCGTTACCAATGCCTTCCCAAGAGGAACGACCGACGCCTCCAACGCCATTCTGTACATTGGATATTTCTCGAAGATATTTATATCTCCCCAGGGTTCGAGCGTCCATTTGTTGCGGCCAAATTCTTCCGTCCCGACACGATAGTAGATAATATCGTTCTGCTTTCTGCCTCCGCGCGTTATCATCCAAGACGGAGAGATAATGAGCTTCGTATACGGCGACGGGACCGACGGCAGCCCCGCGTTGAGCGACCTCGTCCACTCCTCCCAGCCCCAGATACGGCCGCTCACGAACCGGTAATCGTCACGCACGGGCGTTCGCTCCAGCGAATGTATGTACGTGGTGACGAACGAATATCCGTTGGGCATGGGGCATGAGAAGAGAAGCTGGTCCCTGCCGGTGATCGTGAAATAGTTCACGGGCATCGACGGCGCGACAGCCACGGCGCAAATCAATATCAGGATTGCGCGTAACGCGTTTTTGAATATTACATACCCGCCTCGCTTCAAAAATTTTCCCTCCGGTTATATT
>Ga0099364_10009091_pt1 | contig 13850 bp, 12 predicted proteins | sample TergutTh196P3_FD_73070 | JGI IMG/M metagenome (GOLD analysis project Ga0099364, IMG submission 73070) | Microcerotermes parvus P3 segment gut microbial communities from Pointe-Noire, Republic of the Congo - Th196 P3 | ecosystem: Host-associated > Arthropoda: Insects > Digestive system > Gut ...
AGGAAAAAATGAAAGTTAAGCCTTTGGCAGACCGGGTAATCGTAAAACTCGAAAAAAGCGAAACCAAGTCGGCGGGGGGAATTATCATTCCTGACACTGCCCAGGAAAAGACCCAAATAGGGATAGTTGTAGAAATAGGCGATGATAAAGATATTATCAAAGTAAGCAAAGGGCAGAAGGTAATGTACGATAAATATGCCGGAACCCAGGTCAAGATTGGTTCAGAAGAACATTTAATCTTAAAGATGTCCGATATTCTGGCTATTATAGAATAGCTGATAATATTAAAGGCCTCGGCGCAGTTCTCTGTGTATTTGCAGATTGTCTGGGTCGAAATCCAGCGCTAATTGAAGGGCCCTGCGGCTCTCCTGGATACGACCCAGAACTTCCAAACAACGGCTTATTCTAAGCTGTATCTGAGCTGCCGCTTTATTTTCTGTTACCAGTGCGGCAGCTATTTCGTAGTACTCCAGTGCGGCGTTAAAATTTCTGCGACTTTCCTGTATGCGGCCAAGGTTTCCGGCTATACGCCAGTCTCTTGTGCCCATTAGCATTCCCTCTAAAAGCATTTCTCCTTCTTCTATCCTGCCTTCTATTAAAAGGGATAATCCTCTGTGTAGATCCATCCATGAACCGTCCATGTCCTGACGTGATGCATCCCGCAGAACCAGGCTTGTTTCGTTGTATAAGCGCCTGTAATCGAAATACCATGCAGCCCACTCATGCAGAGATTCTGACTGCGGGTGCCGTCCCAAAAGCAGCCATACTTCACCGTCGCTCCTCCTTGCCGGAAGATTGTAAAGCTCCAGCCGCAGTAGTTCCAGATCCAATAGAGGGTTTTGTCTCATGTCGTTGCTGTCCAGTATTGCCATGCTCCTGGCAGGATCCAAAAGTCTTAAATAACGCAGCAAACTGTATGTTCTGATTAAATTGTTGGAATCCATAGGCAGGGCTATAATCATTTCCAGCCAGTTTAAGTTCTCCAAAGTGCTCTGGCTGGAACTGGACAAATTGTATATGCTTCTTAAGCGAATATCCGGGTTTTCTGCTCCGGTGAGGGAGAGCCAAATGTTTCTGGCAGATCCTATTCCTGCCAGTGTTAATGCACTTGCTGCAAGAGCCTGATCTCTTTCTGTGTTTAATTGCATATATAAGTCAGCTGCTCTGTTAAAATTTTCATGGTCGTAATGATACTCCGCACTCATCCTTACCAGGGTATCGCTGCTTCTTTGTCCGGATAAAAGTCTTGACAGTGTAAAGTTTGCACTGCTGATATTCCCATGATATGCATGGAGCAGAAATTGATTTACTTCCAGTTCTTCCCTTATTAGTGCCGGTAGGGAAGATAGATCCTGATCAAGAAGCAGTGGGAGCCATTGTATTGAAGCTGCAGTTTCAGCATTATCCAGCTCTCCGGCTATTATTCTTAAACCCAATTCAATTAAAGAAAAGCGTGGCTGAGTTAAATTGGCAGCATAACTTATAAGCAGCTCCCTGTTCTCTCCTGCTGTGACACTTCCCATTAAAATGGCTTCCGCGGCTGTTGCTGCCAGCGGCGCAGAGTGAGGATGTGACTTTAATGCATTTTGAGCTGCGGTAATATATAAATTAATATAGCGCCTGTCCAGGTATGCAATTTCTCTATGGCGTTTTAATACAGAAAGATGATCTTCCACACTCAGTGCTTTTTCCTGTATCTCTGTTAAAAGCCTTTCAATTAAAACGGGGTCCTCTCCATCCAGTACCATTTGAGCTACATTGTATGTATCAAAAACTCCCAACTGCTGCCTGAAATTTAAATTCATGCTCCGGAAATTAATTCCCGGATTTTCTCCCAGAACAAAAATTATTAGAAGCATTATAGTGACAATTAGCATTGCCAGAATAAGGCCTGTTACAAGTACAGGTTTAAGAGCTCTTGTCTTCAAGTGTTTTCCTTACATTATCCAATAATCCGTTTATAAAACGATAGGAATCGTCCTGCCCAAATTCCTTGCTTATTCCTATAGCTTCATCGATTATAATGGATGGAGCAAGTTCATTCTGATAAAGAAGAGAGTAAATACTCATTCTAAGTACAGAGAGATCGACCTTGTTGATGCGTTCTATTTCCCAGTTTCTTAGATGCATTTTTATCATGGAATCTATCTCGTTTATGTTTTCGATAGTACCACTAATTAAAAGGCGGGAGAAAGTTTTTAAATCTTCATCCAGGTTTTCATTGTCTGCCCATGAGAAATCCAGGATCTCGTTTGGAATGGCAGATGGACTACAGGTACCCTCCGGTTTAGAGTAAAGGACATCCCAGGAATAGAGTGCCTGGAATGCCAATATTCTGCCTTTTCTCCTGGAAGCCATTAAAAAATGCCATTTACCAGTTGCTTAGGTTGTTTTCCATAATTTGTATTGTGGCTTCGGCTCTGAGCTCCGTTACAAGTTCCTGGGTGGCTCTTGCGACTAATGCCTGTTGCTGCCTTATTAACAATCCTTCTGTAATGACCTGTCTTACGGTTACTATTCCTCTTGTGTCCAATACTATATCATCCAGACTCAAAGGTCTAAAATCGTGGTTTTGTGTAATTTTAATAATATAGAATGATTGAGGACCTTCTATTATTCTGGATACTTCTCCCTGCCTCATATTAAAGGCAACTTCAAGGAATTCGTCTCCTGCAATTTGCCGTGCCTGGGAATTTAAAGGTAAAAATCCAAAGTCTCCTGCCATATATCCCGAGTTAGGTACATGGGATCTTAAGACTGCGGCATCGAATCTGCCGGGGTCAGTTCCAATTTCCTGGCTTAACTGGTTTGCCAGAGCTCTTGCCCTTGTCTGGGTGGCAGCATCTGTAAATGGTACCTGTATCATGTCAAAGCGTATAGTTTCCGGCTGTATAAAATCTGATCTTAATATCCTGTATTCCCTTTGTATTGTGTCCTCTGAGGGTACTTGTCCGCTGCTAATTACATCGGCTTTTCTGTGCATCAAGTACTTCTCGGTTATAGCCTGGCGCCTCATTTGGTCTCTAAATGCATTGTATTCCATACCGGTCTGATTACGTATTGTAAGGGTAAATTCACTGTCAGTAGGCTGGCGCCCCAGTGATTGTGCCATTTGGTTTCGGAATTCGTTAATTATCTGGTTTAACTCGTTATCTGTAACGGTAACCCTGTCTCTTTCGGCTGCCTGCATGGCAAGCCTTTCGTTTATCATTACATCCAGAACCTGGCGTCTGTCTTCCAGGCTCATGTTTTGTACTGCACGGCTTACTTCTGCAGATGTTGGTACGCGCCCCAGGTTATTTACCAGGTTCTGCCATACCAGGGTTTCCATTTGTGCCCTCATTTGTCTGACCATAATTGGTTCGCTTCTGGTTAACTGCACAATTGCCACAGGCTGAAGATCCAACTGTGCAAAAACTGATATAGAAATTATGGCAAATAAAATTGTAAAAATTATAATTTTTTTCATAGTAATTATATTCCTTTATTGTTTAACAAATATCTTACATGAATGTATCACATTCTTAAGTTTTTTTCTATCGGAGTACAGCCCTAATGCGGCGTACCCCTGCAGAGGAAGACTGCTCTTTTTCTATGATAAATTCCCCAAGAGAGCCGGTATTTTCGCAGTGAGGGCCTCCGCATAGCTCTTTTGAGAAGAAATCGTTCTTGCTTTGCCCTATTGTATAAACTTTTACCTGCGCTTCGTATTTATCGCCAAAAAACGCGACTGCACCTTCTTTTATTGCCGCTTCTGCATCCATAATTTCCATGTGTATGGGCAGCTTGTTTTTAATCTGTTCGTTAACCAGATCCTGTACTTTTTGTATTTCCTCATTACTCATAGCAGAGGGGTGGGAAAAATCGAACCTTAGCCTTTCAGCAGTAATATTGGAACCTTTTTGGGCTATATGACCTCCAAGTACCAGCATAAGAGATTTATGAAGCAGGTGGGTTGCAGTGTGGAGTTTTGTTACAGCTTCGCTGTTATCCTGTAGTCCTCCCTTAAAAACCTGCTCGCTTCCTGCACGGGATAGATCTTGATGTTTTTTGTAGGCTTCGTCAAATTCTTCCCTGTTTATGCTCATGCCATGTTCAGAGGCAAGTTCTTCTGTTAGTTCAACCGGAAAGCCGTATGTGTCGTATAATTTAAAAGCCATGCGCCCGCTCATTATTTTTTGCGGATTTTTTAATAAATTGGGCAGCAGCTTTTCAAATTCCTGTTCTCCTTTTTGCAGGGTCTGCATGAATTTCCTTTCTTCGTTGTCCAGCTCTGTAATTATTCTTTCCCTGTTTTCCTGCAGTTCCGGATATACAGTATGAAATTTATTTATTACTGCCACTGCTACAGGAGAGAGCAGGGGACTGTGTGATGCATTGTCTGCTGCGCTTCCCGATAATTTTCGCCAGTGGCGCAGGGCTCTGCGAATGAGCCTTCGCAGCACATAACCTGCTCCCAGATTGGATGGGCTTAGTCCCCTGGCATCACCAAGAATAAAAGCAGAAGCCCTTACATGGTCGCTTATTATGCGCAAGGATTTATCTTTTTCTTCATCGCTGCCATAAGTGTAGCCTGTGCCTTGTTCAACAGCCTTCACTATGGGGATGAAAATTTCTGTATCGTAAACTGTAGATTTATTACTTAGTATAGTTACTGTGCGTTCTACACCCATACCTGTATCTACGCATTTGCGATCCATGGGAAGATATTTTCCGTCGGCTGTTTTAGTGTAGCCCATAAAAACATCGTTCCAGATCTCCAGCCATTTATTGCATTTACAGCCCGGTTTGCAATCCGGCCCGCAGGGTTCCTCCCCTACATAATAGAACATTTCTGAATCCGGTCCGCAGGGTCCTGTGATTCCTGCAGGTCCCCACCAGTTGTCTTCTTTTGGTAAAAATGCAATGCGATTTTCCGGAATTCCAAGCTCCTTCCACAGGGCTGCTGACTCAAGATCCCTGGGTGCATCTTCATCACCCTCGAAAACAGTTACTGCCAGTTTTTCTATAGGGATAGCAAGCCATTCTTTGGAGGTAAGGAATTCAAAGCTCATCCTTATCGCTTCTTCGCTGAAATAAGCTCCCAAAGACCAGTTGCCAAGCATTTCAAAGAAAGTTAAATGACTATAATTTCCTACCTGATCTATATCGCCAGTTCGTATGCATTTTTGAAAATTTACAATTTTTTCTCCTGCAGGATGTTTTTCTCCCAAAATATAGGGAACAAGGGGGTGCATTCCCGCTGTTGTAAATAGAACAGTGGGATCGTTTTCGGGAATTAGGGATTTTCCCTGTACCTGCGTATGCCCCCTCGAAGTAAAAAAGGCAATATATTTATTTCTTAGCTCATCTGCTGTCATGTGAAAAAATATAACAAAATATTATGGTCTTGGAAAGGCTTAGGAAGCTAAGGCCTCTTCTATGGCATTGCGTACCATATCCACCAAATGGGATCTGCGTTCTTCTTTGCTCATGTCTTCTGTTATTATGGGCTTGCAGAAAACCACTTTAACCCGGGCTGCTTTTACAAGATTGTCTTTTTCGAAGACTTCATAGCTGCCGCTAATGGCAATTGGCACAATGACCGCAAGGGAGTTTGTCGCCAGTTTTATGGCGCCTGAACGGAAGGGCAGTAGTCCTCTTCCCTTGCTTCTGGTGCCTTCCGGGAAAATAAGCATGGAGCCGCCTTTTTGTATTTTTTTTATGCCCGTATTTATTGTGTTTATGGCTTTACGTATATTTTTTCTGTCTATAAAAAGACCGCCCAAAATGTAAATCCATAGATTGATGAAAGGAAGGAAGGCAAGTTCCTTTTTGGCAATAAAACCAAAAGGTCTGCCTATATAGGCCAATGCAAGGATAATGTCAAAAACACCCACATGGTTGCTTGTAAAGCATACGCTGCCTTTAAGGGGAATATTTTCACGTCCTGTTACTGTCATTTTACAGCGTGTAATTATAATTACCCCTCTTGCCCAGATTTGGGCTATTTTATATATACCCCAGGACATGGCTTTTTTTAAACCGGCAAAACTAAGGATAAAAGCCGCAATTCCTATGGGAATAAATAGTATCATTACCAGTATTGTAAAGAAGAAAACCAGAAAGGTCTTAATATGCGCCATAACTTAGTTTTTAATATAAATTATTAAAATAATATAGACAAGTGCTTAATAAATTACTATTATCTCTAATATGAGAGGATCTGTAATCTCTAGAATTTTACTTTTATTACTGGCATATTTTGCTTTTTTTACGGTACTGGTTTCTATACAGTTTCCCAGGGAGGACTTTTCTGCCTGGTCCGGAGCCGATTATTATTGGGTAATTTCTCCAAGAGAGATTATTTTAAGCAGCGGGGAAGACAGAATCCTGCTGCTGGAAGAATTATTTGGTTCCGGAGAAGAATCTACAGAGGTACTCTTGTATGCTGATGACTAAAGAAAAACAGGAAATGCTTGCAAGCATGGTTACCGCTCCCTACATGGCTTTGGCAACCATGGCAATTTGCCGCCCGCGTAAGGTATCCGGTAATGCTTTCCGGCATATGGTTGCAACCAGGGATATACTTATCGATTACGGTCATATAGACGAAGTTCTGCACAAGGCTGCCCTGGTTCATGATCTTTTGGAAGATCTTTGGGATTTTGATCATAACCTTATTATTAATTGTGATAGTGACGGCCCGGAAGTCTATAAGCTGGTAGTGGAAGTTAGCAGAACCCCCCTAGAGACCAAGATAGATTTTTTAAAGAGAATTTACTACGAAGGAAGTGACAAAGCCTGCCTTATTAAAGGGGCGGACAGAATTGCCAACCTTTGTGATGTTATGTTCTTAATGGAAAAAGATTTTATTTCCCGCCTTTGTGACGAAAGTGAAGAATATGTACTGCCCATAACAGACAGGGTATGTCATGATATGGGAGTGGAAATTAGAGATCTAATAGATAGAGCACGCCTTTTACTGACACTTTTGAAATAGGAAATTGTATGGGCAATATAAAAGTTGATGATGTTTACATAGATAGCCTTATAGAAAAAATAGTTTCTGGAATTAAGGATTTTGCAAACAGTTCCGGTTTTAAGAAAGCCCATCTGGGGCTTTCCGGTGGAATAGATTCTGCTCTTGTTGCTTACCTTGCAAGTTCCGCCCTTGGAGCTGCCAATCTTTGCTGCATAAACAATCCCTCCCGCTTTTCATCGCAGGGCTCCAAAGATGATGCAGAGGAACTTGCAAAAAATCTGGGCTGTACTTATATAAGCATACCCATAGAAGAATGTTTTGCCGCATTTTTGTCTACTCTAAAGCCTGTTTTTAATGATCTGCCTTTTGATGTAACAGAAGAAAATTTACAGAGCAGAATAAGAGGGGTAATATGGATGGCATATTCCAACAAGTTTGGATCCATGCTGTTAAACGCAAGCAATAAAAGCGAAATTGCAATGGGCTACTGTACCCTTTACGGAGATGCCATAGGTGCAATTTCCCCCATTGGAGATCTATACAAAACGCAAGTCTTTGCCATGTGCAAAAGAATTAACCATCTTTCTTTGGAAAAAGATGCAAAGGCAGTAATACCGGAAGCAATTATAAATAAAGCTCCCTCTGCAGAACTGCGCCCCAACCAGAAAGACGAAGATAGCCTGCCGCCCTACGATGTGCTGGACAGCATACTAGAGCTTTTTCTGGAAAGCCGTGCTTCCAGAGATGAAATAGTTAAGAAAGGTTTTGATGCTGAACTTGTTGACAAAATAATAAAAACAGTTAACTGGGCAGAGTTTAAGAGGCGCCAGCTTCCTCCGGCTATTAAAGTTTCTAAAAATCCCTTTTAGTCTTAAGCCTGCTTTAATTTATCCTGAGCACTGATAAAAACTTCTATTAGTGCAGGATCAAACTGTGTTCCACTTCCCTGTATAATTATATTTACTGCTTCTTCGTGGGTGAAAGCTTTTTTATAGGGACGCTCGGAAATTAAAGCATCGTAGACATCGGCTATTGCCATTATGCGTCCTAAAAGAGGAATATTGTTTCCTTCCAGATTTTTTGGATAACCTCTGCCATCCCACCTCTCATGATGACTTCCGGCAAAGATTTTTGCATACTTTAAAAACTCACTTTCCATTGCCATTGTTTCTATTTTTTCTATTATGTTTTCTCCAAAAGATGAGTGGCTTTTCATTATTTCAAATTCTTCGTCGCTTAATTTACCGGGTTTTTTAAGGATATTATCATCTATGGAAATTTTTCCTACATCGTGGAGCTGACAGGATTGGAGCAGTAAGTTTAAATCCCAGCCGGAAACTTCATCCTTGTATATACCGCTTTTGTATATTTCCTCTATAATAATTTTTAGTCCATTTTGTGTTCGCTCTATATGACCGCCTGTAATATCATCCCTGCACTCGACAAGTTCTGCCATGGTCTTTAGCAGTGCGTTTTGCAGCTCCAGTACATTTTCTGTTTTTTCGTCTACCATTTTTTGGAGGTTGTCGTTAAAATTTTTAAGCTCATCTGCCTGTTTCTCCAGGGTATTTTTCTGCTCTTCCACCAGAAGGTGAATTTCTATGCGCTTTAAAAGTAATGAAGGCTGGAAAGGTTTGGTTATATAATCTATTGCACCCAGGCTTAGGCCTTCCAGTTCATCCTCTGAGTCTGCTCTGGCTGTAAGGAAAATTACAGGAATATTTCTTGTTTCCGGTTTTTCCTTTAATCTTTGAATTGCCTGGTACCCGTCCATTTCGGGCATATCTACGTCCAGGAGTATTATTGCGGGAATATTGTTTTCCAGCAGACCGAAAAGTTTATCGCCTGACGGAGCGGTGGCAACGCTGTATTTTTCAGAAAGTACATTCTTGCCTATTCTTAAGTTTGCAGGGTTGTCGTCCACCAAAATAATTAAGTTCTTTTTACTGTCCATTTTTATACCGTTTCCCTTTCGATTAAGTGCCAATAATTTTTTCTATAGTGCCAATTAGAGTTTCTGCTTCAAAAGGTTTTGTAAAAAAGCCTGATGCTCCAAGGCTGCGGCCCTTTTCTTCGTCTGCTGAATCTGTCATGCCTGTAAGGAAGATTACGGGAATGTCTTTTGTTTCCTCTTTGGATTTTAAAACTTTTATTGCATCATAGCCGTCCATTTCCGGCATATCTATATCCAGAAGTATTAAAGCCGGGTGGTTGTTCTCTATAAGGCCAAATAGTTTAGCTGCCGAAGGTGCTGTTGCAACTGTGTATTTTTCTGCCAAAGCGTTTTTACCTATACGAAGGTTTGTGGGATTATCATCCACCAGAATAATAAGTTTTTTTTCTGCTTCCAAATTTGTACTCCTGTTTGATGAATCTTTTTCTACATTAATATCGTTTATACCATACTCTCTTTTTTCTCTTGGAATCCAGCGGGTAAGTATTTCATCCAGTTTTGAGATGTCTATGGGTTTTGCAAGAAAATCGTTAAAACCTTTTTCTATAAACATTTCTTTCATGCCGGAAACGGCATTTGCCGTTAATGCAATTATAGGGACCTCGAAACGGGTTAACCCCTGATTTTCAAATTCCTTTTCCCATTCGCGGATTGCGGCCGTTGTTTCTATCCCGTCCATTTCCGGCATCATGTGATCCATAAAAACAATATCGTAGTTATTGCGTTTAACAAGTTCTATTGCTTCTATACCGCTAAGGCAGGAATCAAGGGATGCGTGGTAAGGGGCCAATAGCCCTTCTGCTACCTTAAGGTTAGTTGCAATATCGTCTACTACAAGGAATTTTGCACCCGGTACTATAAAGCGTATATTGTTTGTATTTTCTCCGCCGTCAAAATAGTTTGTGTTATCTGATTTCCCGTTTAGTGCATTGGCAATTGAGAGCGACTGTATGGGCAGTGATAAAAAGCGTACATTTGGAATATGTGAAACTGTTCCCCATTCTACCATTAGTATTAATTGCGGTTTTGTAATGCCTGAAAAAACTGAATCAGGTTTATCCATAATTGGTTTTATTTTATCATAAAGCCCGTAGCCGGAAAAAATATGGGTAAATTTTTCTTTTTGGATTAATTTGTCAAGTTCAGTTTCGTTATCTATAATTGTGTGTTTTACTTCCAGGTTTTTTAGTGACCAGGCAATGGATTCGGTATAAACCGAGCGGCGTTCAAAAACAAGAACGTTTACATTTTCCTTTTCTTCTACTTCTGCAAATGGCAGTACAGAATCTATCTCTTGAGGTATAAATAATTTAAAACTGCTTCCCTTGCCGTACTCGCTTTCTACTACAATATCGCCGCCCATGGCATTGCATAATTTTTGTGCAATGGAGAGCCCAAGACCTGTTCCTTCTATGCTGCGGTTCCTTTTTGTATCTACCTGGCTGAATTCGTTGAAGAGTTTTGCCTGGTCATCAGGTTTTATGCCTATACCGGTATCGTTTACGCAAATTTTAAGCCATAGTTTACTGTCTTCTTTTTTTACCTGCGTTATGCTAATGCTTATGTGGCCTTTATGGGTGTATTTAACTGCATTGGAGAGTAGGTTAAGCAGAATCTGCCTTAGGCGCATTTCGTCTCCAACAAGTGAATGCGGAATTTTTGCATCAATATTGGTAAAAAATCTTATTGGTTTTTCAAGAACTCTGGGACGTATAATGCTTACAACATCGTTTATTAAAGAGGATAATAGGTATCTGGCGTAAACAATTTCCAGTTTTCCCGCTTCTATTTTTGAAAAATCAAGAAGATCATTAATAATGTTTATTAAATTGGCTGCCGCCTGTTTTATATCCTGGACATAGGATCTGGATTCTGTTGTAAGCTCTTCCCTTAAAAGAAGCTCGGCCATACCTGTAATTGCATTCATAGGGGTGCGTATTTCGTGGCTCATGTTTGCAAGGAAGTTGCTTTTTGTTAGATTTGCTGTTTCTGCCGCTTCTTTTAATTCTACAAGGCGGCGGTTTTGCGCACGAATTTCGTCTACTATGCTGAATACATATTCACCTGTTTTTTCTACATTGTTCTGATACACTACAAGCATTTGCTCTATGTCTTCCTTGGAAACATTGGACTGCTCTATCATGTTGCGCAGGCTTTTTCTAATTACTTCGTAATTCTCAAAAGATTGTAAATCCTCTGTCTCTGCATCCAAATTACCTTTAAGGTAGGAAATTGTAATATTTAAAAGTTCACTTCTGCTTACTATGTCAAAAATCAGGGATTTTAACTTGCTGTCTGTATAATGAAAAAGCCTTTTTGTTCTGTAGGGATCCGCCGTTCCTTCTTCCGGAGGTGAACCGAAAAAGACTGCGGTTAATGTCTGGTTATGGTGGGTAAACAGTTCTTCGCCATAAGTGTTAAAGCCTATCATGGGAATAGAATTAAATACATTGTTAAATGCATCCAGCTTATCAAGTTCCTTTAATTCCAGATAGCGCAAGACACAGTTAAATAAAAGGCAGCCTTCTATGCCCGGAAGAAATTGCGAAACTGTTGCAAGGCTTTTTTCTGCATGTGCAATAATATCTCCCTGCTTTAGTAAATTAACCCTTGTGCCGGCTTCTATGTAGCAGTAAAACTGTAGCCCCTTTCCGTCTATTACAGAATTTGGGCTTCTTACATAAACTGAGCCGCCTATTTTAAGTCCCAGGGGATGCTTTGCAAATACTCCTGCATTTAACTGGCTTACATCTTCCAGCCCTATCTGCTTTGCATAAAAAACTGCAGCTGCTTCGCCGTTTATTTCCCAGGCTATGCGCTTCATTGTTTCCACCCTGGTAATTGTGAATGAAGTATCAGTAGGAATATAATGCACATAATGGTTAAAGAAAAATGGAATTTTCATCTTTAATATGGCAACTGCAAGACCGTCGCCTGACATTTTATTTCCTATGCTTACATAAGTTTCCTTAAACTCCAGAATGTCAGCCGCTGCTCCCCCTATAAATGCCATGTTTAGATCAGGATCAAGAGAGAATTCCTTCATTATTAGTTCGCCAAGGCAAAGACCGTCAAAAAAGATAATCCCAAGGTATTCATCCGAGTTAAATTTTTCACTTCCGGCTTTTTTCTTTAGATCTTCTATTGCCGCTCTAGCAGCGGAGAGCTCGTTATTTTTTACGCCTTCCTGAAAAGAAAACCAAACAGTTTCTATTTCGCTGCCGGATAATGACATGGCAGTAATGCCTGTTTCCAGGGAGCCCTGGCTTGACCAGCCGCCTATCATGGAAGAACCTATGCAAAGAGCTTTGGGGAAAGCTTTTGCAAGTGCTTCGTGAGGTTTGTTTTCTTCTAAAGAGGGAGAGAAAAAATACAATATGGTTTTTACATCGTCCTGGTTAATTTCTTTTATTAGCAGATCTATATTGTAGTCTTTTTGAGAGGCTACTTTAATTGCCATTATTGGTACCTATACCAAGAATTTTTCTAACTATTTCCAGTGCTGCTTTATACTCTGTCATTAAAATGTTTTCTGATATCTCATCCAGATATTTCAGAGTTTCTGAATCTCCGCCTTCCTTGCCTATGACTTTTTCCAGTTCTGCCAATGATTTCTCTATATTGCCAATATGCGCTGCTTCAAGTGCAAGGGCAAGTTCATTTAGAATTTTCTCGTTTGGCCTTTCTTGTTTTTTGTCTATGTCTACCGTTCCCAGTACCAATTTGATATCATTTATTAGCTTTTGGAGTTCGCTTATAAAAGCTTCCAGATTTTTCTCTATAAAGTCCAGGTTTTTACTTTTACCTGCACTCTCTATTTCTCCGGCTTTTTTAGAAATTTCCCCAGCTCCAATGGAGGCAGTTGCACCCTTTAATGCATGAACTTCTGTTATAAAAGGAAGGAGCTCTTCTTCCGGGTTAAATGCAATAATCTTTGGGAGTCTTTTTTCTGCATCTCTTAAGAAAACATCCAAAACTTTCCGGTAAAAATCTATTCTGCCCCCTGTCATGGCTACACCTTTTTGTACATCAACGCCTGGGATAGAGAGGTCTTCTGTTTTTTGGTTTTCCGGATTTGCCACTTTTTCCTTTCCTCTTTTAATATACTAGCATATAGGGTTAGAAAAAACATCTGCTTTAAATTGTTTTCCGTATATATCTTGAAAAATTTGTATTATTTATTGTACTCTAACTTTACAACAGGAGGATTTATGTCAGAATCGGCAGATGTAATTAAAGAAATTATTGCCAGGGTGCAGTTATTAAGAGAGATTGAAGATATTTCCAAGGATGATCTTGCGAAGGAATTGGGTTTTAATCCTGATGATTATTCAAAATGGGAATCCGGAGAAAAAGACTTCCCCATGGGAGCTCTTGTGGAAATTGCCGCAAGGTTTAAAGTGGATCTTTCTGAGCTTTTAACCGGAAAGGCTTCTAAACTAAGGACTTTTTGCCTTACCCGTGCAGGAGAGGCTCCCGAAGTCAGCCGCAGACCCATGTATACATATTGGAATTTGGCTTATAACTTTCATAGAAAAAATGCCGAACCTTTTTTGGTAGAGGCCAGCCCAGATACGGAATCCAAGCCCATTAGTTTAAACACTCATCCCGGGCAGGAATTTAACTATGTAGTAGAAGGAAAACTCCTTATTTCCATTGGCGGACACGAAGTGGAACTTGGAGTAGGTGATTGTATATATTATGACCCCTCAGAACCCCATGGGATGAAAGCCCTGGGCGGAAAAAGGGCTCGTTTTTTAGCATTCGTATTTTAATTTGTAATTTAAGAGGTAATTTATTATGTCAGCATCTTACAGCATGATGGAAAAGTTTGTTCCCAAAAAGGATTTTGAAACTTACGAAGATTTCTATAAAGAATTTAAAGTATACATACCGGAAAATTTTAATTTTGCCTGGGATGTAATGGATACA
>Ga0099364_10009092_pt1 | contig 13849 bp, 7 predicted proteins | sample TergutTh196P3_FD_73070 | JGI IMG/M metagenome (GOLD analysis project Ga0099364, IMG submission 73070) | Microcerotermes parvus P3 segment gut microbial communities from Pointe-Noire, Republic of the Congo - Th196 P3 | ecosystem: Host-associated > Arthropoda: Insects > Digestive system > Gut ...
AAACAGCGATTGTGTTGCTGCCTCCCCGTTGAATAACGAGTTTAGAGAATACCATGCAGGGGCTAATTCCAGTCCTATGTTAAAGAAACTCAAGTTTGATGATACCGCATTTATGCGTATTGCCGCGCCGGAAAGGAATTGATCGGACTGAGTGTTTTCTCCCTGCAAGTCTATTAGTGTAAACCAGGCGGCGCCTATGTGTATGTTCACCGGCCAATGAAGGTCTGGTTCTGTTTCTAAAATTTCTGTTTCCGGTTCTGCCGGCTGGTGTATTTCAAAATACATCCATTCTGTCATGCGTCCGGGGCGGTTGAGTAAATTATAGGGCGTTACCCGATAACGATATTTTCCGGGCAGTAACGGCACAAGGATTGACGGTTCCTCCGTTGATGTAAAAAGCTGCTGCTGGTATGTTTCTTCTTCTTCCTTTTCTATTTCCACCTCATAACGCAGGGCGTATTCATCGGGTGTCCAGCTTAGGCGTTGAATAAAACTTTGGGCAAATAATAGAGAACAGTGAGCAGATAACAGAGAACAGAGAATAAAGAAAATGTATTTATTGGGAGACATATAAGCCTCCCTCGGCGCTGTGCAGCCGGACTTCCGGGGTGGGGATGTCTACTGTAAATATGTTTTCTCCTATTCCGCCCCGGCGTTGTATTGTTCCGTTTGGGTTTCTTGTTACCGCTTCAATCTGCCAGACGAACGTGCCTATGTCAAGGATACTGAAGTCTGTCAGCGTCCAGTCATTGCGCGCCAGAGGGCCTGTGTTGAGTATCATCTGCCGCCCGCTGGAACCGTCTGTTTCTTCGGTTTGCCGGTATAGGATTAGTATATACGCATTTGCCCCGCTCACCGGCGACCATGTAAAGTCGAGCCTCTGCGTCCGTATTTGCGCAGGGCCGACGCTGTAGCCGTCCGCCGGCTGCATGTTCGCAGGCACCGCATGAGGCGGCGGCGGCGCAGGGGGCGGTGGCGGAGGAGGAGGTGGTGGTGGAGGTGGCGGAGGAGGCGGTTCCGGTTCGGGCTCCGGTTCTGGTTCAGGCTCAGGTTCCGGTTCGGGCTCCGGCAAAATTTCAGCAATCTCTGTAACATGCTCAACGCTTTCTTCTATTTGCTCATCGCTGATTGCTATTTGCTCTCTCTCCGTTATGCGAAAGCTGGCTGTTGATGAAATGCCGCCGCTTCCTTCGTAGTTTGAAGGAAAAACAGAACGCACTCTCCAGTACCATAAGCCGGGTTCAAGATTGTCTATGTTAATCGAAGTTCCCCATACTTCCGAACGGATGTGCGTGTTCAAAAAATCAGGGGTTTGCCCGATTTCCAATAAATAGTCTAAGGCATCCGACAGATGCCCGGCTCCGTCCGTTTCTGTCCATTGAAAGCGTATTAATGTATGTTCTTCTAACTGGCTGCCTGCTGCGGGTGTGATAAGAGAAGGGGCGGCGGCCTCCGTTATACTAAAACGCCCGTTATGCAAAACTTCATCACGGTATGTAAGCCGCCAGTGCCATTGACCCGCGTTCAGTGACGCTTCGGCTGTTTCAAGGGTGTTAACACCTGCAGTAATATTGTTAAAGTTCCTGTCGCTTGAGATTTCAAGCCGTATGTTTTCCTCGCCTATGTTAACCGTGTTCCATGCAAAATGTACGTTAAGCGGCTCCGGCGTGTTTTTAAGCAATCGCGCATTAGGGCGCGGGCGTTGGACTACAACCGACGGCAAAAATTGTTCTGCGCCGAATTCGTCTTCGGCTATTATTGTGCCTGCGGCGGCTTCTATTGTTTCTCCGGCTTCATCAACAATAACGGCGGTTCCTTCGCTTACTCTTAACACCATGCCTTCATCGCCGGTTCTGGCTGTAAGTACAGTGCCCTGTCCTGCTTCTACTGTTCTGCCGCCTATCACAAGATTGATTGTTCCGCTTTCTTCGTCAGAAGCCAGATTCAATGTGCCGCTGGAAAGTTCTACCTGCGGCTGCCCGCCGCTGCCCACTGTTACGCGGATTAAAGTGTTGTCTTCAAGCTCTAACTGGTTGCCGTCAAAATTTAATACAGCACCGGAAAGTTCGGCTACTCGTATTATGTCTCCAGGGTACAGGGGAGAGTCATTAAAAAGCCTGTCCCACAATACACGGTCGCCCATACGCCGCTGTACGGAATTGTATCTTACGGTAACAGTCCCTACGGGGTCAAGGCTGGAGGTAAGGGTTTGCGTCAGGCTTTGGTAAAAAAGGTATATGCTCCCCGCGGCGGCGGACAGACAGAGAAGTACCACTATAAAATCCAGTACCCTGCGAGTTTTCGGGAAACTGGCATAATGGGGAACGATGCGGGGGTTGTAGGGGGCCAGTTGTCTGTTATTAGAAATACTCATCTTATGTTAGTTATTAGCGGATAGTGGTCAGCCTCTACTCACTATTCACTCCTCCCCGTTATCTGAAATTTTTCTTCTTTGGCGTCTAAATCAACTTTTTCCATATCCGGCGGTTTAATGCCCAGCAATTTTCGCATTTGCTCTAACGTCCTTGGGCCTTTGGTATTTGCCGAAAGGTTTATTACCGCGAATATGCGGACAGGTTTTTCTTTGCCTTTGACAGTTACGGAAGGCATTTCCTCGTAGATGATGTATTTTTTTATCATATTCCATGTGTTTTCGCTTATCAGTATGTCTGTGCCAAGCGGTTTATTCAGGGCTTCTACTCTTGAGGCAAGGTTTACCGCGTCTCCGATTACCGTGTATTCCATGCGCTGGTCGGAGCCGATTTGCCCCGCAGTTACCACGCCGGTATTTATGCCGCAGCCGATGTTTATCGGAGGGTTGCTTATGTCTCCCGCTTTGCGCCGTTTGTTCATTTTGTGTACGGCGGCGCGCATCATCAGGGCGGATATGACGCAGTTAAGGGCGTCCTGTTTTGGATTGCCCGATGTTGTAGCCGTGCCCCAATGCGCCATTACCGCGTCTCCGATAAATTTGTCTATTGTGCCGTTGGTTTTTTCTACGCACTCAACCATGCTTGTAAGGTATTCGTTGAGCCAGAAAACTATTTTATCGGATGCTTCGTTGCCGAACTCCTTGGTAAACTCTTCGGACATTTGGGTAAAACCTCTTATGTCGGAAAAAAAGATAGTGGCGTGTTTCGGCAGCCCGCCGGGTTTTATCTGCCCCCGCATGGCGAGTAACGCTATTTCCCTATTGGTGAATTTGCCGAATATGCCCAAGGCTCCGCTCATCTTCTGGAAGCTGGAGGTTAAAAGGCCGATTTCGTCTTTTCCTTTTGGTTTAAGGTAAACTTCAAATACGCCGCCTTCGATTTGGCGCGCCGCCGCCGCCAGCATTTTGAGCGGCTTTGATATTGTTTTTGCGAAAAACCAGATTAGCATTATGGAGATGCTTAATACTGCAACGGTAAGATAGATATTGCGCCATGTAGTTGCGACAATGCCTTCGAATACTTTGTCGTATTCGATTGTGGTTATAAGGGCGGACTGGGAAGGTATCCCCGCTATGTTCAGTTTTGTGTACGCTCCAAAATGGCGTATGTTTTCTTCATCGGTATATGTGGTTTGTAAATTCCGCTGAGGGGATTTTCGCATGTCCTGTATGAAGTTGCTGTTCCCAATATTCGCGCCTGTCCGTATCAGTTCAAAATCTGAATGGATTAAAATATCGTCTTCGCCGTTTACAAGGTATGACTGGTTTGTCCCAAAGCCGAAGCTGTCTATCAGGCTTTCGGCGGAAAAAAGGACGGCGATTGGATTTCCCTGCCAGGGGAACACAAGGGTTAAAAGAGGCAGCCCAAAGTGCGGGGTTTCGTTCAGAAGCGTTGGCGTGTTTTGCTGTAATAGTTGGGCGTTTCTTGAATGTAAGGTATTCCTTGAATACCAGTTTCCAGCAAGGGTTTCATCAAGTTCTCTTGTAAAAAAGAAGGTGTCATTAATAAAAAACGATTCCCTGTCGCGGTTTGTAAAAACAAATGCGGCTATATGCGGGTTTTGTTCAAAGAAAACTTTTGCTGCCGCTTCCCGGTTTAAGTCTTCGGTGTGGAACAAGTTCACAAGTACAAGGGTATTGGCTCGTATGTTAGCAAAGGCGTTTTCCGCTTCCAGCGCGGAACGGCGGTTTACTTCAAAGTTATTCGCCTCTGCCGTTACGCGCAAATCCTGAGATACTAGGTAAGACACAAGAGCTGTTATCGAGCCAAGCGACATGAGTACGAGGGCGGATATGATGATTACCAGTTTTGCACCGATTGTGAAGCCCGTTGTTTTATCGTTTGTTTGCCTTTTGTATTTCACTTGTTATTTGCTCCCTATTATTTGCTATTTGTATTGGGGGTACTTCACTTCTCATTACTGTTTCCTGATAATGGACGCTGCTGTTCTGCGCTTTTTGGGTTGTTAAGCTGTACGCCTATCGACAGGTTTACTCCTGCCAGATAGGGATAGCCAAGCCTTAGGGCGGGTTCTATGAAAATGTACCTGCCTGCCAGAAACCGCCAGCCTGTGGTTAATCCTATAGAAAAATTGCCGTAATCTGCGGATTGTTCGCCGGCAGTGGAAATTGCGTCGATATATATCGCAGGGCCTACCCCTAATTGCATGAAGGGGCCTGAATATGCGTTTTCGCCGTATATGTATGCGCGCACGAAAAACTGTATTTCTATGAATGTAAAGTTTGCACTGTCTGTTGCGTAGATCAGGTTTAAGCCGAGAGCGCCGCCTGTGCCGGCTCCCATTGTCAGACCGCCGCCGTAAGCCGCACTGCTCCAGCCGTAGCCGTTTACCTCGGTTATTGGGGCGATAAAGACATTTTCCGGCTGTTGGGCGAATAAAGGGGCGAAAGAAAAAATAAAAAAGAAAAGATAAAAAAAAATAATGGAGAAAAAATGAGAAAAATGGCCTTTAAATCTTAATGCCACAGGCATGTTCTTAAATATAATATAATATGAGTTTTTTATCAACGGAAACCGGAAAATTTGACAGTAAAGAGTGGACTTGTCCAACAACTTGTTCGACAACTATTAGTGCTGCATAAGAATTCCGGTAAGGTTAAGAGCATTTTGTATTACAATGCGTTGTTTGCCCTTGGGCAGTTTTCTTATATCTTTAATTAACTTTTGAATTTCCGGGTCAAGCAACGATGTGGTTTTCAAAGTAAAATTCTTTCCGGTTACAAGATATTCAACAGTAACCCCAAGCGTTTTAGCAATTTGTACCGCTGTATCTGCTGCAGGAATAGAAGCGTTTTCCCTAAGATAGTTTTCTATGTTCCGTAGGCTCGTATTTGCCTTATAAGCTAATTCTTTTTGTTCTAATCCGCTAAAATCTAAGGCTTCTCTTAAATTCTCTCTGAAACCCATACTTAAAGACTACTTAAAAATGGTGGTTTTTTTGTTGACAATATGCTATATAATGTTGTTTAATTAAATATAAGTACCATATTATGTGGTTGTCGTCAGAACCCAGTTTTAAGGTTGTTGATACATATATTGTCTTATCTGGCCGTTAAGTGGCAAAGGTTTAAAAAGGAGATCTGATTAATGGTATACTTTGGAAAAATACCTCTTTCTTTAGTACAAATTAGAAAAAACTGTTCAATTTTTGCTGTTTTTGCTCTTTTTTGTCTTGGTTTCGTTGCCTGTGAAAGCCCTGATGATTCCACACCGCCCACAGTCATTGCATCCGTTACTATCAGCATTGACGCACCGGTTAATGGCGGGACGCCAGATATGACAGCTTCCACTGCCGATGCCGGTTATACCTTAGGCGCGGTATCGTGGTCGCCAGCCGATAACTCGTTCCTTGGCGGTACGGTGTACACCGCCACGCTAACGCTGACGGCTGATAGCGGCTACACCTTCTCAGGGTTGAATTCCGCTGCCATCAACGGGCAAAATGCGGCGGTATCAAACAACACCGGTTCTTCTGTTACATTGTCCTACACCTTCCTGGCAACTCCGGCAAAAACGGTAGTAGGCATAGCTATCAAAACACAGCCAACCAAACTGACCTACACACATGGCGATGCGCTCGACCTGACAGGGCTTGTGGTAACGCTGACCTACGATGATACCACAACAGAAGATGTGGCTGCTGCTAACTTTACGGCTAAAAATATAATGGCAAACCCCTCTCATGGTAATCATTTAGTACATGTAACGCATAACGGCCAGCCTGTTACGGTAACTTATGGCAGCTTGACGCCGTTGACCACAAGTAATTTGACCGTCAATCATAGACAAATCACAAACGCCGAAATCATCGTAATTGCCCCTGTTAAGAGCGCAACACCAGTTACAACGGCAAACGGTACGGGTAATTTCACAATCGGCGCTGTATCATGGTTGCCGTCAAATAACCTGTTCCTGGGCGGTACTGTATACACCGCCACCGTAACACTGACGGCGGACAGCGGTTACACTTTCACTGGACTAAGTTCCGCTACCGTCAACGGACAAAGTGCAGCGGTATCAAACAACTTAGGTACGGCTATTACATTGTCCTACACCTTTGCGGCAACGAACGAAAGGACGGCAACGGACATAACAATTAAAACACAGCCAACCACACTGATATACACGCACGGCGATACGCTCGACCTTACAGGCCTTGTGGTAACACTGGCCTACGATGATACTACTATGGAAGATGTTGCTGCCGCTGACTTCACAAATAAACACATAACGGCAAACCCCTCTCATGGTAATCATTTAGTACATGTAACACATAACGGCCAACCCGTTACGATAACTTACGGTGCTTTGACGCCGCGGGTTACCAGTAATATGACTATCAACAAAGCCCCTGGCGCAACAGTAGGCAATCCGGTATTGAGCGACAGAACCGTAAGCAGCATAACCATAAACGCCATAGATGCGCCATCTAACGGGCAAACCGTAGAATACGCTATAAACACGGCAGATATCGTTCCGGTAAACGGCTGGCAGGATGATACAATGTTCTCCGGTTTGAACGGAGGTACAACCTACTACATTTTTGCCCGTTCAAAAGAAAATAATAATTACAATGCCGGTACAGCAGTAAATACAGACATCACAACGATTGAACCGGGAAACACCAGCCTTACTATAACCCTTAGCCAAATTACGGATGCAGCCCCGGTCATTGCCGGGCCAACCCTGTACCTCATCAGCAACAACGGGCCGACAACGGCAACCCTGGAAGTTGCTAATCCCGAACAGTATGAAAGTATTAGATGGGAACATCAGAATACAACGATAACCGGAACTGGAGAATTTGGAGAGATTATAACTTTAAGGGCAAATAATCCTGCGAATAACCGGATTGGGGTGCATTTTATAACGGTAATTGTGGAGATAAGCGGCATAACTTATAACACTACCGTTTCATTCAGAGTTGAATTTTAATGATGAGGAATGAGGAGTTTAAAATGAAAACAAATAACATAAAAGACAAAAAATATTTATCTTTATTAATTACTCTTTGCTGTTTATTAATTGTATCGGGTTGTAATAATCCGTTTCATTTGCTGGAACTCGGGCAAGTTGCTCAACGGCCTGTCACGGGTGAGGGTCTTTTAAACTTGAATGTAGGCGGGGTAAGGGTTGGCAGAACTATTGTGCCGACAGCAACGCTGAACGATTTCGCTATGTTTTCGTTTGCTTTTACCGCAGGTGATCTGGAGTTCTCTGTGGAACGGGAAAATAATGAAAATTTGCATCTTCCTATTACCCTGCAGGCGGGGACTTGGGACTTAGTTGTTACAGCGTACATGGACAATGAAATGAATAAACCTGCGGCTCAAGGTAGAGTGAATGGAATTGAAATAATAGACGGCGAAACTGCCAATAGAGACCTTGTACTTGAGGCGATTATCGTAGAAGGAAAAAAGGGAAGTTTTATATGGGACATTGATTTCCCGGATAATCTTGTCAGTGTAAATATGATCATTACATCGCTGGAAGATGAAACGGATGTGCAAACTTTGTATTTTGTTATTGATGGTGAACCTACGGATACAGCCAGGAATAATGAAACATCTCCCCTTGAGCTTTTTGCGGGGTATTACCATGTAGTGTTTACCCTGAACAATGGAACATGGGAGATAAACCGTACAGAATACCTGCATATTTATCCGTACATGGAAAGCCTTTTTAATCATATCTTTACTGAGGATCATTTTCGCTTTATTACGGTGACGAGCGAAGCGGATAGCGGTGCGGGAAGTTTACGCCAAGCCCTGGTTGATGCTCCTGCGAACAGCATGATCATCATAGGGGATAATGTCAAAACGATAAACCTTGAAAGCCGGTTGGTTATAAACAAAAGTGTTATTATTGAAGGTAACGGACTTACCATAACCCGAAGCCCTAGCTGGACTACGGTAAATACTGATTCTCAACTACTGTACATTAATAACTATGATCTCACAAAGATCAGCCGTGTTCACTTTAAAGGAGGCCGAGCGACTAGCTTCGGTGCTGCGATCTATAAAGGCTCTGGAACTCTTACTTTAGAATCCTGTATCTTTAGTGATAATACTAATGATAATAGTAATAGTAACAGTGCTATTTACAACTTCGGAACCCTGACCGTAAGGGGTTGTACTTTCTCTGGTCGGGCGATTCAAACAATAGGCGGAAATCTCACTTTGACAGGAAATTTGTTCTACAGTAATACCGGCGTTAATCCTGTGATGCGTGACGGAGGAACATTAATATCTGGTGGCTATAACATTGGTAATAATATTGGTTGGAACGCGGAAAATGGAGATACGCAGATAAACGGGTTACGGATATCTCCAGAAACTTTCCGGTTGGTATCCGGCAGCGAGGTGACAAATGTTATAAATGTTCTGCCTGCCAGATATCCTTTGGAAGATTTTTATGGCAATATCATTACTCACGGCGCTGTTGCCGGTGCGATACAGACCGTTATTCTTGGTTATTACCTTGATCTGGTAATGCCTTCCAGCGAATTAGGTACGGTGAGTGTATCGCCAGAACCAGACGAAGAGTATATTTTTTCTGGTCCCATTACCTTGACTGCAACTGCAGCGGCAGGGTGTGAATTTTCGCATTGGCTATTAGACGGCAGTAAAAGAGAAAATGATAACCCTCTGGTAATAACACTGAGTGATCATACAAGAGTACAGGCGGTTTTTGAACAGCCTGTTTCTGGAACAAACCTTGCCGATAAATTGTCCTGGCTGCAGGACAACGCTCAGAGTGGTTGTAACTATATTATTGAAGTAGATGCCGATGAAAGTATTGACCCTCAAACCCTTTCCTATAGTGGCAGAAGCAATATTATAGTAACCCTGGTAAGTACAGGTTCACTACAGACGATAAACCTTTCTTCCAATGGTTCGTTGTTTACCGTAGGCTCCGGCGTTACCTTAGTTCTGGAAGACAATATCACCTTGCATGGGCGAGCAGGTAATACCGCTTCGTTAATAAATGTATACGGAACCTTCATCATGTTAGGTGGAAGCATTTCCGGCAATACCAACAGCAGCAGCGGTAGTGGAGGAGTGAGTGTAAACTCAAATGGAACTTTCATAATGAAAGGTGGAGATATCTTTAGGAATTATGCGGGTCAGTGGAATGTGGCAGGCCGGGTTGGCGGGGTGTCTGTAGGTGGCGGAACTTTCGTTATGGAAGGCGGAAATATATTTGAGAATGGAACAAGTGGTGGCGGTAGCGGAGGAGTGAGAGTAGACTCGAATGGAATTTTCACTATGTTTGGCGGAACTATCTACAAGAATGATGCATCTGACAGCGGCGGAGGGGTGTTTGTGTTCAATGGGACCTTTACGATGGAAGGTGGAATGATCTCCGGAAATACGGCAAGTGGCAACGGCGGCGGAGTGTATGTCGGAAATAGCAAATTTACAAAGTCGGGGAACTCAATTATTACCGGCTGGGAAAATGATACCATTAACGGTAATTCTGTAAGGGATAATGTCAACAGACCATTAAATAATGGTTGGGGCCATGCGATATATGCAGTCCGTGGCAATATTGAAAAACGCCATGAATCCACTGCCGGAGCAGGGGTTGATCTATCGTTTGATGGAACAATCAATCCGCCTACTTGGAGTGGAGAGTGGGATTCGGATAATGTTTCAGTTTCAGGCGCAACCCTTGCCGAAAAATTATCCTGGCTGCAAGTTAACGCACAAAGTAATACTGGCTACATAGTTGAAATAAATGCTGATGAAAGCATTGGCCCTCAGACCCTTTCTTACAGCGGCAGAAGCAATATAACGATAACCCTTAGAAGCGGCTCACCCCAGACAATAAACCTTTCATCCAATGGCTCTCTGTTTACCATAGGTTCCGGCGTTACTCTGGTTCTGGAAGACAATATCGCCTTACGCGGGCGGAATGCGGCTGAACATGGGGTGGATAACGATAGTGCGTTAATATTTGTTGCTGGAGGTACCTTTGTCATGTACGGTGGAACTATTTCTGGAAATACAAATAATTTTTCAAATGGAGGAGGGGTAGCTGTCGGGATGATACTTCTTGATGATGGGATTTGGATGGATGATGGAGGAACTTTCATAATGTATGGAGGAATCATCTATGGGAATACAGCATTTACCGGCGGCGGGGTGTCTGTAATAGGGGAGAATACCATAACGAGTTTTACTATGTATGGTGGAATCATCACAGGAAATACTGCTTATGGAGATGGTGGTGGGGGCGGGGTGGCTGTAACTGTTTTGGCCATATTCACCATGACAGGTGGAACTATTTCTGGAAATACGGCAGGCGGCTACGGCGGTGGGGTGTATGTATTGGGGATCATCGCCGAACAAGTGAATAACACTGCGACCTTTAATATGTCCGGTGGAACAATCTCTGGGAATACGGCAGGCGGCTACGGCGGTGGGGTGTATGTTTGGGTCGGAGGATTTTTCACCAAGTCAGGCGGCGGCATTATTTATGGCAATAACGCAGCTAACATCGAAGATAGAAATACTGCCAGTTCTGGCGGTCATGCGGTGTATAGTTCTCGGTATTATGAGGGTAGTGTTCCAACACAAACAAGAAATAGCACGCTGAATGCAGGTGACAATATCAGCACCGATAATCCTTCGTTTGGCTGGGGGCAGTAGGATGAGAGCAGAGAGAAGTATCTTGTTTAGGTATGGTATTTGTCTTGGGGTGTATGCCCTAAGTCAAATGTTAGTTTTTAGTTTATTTTATAAGGAGGCCAGATTATGGCAAGGTTAAGAAATCGTTCTTTAGTTTTAGTTAAAAAAAGTTTATTTGTTTTTGCTTTTGCAGCTTTCATTTTTACATTTTCTGCATGCGATGATGTGAGTGATAGAACAGATACCGGCGGCAATAGCGGGATCATTAATATATCTATTGTAGATCCCGTAGTTAAATATCAGGCAGAAACAGATGTCGGTACCAATAACAGCAACGATAGAATAAAGTATTCGTTTACATACGGCGGATACGATTTTTATTATATTTATCTAGGCCGGTTGTTAAACATTCCCATGTTTAATTTTGACACTCAACGCCATACTGGTATTGAATCAACCTATTCTGTTGCAATTACAGAAATAATCACGAACAGTGTAATGGAGGCCGTTACAAGCAGCAGTCAAACAACAATAGCCAAAGTTGATGAACATACTGCCTCCACAACTACCGGAGGTAAGGCAAGTGCTGAAATCAATGCAAAATTTCCTATAAAAGCACTTAATGTTCAGGTCAAAGCAAGTGCTGAGGAACATTGGGAAAATTATATTTCGAATACTACATCATTCGTAGAAACAACATCGCTTACCAACACGGTAGAGCACGCTACGAGTCATACTCTTACCACTATAAAAACGCAAGAGATAACTTATAAATTTACCAGAGACTTGCCAGCCGGTTTTTACCGATATACGATGTTTTCTTCTTCCGATGTTTATTTGTTTGTTATGAGAGATTCCAGCACAGGTGGAATACACCATGAATTCAAGGAACACGTAATACCCGATTCATATTATTGGGATTTAGATTATTCTGAAACGCAGTTTTTTGAAAAAAGAGATACTACGAGCTTTGCGCTTGATGCTTCGATGTTAGAAAATCTTCCCTCACCGTCATTGGATCTTACCGGTACTTTAATTATTAATACTGTGGTCTTTGATGCAAATGGCGCAACTAGCGGAACAGCGCCTGCTGAGGTAACTGTAAGTTCAGGTTCCGGTATAACCCTGCCCAACGGAAGCGGGTTTGCCAGAACAGGTTTTACATTTGGCGGCTGGAATACCAATGCTGATGGTACAGGAACCAGTTATGAAGCCGGTTCTTCCTATAACGTTACCAGTAATATCACTCTGTATGCACAGTGGGTTTGGGAATTTGATTTAAGGGATAAGGGTCAGGGCTTAATAGTAACTGTTATCCCTTCGGACGTAAACAGGGCAATTATAATGGGCGATAATGCTACATATAATTTAGAGGTTATAGTTGACCAACGTAGCTCGCCATTGACAATTGAACTTCAAAACGTCACTGCAGTTGGACGAAATGGCAGCAACGGAGGAAGAGGTGTAATTGGGGGAGTTGGCAGGCCGGTTATAAGTATGGGCAGTGATTATGCCCGTGTGCCTAACCTGACAATAGTCAGCTCTGGAACAGATAATAAACTTGATGGCGGAAGAGGCGGCAATGGTGGTAACGGCAATGACGGGAGGAATAACGGAAGAAATGGTGGTAATGGCGGAGCGGCAATAATGGCAGAGAATATTACTATTATGGGTAACGCGGATATCATTCTAAAAGGTGGTAATGGTGGAAACGGTGGTAATGGTTCATCGAATGTTTTGTGGACTGATGGTGGAAGAGGAGGAAATGGCGGAGCGGCGATAAATGCTAACAGTATTATTATTGACATAGGAACAAGAACAGTCAGAGCGCTTGTCGGCGAAGGCGGAAGAGGTGGGGATGGAAATTGGGCAGGCAGTTCCGGCAGCCGAGGTACTAACGGCTTGCCATATACATCAACACCATTCATTCAGAGTGGTTCTATTATCGACAGGTAGATACCAAGTCTATTTTTGCATACTGGTAAAGGTGAAAATAGCATAGAAAATAATTAGTGTCTGTCTATAATGTGGACACATTATAGACAGACTACCTTAAAATTAACATGAGGATTTAATTTATGGATAGAAAAACTTTTTTAGATTATCTTGAAAATAGTAACATAGAAAAACGTTATTATGACTTAATTAAGATTATTGATGAATCGGACGAAAAGGAAATAAAGAAAATATCAGATGAAATAGATGAAAAAATATTGTCAAAAATTATTTATCGAAAATGTGCGGTTTTGGGATTAGACTTATATGGTTACAGTAGGTTTGAATTAAGTAAACAAACCTTAGTCCCATTTGTTTTTGACTTAATTTATCAAGAAACAATTAAAAATATACTTGATTGTGAGGGTTGTTTTTTTGAAGGATATTCATTTGAAGAGAATTTTATATCGACAGGTGATGGGTGTTTTCAATTATTTGAAGATCCGATTCAAGCGTTAATTTTTAATTTAAATTTTTATATCACGTTGCATACATATAACGCATTCAGATTCTATCCAAAAATTCGCGTATATGTAGGAGAACTTTTTTTTAGAAGCTGCATAACTTATGGAAAAATATTTTCTTATGAAAAAAATCATTATGGTACCGCAATAATTAATAATGCTCGCATAATAGGTAAAGACAGATTAAATAGATTTTTGATTGATGAAAATGTTTACAAATGGTTTTTAGCAAAAATTGACGGTGTGGAAAATTTAAGTGAAATCAGACTTGATGAACTATTGAAGGTTCTTAATATATACGAAG
>Ga0099364_10009093_pt1 | contig 13848 bp, 10 predicted proteins | sample TergutTh196P3_FD_73070 | JGI IMG/M metagenome (GOLD analysis project Ga0099364, IMG submission 73070) | Microcerotermes parvus P3 segment gut microbial communities from Pointe-Noire, Republic of the Congo - Th196 P3 | ecosystem: Host-associated > Arthropoda: Insects > Digestive system > Gut ...
TTAGATTGAGCGAAATCACAGTCAAAACATGTAAGAATGCACAAAATAGGCAATCTGTTTCGTTGTTTTTGGTAAAATAGGTATCCTTCAGCGAAGGCTTTACTGCCCAAACAAGCCACCAACCCGGGACACAGGAAGAGCCTTTTTTGTTACTACCTTATCTTCTTTGCGCCCTTTGCGCAACCCTTTGCGTACTTTGCGGTTAGATGTTTTTTTAACCGCAAAGGGCGCAAAAATTGGTGATTTTTAGAGGTTCCCTTCCGCCTCTCGTTTCCGTCATCACCGCAGAATCGCTTCCCTGCCGAAAGAGGTGGGGATCGGCACAGCATGTTCGCCGCTCCACCGCACCGGAATCATTTCCACCCGGCGGTCGTACACCGAATTCGCGGGCGGAGGAGGCAATTTAGCACTGGTCTGTGTTACTGGAAGAGTTGCCGCTGCTTGATACGCTGTTGCCTGATAGTCCGGCGGTCGTACACTCGGCACTTCGGCCATCATCGGCAATGATGGTACCGGCAACGTCGGCACTTCGCCGACCCATTCTAACCAACTTAACTGCAATTCGCCCAGATTTTGGATTCCGTAGTGCTCTTGCAGAGCGGATTGCCAGTCGCCGTCTTGCATTGCGGAACCCGTAAAGCGTACCAATCGGAGATGCTCATGATCATCGAATTGCTGCCCATATTCCAAAAGATATTCCACTAGCGAAAAGCCCTGTGCATAAAAAGGCATCGGATCGGAGGGATAATCCTTCATCGCGACCATCCGGTTAAGCGGAAAGCACCGCTGGACATTCGATTGCAGAAAATGCCGAAGCATCCGGCGGTAATTTGCTTTTTCGCTTTTGTGTTCCACGGATGTGGCCATCCCTTCGTCGAGCCAGCGGGGAATCGGCTTTCGGAAGTGTGAGGCTAATACCATGTGCGTGATTTCGTGCGGCAGGACGGAGTCCAAAATCCTTTCGAGGGGCCCTTGAATTTCCATTTCCCAGCCGAAGACTTCACCATTTTCAAAGATGAATGATGTGCTTCCTCCGGCACCTAAATCCTTGCCGACGCTGACGTTAATGGGGCATTTTGCCTGCCAGTCAGGCAGGGGGGTGCCGAGCCAAAGCAGTGCCAAGTCTTCTCGGCACTGTTCGGCTGTTTCGGCAAATTGCCGTGCAGACTCGGCTGTCGGAGCATTCACGATAAAGTTTGCCGTTTCATAGGAAACTCCGGCATACCCCGTGCCCATTGCTAATAAAAACAGGGGCAATAACACTCCGACACGGCATAAAAAACGAGCATCCATGCTCTGCACTCTCACCTGGTTGAAACAATCCTTCGCTCAACGGCGGGACAGTGTACAGGATTTTTCCATTTTAGGAAAGAGCAATTTTTGGATTTTTTGGCATACATCTATACCTTACCACGCCATCAATTGCCGCTTTCCTCTCCGTGTTCTCCGTGTAACCTCCGTGGTATAATTTAACCACGGAGAGCACGGAGGAAAAATGTTCACTTATTGGCGTGTCGCAGTATACATCAAAAATTGGATAAATAAATGACAATTATCTATGCCAGCCCCAAATTCAATTCTCGCACATCTACTGGCACCGCCTTTCTGTGTTGACGGACAACGTCATCGGGAATATAATTGCTTCCGAGCGACTGCGCCGAAGCGTGTCCCTACTTCCCGACTATGCCGCAGACTTTCTCCGAAACACTACGTCAAAACCTTCTCATCTTCGACGGTCCGATGGGCACCGAACTCTATCGACACCATATCTTTACGAACCGATGCTTCGAAGAACTTAATCTGACCGACCCGAAACTCATCGAACAAGTCCTAAATGAGTACCGCAATGCCGGTGCCGAAGTCCTTACAACGAATACCTTTGGAGCAAATCGACCAAACCTCGAAAAATATGGACTCGCCGAAAAACTGACCGACATCAACCGAGCCGGCGCAGAAATTGCACGAAAAATTGCCGGCGACTCACTCTACGTTGCCGGTTCCATCGGTCCCATCAAACACGCCGCCCAACATAGTCTCGAAGTCTCCGAAGAATACGAAGCACTCATTCTCGAACAGGCGGACGCACTCTGGGAAGGCAAAGTCGATTTTATCATTTTCGAGACACAACCGTCTCGGCTTGCAATGGAACACTGCGCCAGAGCAATGCAAAAGCGTCCGCATATTCCTTATGTGCTTTCCTGTGCGGTCGTTGTGTCAAGCGATGGACATTATGCCACGAGCGAGTCCGGCGAAACGATTGCCCGACTCTTCGCCCCGCTCCCCGACGACTGGTTAAAGCCAACTGCATTTGGATTGAACTGCGGCTCCGGTCCCGAAGGACTTTTAGTCGCCGCCGAAGAAGCAGTCAAAATCATTGACCTGCCGCTCATCGTGCAACCCAATGCTGGCACGCCGAAAGAATTTGAAGGACGGCATCTTTACTTTTGCTCACCGGAGTATGCCGCCACGTATTCGATGCAGTTTGCGAACCTCGGCGTGACGGGCATCGGCGGGTGTTGCGGTATGACTCCCGACCACATTCGGGAAATCGCCAAAATGGTGAAACCGCTGGCGAAAGCGCATTCGGCAAAAGTTGTCCTGAAAGATGCCCTGCCGGAAGTCTCGGAACAACAGGAAGTTGCGCTGCCGGAACGTTCCCGACTGGGTTGGAAACTCGCACACTGCTCTTGGATTACGACGGTCGAACTCGTTCCGCCGCGAGGATATGATTTGACCGACATTATCGAAAAAAGCCGGTCGCTCCATCGGCATGGAGTCGATGCGATTAACTTGCCGGATGGACCTCGGGCAAGTTCCCGCATTTCGACGTTGGTAACGGCACAGCAAATTTTGCGTGAGGCACATATCGAACCGATTCTGCATTTCTGTTGCCGGGATAGAAACCTCATCGGCATGCAAGCGGACTTGTTGGGTTGTGCGGCATCGGGTATTCGCAATATCCTTTTTGTAACGGGCGATCCGCCGAAACTGGGTTTGTATCCTGATGCGACGGGTGTGTTCGATACCGATGCGATTGGAATGGCGGCGGTGCAGCGGCGGTTGAATCGGGGAATCGATCTCGGCGGACAGGCGGTCAATCCTGTTACGAAGGCGGTGATCGGTGTGGGACTTGATCCGACGGCGTTGGATCGCCATCGGGAACTGGATCGCTTCCGAATGAAGGTTGATGCCGGTGCGGAGTTTGTGATTACGCAGCCAGTCTTTGATCCTGATGCGTTGCTTTCGTTTTTAGACGAAATTGGCGAATTGCCGATACCGGTGATAGCGGGTATCTGGCCTTTGGCGAGTTATCGGAATGCGGAGTTTATGCAAAACGAGGTTCCGGGCGTGGTGGTACCGGAGTCGACGATGGAGCGGATGTCGGCGGTGGCGAAGTTGTCGAAGGAGGAGCAACTGTCGGTCGGCGTGGAGATTGCGCGGGAGATGATTGCTCATGTTCGTCATCGGGTTCATGGTATTCAAGTTAGTGCGCCGTTTGGACGCGTGGACATTGTACTGGCAGTGCTGGCAGAGCAGCAATTTTAGCCGCCGCACTCGTACGGTGCAAATCAGAGCCGCAATCGTAAGATTGCGAAAAAACGGAAACAAGAGTATAATGTTCCTCAATGAAGAAAACGTTATTTCCCATTCCGAAAGACCTGCTCGCCGCTCTCCACAGAGCGAACTCCGAAGCGACCGTCCGGCAACTCGTGATCCAGCAACTCGACTGCGAAGACATCAGGTTGGAAGAAGGACGATCCGATGCCTCTCACGAAAATATCCTCTTCGAATTCAAACACGATGAAGATATGCAGAATCCCAACGGCAAACGAGCAGAAATCCTTGCCCAAGCACTCTATTATTGCAACTATACCTATACCGACGGTAAAAAGCGGGTGCCGCCTTATGTTGCTCTCATCGACAAAGATGAATTCGTTATCTATGAACGGGAGAAACTCGAACCGATTTACAAAGACCTGCCTCTGTTCAAATCGGGAACGCCGTCTGACCCCAACGAAGCGGTCGTAGAACTGTCCAAAAAGGTAGAACCGCACCTCTACATTTTTACACATATCCACGAGGATTTAGACAAAGCCATTAACGAACTGCGGCGGATTGTCCATTCCGAAATTGCCATTGCGGAAGACATTACGGAATACAATATCCGCAGACTTTATTCGGCATGGCGCAATCGTTTTGAGCAATTTCTCAATCATAAGGGAAAGGAAAACAAGCCGCATGTGTTCCGAAAAGATTGTAGCGGCGAAGGCGAAATCATTAAAATTGAAAGCGGCGACATGTTCGGCAATGAGGTCATCACGATCAAATTCAATCTCGACAACGAAGTGGCTTTGATTGAACGTTGTCCGAAAAGTGAATACACCGAATTTTGGGGGCGGTGGAAACGTCTCACCGATTCCAAAGAGGAGAAAAGAATTTTTCAAACGATTGCTGATTTGTTCGAGATAGAAGTCCGCCGTGCGAAGGGACAATTTTACACGCCGACCGAATTGGCACAGCATGGTTGGGCGTATCTCGAAAAGGAACTCGGCGAAAACTTTTGGTACGACGGTACTTGGCGCATCTGGGATTGCAGTTGCGGCGAGGGCGGATTGGCGATCAATGTGATACCACGTTCTGCGTTGCAATATACTTATCTTTCGTCTCTCGATGCGGGCGAGATTGATTTTGTCAAAAAACACCTGCCGATGTGCAAAAAAGTTTGGCAAATGGATTTTCTTAATACGCAAGTGCATAAATTTCCTGAAGAAATCAGACGTGAGATGAACAATCCTGATATTAAATGGTTGTTCTTCATCAATCCGCCTTATGGTGAAGGGAGCAGCGGTAAAGCGACCGATAATACCGAGTGGTATAAAAAGGGCGTATCGCTTTCTCTTGTTAGAGAACAAATGATCAACCATAACATGTCCATCGAAAGCAAAGAAAAATATGCACAGTTTCTTTTTCGCATTGAGAAAGAATTCAGAGGGAAGTACGTTTTGGGTTCTTATACTACCATGAAAGCGTTTGTTTCCAAGGAGTATGTGAATTTGAGAAAATTCTGGCGACCTGTTTTTAAGAGAGGTCTGATCTGTTGTGCCAATAAGTGGCATCAGGGAAAAGGGGCGTTTCCCAGCGTTTTTTCGGTCTTTGATTGCCGGGAAAAAGGCAAATGGGGACGTATGGAATATGACATTTTGGAATACAGAAAGAATCGGGCAAGAGGCGTGTTCAAAGGAAAGAAAAGTTTTGTTCAGGAAGATTCCAAACGCAGTTTTCGCAATTACTTCTTTCCGAATGAAAAATTACCGCTTGACGAATTAACGGTTGTACAATCAAACGGGCTAAAAACATTTGGCGGTAAACATCCTATGAGTCGACATCGCCCAAAAGGGACGTTGGCAACAGGACGCTTTATCTCCGGTTTTATGCGGCAACGTGATCATTCTCGCTGTATTGTTAGCGGAACGGTTGTTACTCATCCGGTATTTATCAATGAGAAAAATTACAAGCGGGTATTGTGCGGCTTTGGCTTGTATTGGAGTGTAACACGTACTTGGCTCAATCACGAGGAAACTTTTCATGCTCCCACCCGTACTCTAACGTTACAGGAGGAATCCGATGCTATTTTATATGCGCTGACTTGTGCGAGAAACCGCACGACCACCGCTAGAATGGACGAGACAATTATTACAACGAAAGAAGGGCGAGTCATCAACGGCGGAATCATCGTCGAAAACAAGTTAAATCCTTTCGACAAAAAGTTATTCGACTGGTCGGACTGCTCTGACATTGGCAAGGAGGTACTGCGATTGTACAAACACTATCTCGACAACATTGTGAAGTGGAAAGAGCAGGATACCGTGCTTGGCAAGGGTGAATGGCTGGGCATGTACCAGTATCATCGGATTGAAAAGATACCGAAGGAATTGGTCAATGCCATTGAAAAGTTACGGCAAACGGTAGAGAAGACAGCGTTGGAACTGTGTTTTTGAGTATGTCCACGAAAGACACGAAAAGCACTAACGGACTTTCGTGGTAAGAAATTAACTTATGGCTGACATCAAACGATTCCGAAACAAAAAGAAGCAACTCGGGCAATTCATGACTCCGCCGGAATTGGCGCAAAAAATCGCTGCCGAACTAGAACTGACGGAGACATCCCGCATACTCGAACCGTCTTTCGGAGAAGGCGCGTTTCTGTTTGCCGTCATCGAAAAATTACTAACACTTGGCAAAGGGACAAAGCAAGAGAGATTAGAACGGATTTTTACATCCCAACTCTACAGCATTGAAATTGACTAGCAACTCTATACTCAAACCGTTGCTCAAATTCGCAATCAGTACGGAAATGTCGATACGGACAACTTGAAGTGCAACGATTTTTTTCGCGAACATTTTGACAAAGAACAGTTTGATTTTATCGTCGGCAACCCACCCTTCGGCGGAACGTTTGACAGAGAAATCGAAGACAGTATCGACCGGCTCTACGGGCAGTGGAGAGCTTGCAACCTAAAAAAGGAGACGTACTCGTTTTTCATTGCCAAGTCGCTGGACTTGCTGAAACGAAACGGCACTTTATGTTTTATATCGTCGGACACATTTCTAACTATCAACACGATGGTAGGATTACGAAAACGTCTCGCCGACCAAACAACGCCGGTAGTAAAGCATCTTGAATCTTTTTCTGAAGAAACACAATACGCTATGGTTGTGTTGACCGCCGCTAAAACAGGCAGTGCAAATGCTGTTACTGTTGACGGAACAATCATGCCGGTTGAAAAAATCATGTTGACCGATAATTTTTCTTGGCAACTCACTGATGAATTCAGCAAATACTTTGAAGGAGCAAAATTGACGGATTATATCGTTTGCTCAAGCGGTATGACAGTCGGCAAAAACGAGTATTTTATCCGAAAGCTGTTGCCGGACGGTAGTTTTTACGAACCCTATGAGTTCATCTTTTTTGATGATCCGATAACGTTAGAAAAAGAAATTGCAAAAGCCCGGCTTGGTAAACTATCGCCGAGACAGAAAGAAAAGATAGTATTGCTGGAACGTAACGGCGAAACGAAACGTAATGTCTGTGTTGCCAAACGTGATGTTCCGCTCACGTTGCATTTTCCTCATCCCGATTACAAGTTATACAACAAGTCGAATGGCAATATCGTTTATGCTCCGCCGACACATGTCGTGTATTGGAAAGATGACGGCGATGCGGTGATGACGTTTCGTATGAATGGTAACTGGTATTTGCATGGAGTCGGCGGACAGAAGTTTTTCGGTCGGGAAGGTTTAACCTGGCAACTGATTTCGACGCGATTGAACATGAAGTATTTACCGACGGGATACATTTTGGACAGTGGTGCACCGTGTGCATTTTTGCGGGACGGGATTGAACCTGATGAACTCTATTTTATCTTTGCTTGGACATTGACACCGCTTGCAACGAAGATTCTCAAGCAAGTGATTAACCATACAGTGAACATACAGGGCAAGGATGTAGAGCGGCTGCCGTATCCGTGGTGGGTGAGTGTCGCCACGAAAAAACAGATCGTTGCAAGGATAAAAAATATGCTTATGGAAGCCCAGCAGGGACGCAAGTTTTTTCATGAAAGTAAAGAGATTGGTAGCCGTTCACGGGTTAACGAAAAACGCCGATTTTTGATTACCTAAACCACGTAAACTGTCCATTTTGTTGTGAAAATTTCAAATCTGCCGACAAAATAAGCAATTTAGGCATTTTAGGGGGCTGAAAATTCGCCATTTTCCAAAACCCGTGAACGGCTACAGAGATTGTAGCATTGGAAACGTTGTTTGCGATGCATGGTTCGGAAGTTCGGAGCAAGATAAAAGTTGATCGTAAACGCAATAGTAAAACCTATGAACGGCAGACGTTGTTGGCTGATGTGACGTAATAAACCGAGCCGCAATTTTCATACCGCTAGATTCAGCATTTTGTTGCCGGGACCGCAAGGGAGCCGGATCGTTTCCGAATGAAAGTTGATGCTGGTGCAGAGTTTGCGATTACGCAGCCGGTCTTTGATCCTGATGCGTTGCTTTCGTTTTTAGACGAAATTGGCGAATTGCCGATACCGGTGATAGCGGGTATCTGGCCTTTGGCGAGTTACCGCAATGCGGAGTTTATGCACAATGAGGTTCCGGGCGTAGTGGTGCCGGAGTCGACGATGCAGCGGATGGCGGCGACGGCGAAGTTGTCGAAGGAGGAGCAACTGTCGGTCGGCTTGGAGATTGCACGGGAGATGATTACTCATGTTCGTCATCGGGTTCATGGCATTCAAGTCAGTGCGCCGTTTGGACGTGTGGACATTGTACTGGCGGTGTTGGATTAACATGGCAAATGGGTGTGTCCAAGTTTAGTGAGTAAACGTTTTTTGTTATTACGTTATCTTCTTTGCGCCCTTTGCGCACTTTGCGTACTTTGCGGTTAGTCTTTTTTTACCGCAAAGGGCGCAAAGAAATACGCAAAGGACGCAAAGAAAAGGAAAAACACCCACTAAACTTGGACACACCCCATGGCAAATGTGGGCGGTACGTTTGTGCCAAATCGGCAGAAAAGTATGCTATACTATAAACGGCATGAAATTGGACTTTGCTTCCCTTGCAGTGAAAAAAGACACAAAGCCCGTGGCGTAAGCCGGGGAATAACCGAACACGTCCCTAACTGACGTTACGGGCTCTGTGCCGTTTTTAACCGCAAAGTACGCGAAAAATACGCAAGGGACGCAAAGGAAATGTCCCATTTATCCCCTGTGTAAGGGATATGATACAAGTATGCGGTGCATTTTTACGGAATATCAAGAGTCCCAAAAACAAGGAGACTAACAATGACCCAGCCCGTCAATCCCGAACGCCGCGAGGCATTGAAGAAAATTGTTACCGGCGGTACCGCCCTAGCGACAGGCACAGCATTCATCAGCCACGAGGAGAAAATCCTTGCCGCTCAACTTGCCGCCGGCGGAAACTTGCCCGTCGATGTTGAAGTTGATGCCCTTTCCGGCGCATCACGGACACATACCAACTGGGCAAAGTTTGCCGACCTGAAAAGGCCGATGTCGAAGGGAACCATCAAGGGACTCGAATTCAGCCAGATTATCATGGGAGGAAATCTCATCAACGGCTGGGCTCATGCCCGCGATTTGCTCTATGTCTCCGACTTGGTGAAAGCCTACCACACGCGGAATAAAATCTTTGCCACCTTCAAGATGGGAGAAGCGTGCGGTGTCAATGCGTATTCTGGCAGCCGGGCAAACGTAACACTCATGAACGACTACTGGGACAATGCGGACGGCACGATGCGTTATATCCTGCAAGCCCAGTCGTTAGACCATGCTCTCTATTGTCTTGACGGCGGAGCGTCGGCAGTTTTCATTCAAGGCGAGGAAGGCGACCGCTGGGTTCGCGAGGGTAAATTCGACGACATTGCCGCCTTTATCGAGCGGATGAACAAAGAGAAAGCCGTCGTCGGAATCGGCGCACACCGGCTGGAAACGCTCAAAGCCTGCGTCGAAAGGGGTATCGAGCCGGACTTTTGGGTAAAAACAATCCATCATGACCGCTACTGGTCACGTATGCCGGACAAGCCGGAGCATGACAACGTGTACTGTCGGGAACCGCAGGAAACCAAGGAATTCTTTGCAACGATCACGAAGCCTTGGATCGGTTTCAAGGTGTTGGCGGCGGGAGCAATTCGTCCGCACGATGGTATCCGCTTTGCGTTTGAATCCGGTGCCGATTTCATCATTTTGGGGATGTACGATTTCCAAGTTGTCGATGACGTGAATATCTGTATGGATATTCTGGAGTCCAATATTAACCGGCAGCGTCCGTGGTGTTTTACGTAAGGGAACCGCGAATAGTTCCAAATTCCTTGCGTACTTTGCGATTAAAAAGCAAACTTGCTGTGCTGGCGGGAACTGTTTACAGAGTCCTTGGTGTACAGAACCCGTAACGTACGGAGTCCGTAACGTACAGAGCCCGTAACGTAAGTTAGGGAATAACCGAGCGATTCCCTGACTGATGCCACGGGCTCTGTAAACATTTTCCTGCCAAGGATTTAACCGCAAAGGACGCAAAGGAAAAAATGACCCTTTTCTCTCCGTTTCCTGTATAATCATTAAAAAACGCAAGGGATGTAAAGTTTTTTTGTGTTATTAGAAATTCCCCTATACCAGTCCCCCATCATTTATGCTGATTTTACCCGCTATCGACATACGTAACGGACGATGTGTCCGGCTTCAACAAGGAGATTACAACCAAGAAACCGTCTATGCCGACAATCCCGTCGAAATGGCAAAACACTGGGAAGGGCGGGGGGCAGAGTTCCTGCATATCGTTGATCTGGATGGTGCCAAAGACAAAATGCCGACGAACTTCGACCTCATCTGCGAAATTGCCGACAGCATCACAATCCCCCTCGAAGTCGGCGGCGGTATCCGCCATCGGGATACCATTCAACGCTACCTCCAATCGGGCGTGAATCGCCTCGTCATCGGAACGCTGGCACAGAAAGAGCCGGAATGGTTTCGGGAAATATGTCAAGAATTTCCCTATAAATTAGTCCTCGGCATTGATGGACGCAATGGATTTGCCGCCACGGAAGGTTGGCTCGAGACCAGCCCCGCGCGTGCGGTGGACTTAGCAAAACAGTATGTCGATTTACCTCTGTCGGCACTGGTTTATACGGACATTGCAAAGGATGGTATGCTGGAAGGCCCGAACATGGATGAGATGGAGGCTATGCGGCAAACGGTGCCGTTTCCTCTCATTGTTTCCGGCGGGATTGCCACACTGGACGATCTCCGTTGCCTGGCACAGAACGGTTTTCACGCCTGTATTATTGGCAAAGCCCTGTACGAAAACAAGTTTCGATTGGAAGAGGCACTTGCTGTGGTGTCATCCATAAAAAAAGGAGAGTGCTGACTCTTTTTCACGCTCTTCGAGGACTTTGGGTCAATCCAAATTTGGGATAAAAACAGAAGCCGGAATGGAGCGCAGCGCAATGACGGAAGCGCACGTTGCGATTCGTCATTAAACTGCCCCTTGATAACAATACATTCCGGCTTTTGTTCGCATCCCAAAATTTAACATTATATTGAAAACGGTATGAAATTGAACTTTGCGCAACCCTTTGCGTACTTTGCGGTTAGTTTTTTCTTCTTTGTGTCCCTTGTGCACTTTGTGGTTAAAAAAGGCAGACGGGGCTTAACGGCACACTACGGCACGGCAAAGAGTACGCCGGTTACGGCACCCGCCTGAAACAGTGCTCCGCGGGGCGAAATCGGGAAGGGCTCCACCATATAAGGTGCACAACTGCCCGGACGGTGATGTCCCAATGTGTACACACACTCGTTCGGCGGATGAACACCCATCCGGTAGGGCAAAATCACCACGTTCCCAAAAAACTTCGCTCCCGATACAAAGGGTTGCAATACAGGCTCCACCTTTGTGTGTCCATACCGCTCCAACTGGGTGTCCTCGAAGTAGGCTCCCTTCGTGGCGAGTGCCGATGCCTTCCACTGAAAACATGTTTGACTGAAATGGCGGCCGTAAAAGGGGTTGCTCTCGATGAAACACTCCTGCGGCAGTTCCCCGGTGTGTGCCGGGCGGATGTCATGGGAAATCTCCCTGATGGACTTAAAAGCAATTTGATCCCTGCAAGGCACCACTTCTCCCGTCCGTGTGGGTGCACGGGGCGAAAGCGTCGGCGGGGTAATCGGAATAGCCTGAACCGGTGTGCCCGGCAGCGGCTGAAGGGATGCACCGGGCGGCGGATTATAACTGTAGTCGGGCACATCGACCGGTGTCGAAACCGCCCGAGGCACCAACGGCAACGATTGAAACGGCGGTTCGGCATGCTGTACCTGCAATACTGCCGGAAGACGTGCGTCACCTGTTGTGATGACAGCCGGAATATGGGTTACAGACGGCGCAACAGATTTGCCGTTATCCGGCGTTTTCCACTGTACTCCATTCCCGAAGGAATTCCCCGTCAGCAAGATAATTCCTGCAACACTCAATACCGAAAACCAATGAACCTTCATATTTGGGTATCCTTTCCTTTTGATTGACGTTGTCTCCATTTAGCCGGTACTCCGGCTCCCTGTGAGTCGGAGTACCGGCTAAATGTATTGTTGTTGTATTATTCGCTGCTGTAATTGGGGGCTTCCTGTGTAATGACAATATGGTGCGGGTGGTTTTCTTTGCCGCTCGCCTGCGAAATTCGGACGAATTTCGATTTTGTTCTCAACTCTTCAATCGTTTGTGCTCCGCAATATCCCATTCCTGCCCGTAGCCCGCCGACCAACTGGTATACGTAGGGGCCCAGCAGTCCTCTGTAAGCGACTCGTCCTTCGACACCTTCGGGCACCAATTTATCGGGCTCTTCATCCTGCCGGTAGCGTTCGCCGGAACCGTGTACCATGGCTCCGAGCGATCCCATCCCGCGATAACTTTTGAAGGTTCGCCCTTGGTAGAGGATTAACTCTCCCGGACTCTCTTCCAATCCTGCAAGCAATCCGCCGAGCATCACGACGTGCGCCCCTGCGGCGACGGCTTTGGTAATATCGCCGGAATACCGGACACCGCCGTCGGCAATGATGGGTACTCCGCTTCCTTTCAATGCTTTGGCGGCTCTGGAAATTGCGGTGATTTGGGGAACTCCGACACCGGAAACAACCCGCGTGGTGCAGATTGAACCGGGACCGATTCCCACTTTCACGGCATCCGCTCCCGCTTCTGCCAAGGCTGTCGCCCCTTCTTCGGTGGCCACATTACCGGCAACAACATCAATATCGTGGTTTTTCTTGATGTAACGGATTGTTTCCAGCACATTGGCCGAATGGCCGTGCGCACTGTCCACCACCAAAACATCGACATCATGATTGATAAGCCGCTCAATTCGGTCATTGTCATGTACTCCGACTGCCGCTCCAACCCGCAATCTTCCCTCCGAATCGACGCATCGTCGGGGAAAACTGCGCATTTTGTCAATGTCTCGGATCGTGATGAGACCCGTCAGTCTATACATATCGTCAACGAGGAGCAATTTCTCCACTTTTTTTTCCATTAAAATCCTTTCAGCGGCTTCCAACGATACATTACCCTTTGCCGTAACGAGATGTTCTGAAGTCATCACTTCGGAAATTTGTATATCCCAGTTTTCGAGGAATCGCAGATCCCGTCGGGTGAGGATGCCGCAAAGCGTGCCGTCGGGTTGCGTGACGGGAATGCCGGAGACATTTTTTACCTGCATGAGTTGATGGGCTTCCTTCACGGTGGCGGTGGGCGGAAGTGTGGCGGGGCGGCGGATGATCCCGTTGGCACTTCGTTTGACTTTGGAAACTTCTTCGGCTTGCCGTTCGAGGGAAAGATTTTTGTGGATGATACCGATACCTCCTTCTTGTGCCAGAGCGATAGCCATGGGTGCTTCGGTAACGGTATCCATCGGCGAACTGATAAGGGGGATTTGCAAGGATATCCGCCGGGTGAGAGTGGTGCGGACATCAACGTTCGACGGCACGACTTCGCTGTACTGCGGTTCGAGCAGTACATCATCGAAGGTGATTCCCATTTCGGCGGAGAGGGAGAAGTGTTCCATGTAATTTGAGAGGGTGAAATAATCACAAAATTGTACCGAAAAGTGTTGGGAATTTGAAGATAGCGGGGAAGCGATTTAGCCGGTACTCCAGTCCGATAACAAGTTTTTTGGTCAAATGGGTAAGGGAGCCCCGTAATCGCCGAGTGGTAAGGGTTTTTATCTGGATAACTCAAATCGGTGTCTGCCAACCTGCCCTCGGCAGGCAAGCGCCCACTTTTTCAATC
>Ga0099364_10009094_pt1 | contig 13847 bp, 12 predicted proteins | sample TergutTh196P3_FD_73070 | JGI IMG/M metagenome (GOLD analysis project Ga0099364, IMG submission 73070) | Microcerotermes parvus P3 segment gut microbial communities from Pointe-Noire, Republic of the Congo - Th196 P3 | ecosystem: Host-associated > Arthropoda: Insects > Digestive system > Gut ...
ATGTGCAGTTGAAGATAAAGATATGCCGCATAGAATGCTCGTAGCGCTGAACGACCTGAAAGGAGCTGAAGGCTTTTACACAAAAATAAAAGGATTGGATGAAGTCTCGCTTGGCGACGTTAAAGGCCCTGAAGGTTTCTATGTTTTCAGCAATAACAGCGAAAGCGCTTTTTGCGGCTTAGCCCGAAAGAGCGGAGCCGAGATATTAATTTATGAGCAGGAATTTACCGGCCCTTCGCTCATTTTGTCTCCGGGGGTACTGCTTCCGCTTGCAGCAGCAGGAATCGATATAAAGGGCATAATTGAAGGCGCTACGCTTGAGGAGATGCTTGACATGGAGTCGTATGTTCCGTCAGGCTGCGCAGGAGGCGGCGCGTCAAGAGAGATGATGATGCCGCTTTCTTCTATAAATATAAAAAACTACAGCACAGCGCGCCGCCTTTTAAAGGACAGGGGCTTGTCTACGGAACTGCTCGTATATACCAACCCTTCCCTTACGGGATTTACCGATTGGCTGAAATACCTGTCCATGGACTCTGCGGGAGATGCGCTCATACATACCGATGCGGTTAATCTTGCAAATAATGCCGATGTGCTTGAGAATTACGCGCTAACTAACAAGAAATTTTTCGAGACCTTCATTCATATAGGAGTTTTAGGCAGGCACAACATCGAAGAGTTAAAGGCGGCTTCCGATTTGGATTCAATAGGAGTCTGGCTTATCATTGACTCAATGCAAAAACAAAGAAAAACAGGCGTTCCGATTCTTCGCATGGAGATACCGGAGATAACCCCATACTTTTACGGGCAGATGATAAGCCTGTTTTCAAGAAACGCCGCGATAATGGATATTTGGAAATAGTTCGTCAGTTTGAGAGGGAATTTAATTCCCTCTCAAATTCTGCGCTTCTTTGCTCGAACGACTCTGTGAGCAATAACAACTCTGTATACAATGAATCTGTTTCACTGCGCGCCTTGTGAAGTTCAATCGAAAGTTGGCCAATCTTTTGACTTTCGCCGGCAGATGAGGCGGTTATGATTTCGTCATTCAGCAATTTCTGTTTTTTCTCCAATTCTTCGATTTGTTTTTCAAGCGCGGCGATATTTTTCTCCATAGGGCCAAGTTCCCTCAAGCGGCCATCAATTATATCTGCCCGTTTTTTACGGGTATCTTTTTTATTTAGTTGTTCGGTTGCGGCAGATTTCTTGACAGGCTCTGTGCCGGCTTCATCCTCCCAGCCTATTTTATCGAGAAAACTCCGGTAGCTGCCCTCAAATAAAACAGGCCCGCTATTTTGAAAAACAATAAATCTGTTGGCAAGCGAGTGAAGAAACATCTCGTTGTGGGTCACCATTACAACGGCGCCGTCAAAGGCGTCAACAGCCGACAAAAACGAATCGCAAGACTCCATATCGAGATGGTTTGTAGGCTCATCCAAAAAAAGCAAATTTGAAGGCGAAACCAATATTTTCCCAAGCAAAACCCTTGCCTTTTCGCCGCCGGAAAGAACATCTATTATTTTCAAGGCATCATCGCCTTCAAACATCATTGCCCCGCAAATGTCACGAGCCTGCTGCTTTTCGCATCCCGCCGACATTATTTCAGCCTCGACTGTAGAGTTCAAATTCAAAGACAAACTGTTGGTCTGCGCGTAATAGCCCAAAGAAGCCGACGGGTGAAGGAGAGCCTCGCCGTTTTGCGGCGCTAAATTTCCGCTAAGAAGCCTGAGCAAGGTTGACTTCCCGCGGCCGTTTTTTCCTATTACGCAAATGCGGTCATTTTTATTTATAACAAACGAAAGATTATTAACAAGAGGCTTTGACGGTTCATAAACGAAAGTAAGTTCTTTTACGTTCATCAGGGATTTTGCCTGAAACGGCTTTGAAGCAAAGCTGAAATCAAGGGTTTTGATTTTTTCAAGTTTATTTATATTTTCGGTTTTCTCAAGCGCCTTTATGCGCGACTGAACAAGTCCGGCAAGCCTTGCTTTAGCGCGGAAACGGGTTATGAAAATTTCCGTTTCTTTGCGTTTTTTTTCATCGTTGAGTCTTGTTTTTTCATGTATTTCTTCTTCTTTGACTATCTGTTCATAATAATTTGCCGTGTTTCCGCGTATTTTTTTTATTTTCTTCCTGTGTATTCCGGCAATATGCGTCACAACGCTGTCCATGAACATACGGTCATGCGTAATAAGCAAGAGTTCCTTATCCCATTGGCGCAAAAAAGACGAAAGCCAGCGTATCGACACTATATCAAGGTAATTAGTCGGTTCGTCAAGAAGCAGCGCATCAGGATCTGAGACAAGAACCTTTGCAAGGCTGAGGCGCAATTGATAGCCACCGGAAAGTTCTGCCGGCGGCCGCTGCATCTCCTCGGGCGCAAAGCCGAGTCCCGAAAGCGTTTTCTCAACAATCCATTTTTCGTCTTTCGAATGTTCGGGAAGCCCTTTGACGCCTTCTTCGAGAACCGTCGCGGCGCTTAAATCTATATGCTGCCTGAGATAACCAAGCGAGTAAATTTTCGGGAGCGATATTTCGCCCGTATCAGGAATTTCTTCGCCGGTTACCATACGAAGGAGCGTCGTCTTCCCATGGCCGTTTCTTCCGACAAGGCCTATGCGTTCGCCCTTGTTAAAATTTATGCTTACATCCTCAAAGAGTTTTTGAGCGCCGAAAGATTTTGATACGTTGATTATTTTTATCATGTTTGTTCAAAATTGCAAGATTTTTCAAATGGGTTTCTGCGTTTAATAAACGCAAAAAAACCGTCAACGATTATATAAAACCCTCGCGTTATTTAAAATAACGAAACGTCGTGTCAAGGATTTTTAAGTTAGGAAGAATTACCCGACGTTGGGCATTTCGGGTTAAGGCTTCAAGGCTTATCTCCACTCTTATTGGCAGAGAAATTACGGCAATCAACATAAATGCCAATGAACCGCCGATTGACAATGTTCAGGATCGTCAAATCAGTTTCGATATAAACTGTAAAGCCGGGGACGACGAGCTTGTAAATGTCAGAACTGTGATACTTCGGTTGCACTCAGCACAAGTTTTTATGATTTGTATGAGGTGCGATTCATTTATTAGTTCAAGTTTACTATTTATTATACGATTACCTTAATGTTTTCGATACCGTGTTTTTCTACAGACCGGCCAATAGGCCATAACCACCAACCCTCGCTAAACGTACCCGTTTCTGTTTGTAATTCAGTGCCCAACATATTTTGAAATATTTTTATATTGTTTTCGTAATCATTACCCAAATATAATTCAAATGGTCTTTTACTTTCATGAAAATATTTTACCATATAAATCATTTTTTTCATTGGGTAACATATTTCATGTCCTTTTGGGCATGGTATAAAATAATTGGATTTGCGTATTTTTTTAACATTATATCAACTTGTTTTTGAGTTATTTTTTCAAGGTCATTTTTCAAATTTATTAAATTCTTGATGCTATAATTTTCTGAATCTGTGTATTTTTTTCATACACACTTGCGGGATAAAGCACACAACAGTTAAGACTGTTTATAACGTCGGTGGCAGCATATAAAGGCTTGTGCAGCAAGACCGCTGCCAAAGTCATTTCTTTTAATAATCTTTGATACACCCAACAGTGCAGGTAATGGTTCCTGTTTCTGTATAACTAAATCACAAGGAGTCAGAGCAGAGTATTGGAGTATGAGGCTGCACAATTACACTTATATATCAAATGTATTCAACCGGTACTGCAAGCAGATTATCTTTCAGATGGGCAAGTTTATCATAGAGACAAATAATAGCGCCTTTGCCGCGAGTTTTGGTTTTATCGAGATCAAGCACGTCAAAGGCGCTTGCCATCGCCGTGTCGGGACTTGCGCTCATTGCGACTAATTTATAGTGCAAGTATATTATTGTCAAACCCATTTTTTTAGTAAATTACTAAACGCATAAGCATATGGTAATGCTTCCATGTCGATTTGCTACGCAGTGCGTAGCAAATCGAAAATGTCTGATAAAATATGGCACATATTACGCATTTCATTTTTGTATTTACACACACAATATCTATATTATTATTGGCTTTAATTTTGATATTTTCATGAGGTTTTTTATGAACATTACGTTAAAAAAAGATATAAATTCCATCAAAACAGGCGATACGTACTGCTTTTTTATTACAGAGGAACAGGCCGCCTCCGATTGGATTTCAAAAATACACCAACCTATATCAGATGCGATATCTTACATAGATATAGCCTCTGTAAGCGGAAAACACGGCGAGTGTTTCTACATACCGCTTGTAAAAGTTCCATCACTCATAGTCTGCGGGCTCGGTAAAATCGCAGAACTGAAAAGCGAAGGCATAAGAAAGGCGGGAGCAGCCCTCGCCTTTTTCTGCGCTTCAAAAAATATTACTTCAATAAGCTGTATAACCCCTTCGCCGGGCACATTTGTTGAAGCAGAATGCGCCCGCTTCATCACAGAGGGAATAGCTTTGTCAAACTACAAGTTTGAAAAATTTAAAACAAAAGACAAGGCAAATAAACTGATTGAAACCCTGCATATATACAGCAACGACCCGTTAGTTCCGGATATTATACGCGAAATACAAATAATATACAAAAACACGGCGCTTTGCAGAGACATTGTAAACGACGCATCCTATAACAGCACGCCGACAAACATAGCGGCAGCAGCCAAGGCAATGACATCAGACAAAAGAGTAAAATGTCAAATTTTCGGCAAAAAGCAAATTGAGGAAATGAAGATGGGCTTGCTTCTTGCGGTAAATCAAGGGAGTTTAAGGCCACCGCAGTTAGTTGTCCTCACATACAAGGGAGCGCCTGACGATAAGAGGTCAATTGCGCTCGTTGGCAAGGGCCTGACATTTGATTCAGGCGGCATTAACCTTAAAACGAGCGGCAACATTGAAAATATGCGTATGGATATGGCCGGAGCGGCCGCAGTAATGTTTGCTTTTAAAAGCGCTGTCGAACTTAATATAAAAAAGAACATTTATGCCGTCATGCCGCTTACGGAAAACATGATAGGTCCTGACGCCTACAGAGCCGGAGATGTATTCAAAGCCTATAACGGGCTTACCGTTGAAATAGGCAACACCGATGCCGAGGGGCGCCTTATTCTTGCTGACGCTCTTGCCTATACCGTAGCGAAGTTAAAGCCAACCTGTATTATAGACATGGCTACGCTTACAGGCGCCTGCGTCACTACGTTCGGCGAGACTGTTGCCGGACTTGTATCAACAGATGAAGAACTCACATCGAAACTGCGCAAAGCGGCAGATGAAACCGGAGAAAGGCTCTGGCCGCTCCCCCTCTACAGCGACTACGCGGAAGACATGAAATCTGACATAGCAGATATTCGCAACACATCATCGGAAAAAAATGCCGGAACTATTCGCGGAGCGGCCTTTTTGAAAAATTTCACTGGTACTACTCCTTGGGCGCATATAGACATAGCCGGAACGGCATGGTACACCAAGCCCCGCGGCTACATGCCCAAAAACGCAACAGGGTACGGCATACGGCTGCTTGTCGATTTTTTGAGGGAATGGTAAGAGCACGGGGAAAGACCAATTTCCCGCGCCGTACTTTGCACGGTCTGCGAGTAACGCGCGTAGCGGTGCCGCGCAAAGCCCGACAAGTCCTTCGCTTACGCTGCGGACGATTGAACGTCTGTCTGAAATATGCAACAAGAAGCGTTTAAAAGAGATATGCAGCTTATTATGATTAAAAATTGCAATTTTTTCATTTAGTTTGCCCCCTTGATTTCGAATTGTTTAGTGAATTCTTTTAAACCTTTGCAATCTTGACCAAACTAATAGAGCGCTGGGATCTTAGCTGTAAATGTTTCATCTATTTCCCAATAGTTTATTATATAAAAGATAATTCAACATATATTTTATCATAAATTCCTAATTTTATATTGACTGAAATATAACCACATGTAGTCAATTGAATCATTGAGAGTTTAGATGAAATAAATATTTAGAGTAACTAAATGCAAAAATTTTCTATTAAAAAAATATTCGTTTTGATAATATTATTTTTTGCTTCAAATGCTTTTTCTCAAAAATATCAATCAGCAATTTCTGTATATATTTCAAAACATTTGCAAACTGGTAATAAAATCATTTTTGATGAAAGTGGTAGAATTATTTTTGATGAAAATGCTAAAGTAATTTACGTTTATGACGCAAATAATAAAATTCTTTTCTTGTATGATGAAAATGGTAGAATCATTTATGTCCATGATGAAAATCTTGACAAACAACTCAGAAAATTATTAAATTTGTTCGATGATGAAAAACTTAATTCTGATATTAAAACCATAATTGAAAGTGAAAACATAGATGTTGCTAAAATAGATTGTTCTAACGAGATACTGTTTTATGTAAAAATATATGCATTTATAATAGATAATCAACATACCTATTATATTGGCGCAGGAAAAAATGTAGTTATAGAATCTACATGTGCCATTACCATCGAAATTGGGACAGGAATAACTCCAATGGCAAATGTCAATGGCATTCTGGTAGATCAAATTATGAACATAGCAATAGTTCACAATGATAAAATAATAGGAACCGTAAGGTGGTGGGATATTAGCAATATGCCCGTTGGCACAGTTGGTAGATTTCTTTTTGTCAATTCCGATTGGCAAGCAAATGTCTTATATGATCTAATACCATTTTCTATGGAGGAATAATAAGTAACACGCCAAAAAGTTAGAGTTTACAGTCTTGCTTCCTCATTCCAACCAGATATAGAATCTGAATATTACGCCCGGTTAATACTTGCAACTGTGCGTGAATTCCGCATAATATGAACATCCCCCCCGCATATCATAATAATCTGCTGCAGAATCACCCCACAGAAAGAATATTCCCTTTGCGTCTGACAAGTCCTTCCATTTCAAGCAGCACAAGAGTTTCCTGAAACTCGTGCGCCGGAATACCACATTCCCTTATTATGGTATCAATATCAGCAGATTTACCCGACAAGTAGCGCATAATCTTAGAACCTGAGTCGGAGTCGCTGACAAAATCGGCGCCGACACGAAAAAGATTCAATTGCAATTCATTTGTAAGTGACTCCATGAGAGCGTCAACATCATAAAGTATGCGCGCACCCTCATCTATGAGCCTGTGGCTTCCGGTAAAACCTTCGTCTAACGCTCCGCCGGGGCAGACAAAGACATCCCTTCCCTGTTCGGCCGCATAGCGGGCAGTAATGAGCGTACCGCTTTTGACTCCGGCCTGTATTACTATAGTGGCTGCACTAAGGCCGCTTATGATGCGGTTTCTTCTTACGAATGTCCACCTGCCCGAATATATTTCAGGAGGGTATTCGGATAAAAGCGATGAGGAACCGTTTTCGATTATTTTATGATAAATATCGCGGTTGGTCGAGGGGTAGACTATATCGATTCCGTTAGCGAGAACGCCTATGGTACTTCCGCCGCAGGCAAGCGCGCCCGCATGAGCCTCGCCGTCAATGCCGCGGGCCATGCCGCTTGTAATTGCAAAACCGGCGCGGACAAGATTCTCAACAATAATACGCGTCACATTACGCGAATACTCAGAGGGTTTCCTGGTGCCGACTACGGCAACCGATCTTTCGGGCGGAGATTGCCCTCTATAATAGAGCGCCACAGGAGGATTGTTTATTTGCCGTAAAAGTTCAGGGTAGGCGTCATTCCAGTAATGCAATAGATGAATGCTTTTTGTACGTTCAAGTTTTTCCATTATAGCTTTGGCTGCATCTATCGCAGTTGAAGGGTAATTTGCCGCAATAAAAGGCTGTGTAGGCAAAGATGCTCCGCCAAGCATTTCAAAAAGCTCAACCGGCGAAAGTTCCATTTTGCCGCGAAGCGCGCCGCTTATACCGGAGGCGACCGAGAGGGCTACAGCGTAAAGATCATTATTGGACATCATTTTGATCTTTGTATTTGGAGTTCGCTCATAATACGCGTGATGTTTGCTTTGCAATTATCGCGCATTTCCCGCGTTATACTCGAATCTTTTCTGTCTTGAAGCGCCGAGTAAAGACTCTCATACGTTGAAAGCGCGCGCGCAATTTCACCGTTCTCATAATAAAAGCGTCCCAGAGCAAACCTTGCTTCAAAAAAATCAGGTCTGCGAAAGCTAAGTTCCCGCATGATTTCAATACCCCGAGCATGGTCTTTTTTAAGGAAAAAAACAAGAAGCCCCAGCCCATACTGCGCGCTCACAAGTTCAGGATTTTTACTTATTGCCTTGCTGTAATGACTCTCGGCCATATTCATGTCTTCTTTATTGTTAGTCTCCCTTGCTCTGTTGGCATAAGACGCGCCGAGCATATAATGGATGTCAGCCCCGGCGCTGCCATAACCAATGGCAGTTGTAAAGCATTCAATTGCAGGCGTCCAGCTTCCCTGATCGGCATACCTGCGCCCGAGTTGTTCATAATTAATCCTGACCCTTTCGGCCGATTCAAGTTGTTTGCGGTAGCGTTTAGCCGATTCATCGGCCTCTCGCTGCATCCTTTCAATATCGGGGAGACGCACCTTTTTAACCGCTCCCGGAATGAAAAAATCTTTGACCGCTTCCGGAAGCGAGAAATCACCGCATCCGAAAAACGTAAAAACAGACATAACAAGCAGGGCGAATGATATTTTTTTCATTTTAACTTCTCCTATATAGTATACGAATCAAAAGGCCCGTAGATTAAAACTTTTTTTGTATTTTATAATTATTTTTAATTTTTCGGTATTTTTTACATATTGTTTGCTTAAAAATACTTTGTTGATATTTTAAAGTCAAGAATTTCCATATATGAAAAGCAAAAAAATTTCTTTTTCAGGCTGAAAACTCCTTAAATTTTTTTGAAAACCATTACGTCAAGATGCAAAATTTCGGAGAATCAACGAATTACATGATTTTTTCATTCGTGGGTATTCTTTGACAATTCTTCGGTCTGACCTTGTTGTTTGCGGTCTCTTTGTTGTTTGCGGTCTCTTTGTTGCGGGCGGTCTCTTTGTTGTTTGCGGTCTGACCACAGGTCAGACCCTACTGTAATGCGTTTATTACCACCCTTTAATAAAAATCGTGGCGGTTCGAGAAATATCCGCCAAATTATATTGACAAATACAACGGCATTCAAAAAGTAGCGGTCTACAGGAAAAAATATTTTGAATACAGAACCCGCAAACCCTCACGTTAAAGAGATAAGGCAAAATGTCCACCTGCTGACTTTCCCGGATGGCAGAACTCTTCATCTCATAGGAACCGCCCATATTTCAGCCGGTTCGGTGCAATTAGTAGAAGAAGTCATCACTGAAATAAAGCCTGACACAATATGCGTGGAGCTTGATGAAAAGAGGTACCATAGCATAACTGATGCCAATTCATACAAAAACATCGATATTTTTCAAATAATAAAAGAAAAACAAATATTCTTTTTTATAGGGCAATTCATAATCGCTTCGTACCAAAAAAAATTGTCCGAAAAAACCGGAAGCAAGCCCGGCCTTGAATTCAAAAGAGCTATTGAACTCTCAAACGAGACGGGAGCGCGCCTCGTGCTTGCCGACAGGAATATCGGCATTACCCTTAAAAGAGCTTTCCGCCTGACTCCATTTAAACATAAGATGCGCCTGTTGACAAGCCTGTTTTTTTCAGATGATAAAGAAATTGAGAATTTAGACATAGAAAAAATGAAAGAACAGGACGCCATTGAAAACATAGTGAACAGTTTTGCCGATGAACTGCCCGTTACCAAAAAAATTCTTATCGATGAAAGAGATGAATATCTCGCCTCCGAAATATATGAAAACATGGGGCAAACTACTGTTGCAGTTGTAGGAGCAGGACATGTTTCGGGCATATTAAAGCAATTTTCAAATGCGCCTAACCCTGAACGCAAAAAAGACCTTGAGTTTGTGCCCAACTCCTCTCGCGTCGTAAAGTTGCTGCCCTGGCTGATCCCAACGGCGGTAGCGGCTCTTATAATATGGGGCTTTGCGAGCGGGAATAAAAATGCAGCCAAAGACGCTATTTTTTACTGGATTATGATAAACGGTACGCTTGCCGCATTGGGATGTATCATAGCGGCGGCACATCCATTGACAATCTTAGCCGGATTTTTAGCCGCCCCTATAACAAGTTTGAATCCGGCAATCGGCGTGGGGTTTGTAACCGCAATAGTTCAGGCCTTCCTTGTAAAACCAAGAGTAACAGATATGGAAGAAATACGCGACCATTCGTTTCCATTGAAAAAATGGTGGTCGAACAGACTAACCCGCATATTTTTGGTTTTTCTTTGTTCTTCGATAGGTTCTTCCATAGGAACTTTCGTGGCGCTTCCGGTTCTCACTAAAATTTTTTAATTTTTTTAGTTGATTTTTTGGGCAACTTAAATTATTGTTGTTTTTAATTAAAATAGGTAAGGAGTTTAAGTATGAAAAAGATAGCACTGATTTGCGCTACTTTAGCAACGTTTTTCTTTCTTGCATGCGGGACAACGCCGGATGTAAGCCTAAGTCCGGTAGCAGCTCTTAACAAGCAACTCGAAAGAGCTTCTTTGGAAGGTTTTGAGTACAAGAGTTCTGAAGTTCCTTCTTGGAGATATGATGCTTGGGCAAAAGCCAGCGCTCCTGTAGTTCAGCAGGTTCTTGCGAAAGTCCCTGACGGTTATGTACTTCAGGTTACCGGCCATGCCGATTCAAGCGGCCCTGAACATCCTGTGGGCAATAAACCCGGCAACATCAAAATTTCAACAGACAGGGCTTCAGCCGTTCATTCAAGCCTGAGAAAAAGCGGCGTAACCTCGGATAAGCTGACTTTTAAAGGCGTCGGCTCATCACAACCTCTTGCGGGCGTACGCGGAGACGATTCTAAACAAAGACGCGTCTCTTTTGTCGTAGTTCCCAAGTAACATTCCTTCAAAACCGTACCCTTTGGGTACGGTTTTTTATTTCACAATTCATATAAACCCAAGGTAAGATCGTGCCTGTTACAATATATAAAAGCAAATGCACCGGCTGCGGCGATTGTGTAACTAACTGCATCATGGGCGCAATTACTATAATAGACGACAAGGCCGAGGTAGACCCAGGCAAGTGCGCTCTGTGCGGACGCTGCATAAATGAATGCCAATATAATGCGCCACGTTACCATTAGGCAGACGTTATGAAATCATACCAGGAATACCTGACATTCAACACTAAAACCCGCAGAGAATATATAAGAATTACCGGCGCCGTTAATGCGGCGCTTGCCAAAAGCGGCATAGCCGAAGGGCTTTGCCTTGTAAACGCCATGCATATTACATCATCTGTATTTATAAACGACAACGAGAGCGGTCTTTTGCGCGATTTCGATGATTTTCTTGAAAGAATTGCTCCGCATGAGCCTATCGAACAATACAGGCATAACAATACCGGAGAAGATAACGGCGATGCGCACATAAAACGGACGATTATGGGCAGAGAAGTTGTAATTGCAATAACTGCCGGAAAACTCGACCTTGGCCCATGGGAAGAAGTCTTTTATGGAGAATTTGACGGTAGAAGGCCCAAGCGAGTTCTAATAAAAATAATAGGCGAATGACCCGCCCAATGAAACTTGTTGACGCTCATTGTCATCTTGAAGAAAGGTATTCAGACGACAGCCTCGCCGATACAATCAAAGAAGCTGCGGATGTCAGCGTTGTAAAAATGATAACATCATCGATTACCCCCGAACAATGGGACATCTCGCTTGGCATAGCAGAACGCTATGAAGAAATCGAATGCGCATTGGGAATACACCCCTGGTACATCTTGCCGGAGCATAAAGAAAAACTGCCTCACCTTTCCTCTTTTTGCAAAAGAGGAGCCATTGCTGTAGGAGAAATAGGACTCGATTCTAAAACTGATTCGCCCCATGCAGATTTACAAAAAACCTTTTTTGAGGATCAGATCGCCATAGCAAAAGAACTTGAATTGCCTGTAGTAGCGCACTGCAGAGGGAGTTTCTATGACATGATAAGCTCAATCAAAAGGCTTGGCAAAGTAGAAGGCATTATCCATTCTTTTAGCGGGAGCATTGAGGCAGCAACTGAGTTCATTAAATTAGGCTTTTCTTTTTCTATGGGGGGGATATTGACATACAGAAACAGTCCAAAGCGGGTAAAATTGCTTAAATTTATTTACCCGTCACATTTTTTGCTCGAAACCGACAGCCCCGACATAACGCCGGTCGAAGCTAAAGCGCCCAACACTCCGGCAAACATCGTGTACAACCTCAGGGCGGCGGCCGAAATTCTTGAAACAACGCCGGAGCACGTTGCGGCGGTTACAACCGCAAACGCCGCCCGCATTTTTAATCTCAAGTTATAATCACTGTTTTATGGCAGACTTTACGTCAGGTTTAATACCTTTTATATCAGGCTTAACGCCCTGTATGTCGGGTTTAAGTTCATCAATATTGGCTGGTCTATAATCCTCTGCGCTGACCTTCCCTTTTATAGCCTCTATATTTGCCTTATCGGACGCTTTTTGATCCTCAACACGCTGCTTGTCTTCATCACGTTGTTTTTGAACCATCTCTTTGTTTTCTTCTTTCAAGGTGCGCACTTCTTCACGTATCCTTTCGCGCTCTTCCTCAAAACGCCTTCTTATATCCTCGCGCATTTCTCTTATTTCGCCAAGGAGCCTGTTAATATCATTCTTGGCTGCTTCTGAAAGGTCTTTTACCTCAAGCGGCTTATCGGGTTCTACATAGACTTCCTGGCCTGCTTCAATTTCTACGGTAGACTTGTCAGAAATACGCTCAACGGATACTCTTCCATCACTGCAAGCTATACGGCTCTTGCCGTCCCCTTCTTCAACAAGAAAATCCGTACCGCGAACGGCGGCTATGCTCGTCGGCGTGCTTACTTTGAAAGAATCATTTTTACCGAGTTTTTTGACAATCCTCGAAACCGTTTTTCCATTATTTACTAAGAACTCAGAAGTCTCTGCACCGGTTACAGAATTTAAAGTAAGTTGTTTAATCTCAAAAGACGTATTGTCCAATATTTTGATGATATTTGTTCCGAACATAATATCGGCAAATGACCTGTCCTTCGTTTCGATGATATAACCTTGAAGCAGTTGATCGCCAACATTAGCCTTTGTTTTAGAAGGGCCGTTTATTATAAAAACATCACCGCCTATAAAATTGAGAAAAGCCAGCCTTTGCTCATCCTGCTTTTTTTTGCAGCTAAGTACTGCGGCAAACAAGGACAGCAGAACAATAGCAATTATTTTTTTCATGTCATACTCCCATTTTCTAATAAGTAAAATATATCAGGGATAAACTTTGTTGTCAATACTTTTTAAATTCATCAAAAATCCCTAATCGCTATAACTCAAACCTGAATCTATGGAAAGAGTCCATATAATACCGGATACAGGGTTTACAGCAGATCTATATACTCTATTGCTTGCAAGGCCGTTTTCCTCTTTATACGTAACCCAAAATTCGCCTTGGTCAAGGGAGATGTTAAGTCCATTATTTGTTGCAACAAGAACTCTGCCATTTTGGTCAATAATAATAGAGTTTATTTCAATCTTTCCGCCAATACTTACCCATTGATCTAAATTCGATACGGATGATTTTGCCAGACCCTTATCAGTGCCGACAAAGATATCATTAGTTGGAGATATTGCTACCGTGTAGGCATTGTTTCCCATGTTTGCCGTTCTCGATTTTACCCTGTCCCAGCTTTTTTTAGTATCGCCCTTGCCGACATACAGGCCCTTTGAAGTAGCCGCAGCAATAGTATTGTTTGTTGATACTGCAAAGCTATTTACCTGCATATTTACGCTTTT
>Ga0099364_10009095_pt1 | contig 13847 bp, 12 predicted proteins | sample TergutTh196P3_FD_73070 | JGI IMG/M metagenome (GOLD analysis project Ga0099364, IMG submission 73070) | Microcerotermes parvus P3 segment gut microbial communities from Pointe-Noire, Republic of the Congo - Th196 P3 | ecosystem: Host-associated > Arthropoda: Insects > Digestive system > Gut ...
GTAATTTCGCCGTAATTTTGCCCGATTGAACACCATCGCCACCAACCAACCCAAAAACGGAATAGAGCCAAAGTTTTTACACACCCTCCAGCGGGCAACGGGAATGAAGATGTCATGCGATTGGGTGTGGTCAAACACCCTCTCACTGCGTTGTTTCAGAAATTTCAAGCAAGAATTGACGAATGACATTCCAATACTTACCAGTGATATAGACGTGATTGTTTTCCGGGTCAAAAGCGATGCCGTTCAAGACGGCGTTTTGAGTATCGCCCCGGTGTTCCGGCGGAACGTATGGTGACATCTCTATCCAACCGATAACGTTGCCGTTTCGAGGATTGATGCGGAGAATTCTTGTCGTCGTCCAGACGTTTGCCCAAACTTCGCCGCGTATCCATTCCAGTTCATTCAAGTTGCGAACAGGTTGCCGTCTATTCGGGAGACTCTCCGTAACCTCTACCCGGCGCACTTGCCTGAATGTTTTAGGGTCAAGAAACCGAAGCCCGTTGGTGCCGTCGCTCATAATTAAGTGTCTGCCGTCGTAAGTGAGTCCCCAGCCCTCGCCGGGATATTGGAATCTCCCTTTCAGTTGGAACGTTTTCTTGTCGTACACGAAGCAGACGTTTTCCCGCCAGGTCAGTTGAAAGAGCGAGTCATCGACGTGTGCCAGCCCTTCGGCAAAAAATTGCGGCGGCAAATTGACGTTTGCTGTAACCCTTCCTGTTGTTGGTTCGACCCGTCGGAGCGATGACTCGCCGTACTGTCCCGTGCTTTCGTAGAGAAAACCGTCGTGCCAAAGCAGCCCTTGCGTGAAAGCCCGATTGTCATGCGGAAAAGTTGCCAAATGCCGCAACACGATTCGCTCCGGTAACTCCGCACCAAAGGAAAAGGGCAAAAAAATGCCCAGTGCCAAAAAAAATATCGTCAAGTTGCTCTTCGGAAACATTTTCTCAAGTTGGGTAGGCTTTCACTAGGAACTCAAACTGCAAGCGATTGACTATTTTCGCCGTGACTCTCCGTATCAAGTGCAATACTTCGCATTGAGTTCATCCACGAACTTTTTGCACTGTTCTGTGACGTTCCAAGCGTCGGGACAGAAACACAGGTCGATTTCCCAGCAATCGTTCGTGTAGTTAGCCTTGTGGAGCAAAGCGGGAATCACTTCGTCGAAGTTGATCACTCCTTGTCCAAACGGCGCATGTGTACTGGTCTCGTCATCGTGCAACGTGTTGTCGGAATCGATCAAATGTACGATGCCGATCATGTCTTTGAGCATTTCGATAAACTCGATAATGCCGCCTTTCAGGATTTCCTTCTCTCCTAACTGCCGGGAACCGTTGACGGCGCACATGTGTGCATGGCAGGTATCGAACATCAACGAAAAGTTCTTTTCGGCGACGCGGTTATAGACTTCCACCACTTCGCTCGGCTTGTTGAGCATGAACCCCGGCTCGAACTCCCAGACGAGATCGATTCCCTCTTTTGCGGCGGCTTGCGAAGAACGTTTCAGGAACTCGATGATTCCGGTTTTGCAGTCTTCGTAACTCATCCCTTGCGGCACAATCGGCGGGATGATCGAATCAATACGGACGGTCTTGAATCCGCAATCGACCATCATTTGGACGGTCTTGTCGAAGTATTTCATGAACTCTGACAATTCCGTCAGCGGATTCGCCTGATAGATATTTGCCGTGTAGCACAGCACTTCCAAGCCGCAGTCTTTGATTTTCTTTGCCAACGCTTTTCTGTCTGCCAGCGTGGGATAATCTTCGTAGTAGGCGTGTGGTCGGAATCCTCCGACGCTGATGCCGTCGAATCCCAGTGCGGCGACTTTTTCCAGCACTTCGTCCAACGGGACAGGATTGTTCTGATAGGGACCAAAACAGTACGCCCAACTTCCAATGGAAACTTTTTTCATGATGGTGTTCCTTTCTTTTCTGCTGTCAGTCGTGAACAGCATTTGATGCTAGGCATTATAGAATTTTTTCCCCTGCATAACAAGCCGCTAGTCCGAGACCGCACTCCCGAAACCCCTGCGTTGAAAATGTGCACCCATCGTACACTCCCACTATCCTGTGCCGTCTGGTAGTCCCGAGCACATTCTTGTAAACAATAAGGGTTTAGGGAGCGCAAGGCGTTGTTACATGACTACAGGAAAGATGCAGCGGAATCTCCAGCACCGGCGGCATTTGACAACGTTTGAATTCCATTGCCTTTACTGTGCGAATCACTTGGAGAACCAATTCGGTGCCCACTCCCAAGATTGTTGCAATCTCGTTCGCTGGTCGGCTCTCAGAAAGAGAAAGTTGCAGCACCGCATCCAATACCTCGTAAGGGGGCAAATGATCCTGATCCGTTTGATTGGGACGCAGTTCTGCCGACGGCGGCTTCGTCAAAATGGATTCCGGTATGATGTTGCTGCCCGATTGCAACCGGCTCGTTTCGTTAATGCGCCGGCAAAGAGCAAATACTTCCGTTTTGTACAGATCGCCGATTGGTGCCAACGCTCCGCAAGTGTCACCGTACAAGGTACAGTATCCCATCATACATTCACTCTTGTTTCCCGTCGTCAACAGCATTGATTGAAACTTGTTGGCAAATGCCATCAGGAGTGTTCCGCGAATCCGCGCCTGTATGTTTTCCTCTGTAGTATCAAATGCTCGTCCCTCGAACACGTCTGCTAATGTTTCCAAAAAAGCAACGTACATCGGCTCGATAGAAAGCGTTTCGTATCGACAACCGAGATTTTTTGCCAACTCTGCCGCATCGTCCAGAGAACTCTGCGATGTGAATCGGGAAGGCAGGATAAGATTGACAACGTTCTCCTTTCCGACAGCACGTACCGCAAGGTACGCGACGAGTGCCGAATCGAGACCGCCGGACAACCCCACATGACAACGGGAAAAACCGCACTGTGATGCGAAGTCCCGAATGCCGCTTACCAGCACCTCTTCAATCGCATCGAGTCTCTGTGGTGGAAATTGTTCGCTCATTCTTTTCGTTGTTGTTCACAATTGCTCAATGACACAGCACTATTCCGTTGCCGCATCATTCAAAAGTTGCATATTGTTCCGGTGGACAACCTCCCCATGAACATTTTGTCCGATAATTTCGTGGAGTTCTGCTGTTTTTTTACCGCAAATCCGCAACACATCTCCAAGACTGTAGTTTGTTAAGCCGCGTCCGATTTCATTGTTCTGTGAATCGACGAGAGAGACAATTTCTCCCCGCTCAAAGATACCATCAGCATTCACAATTCCGACGGGCAACAAACTTTTTCCTTTTTTGGCAACGGCATTGACTGCACCATCGTCTAAAATCAAGCGTCCTTTTGTCTGAACGGCAAAACCAAGCCAACGTTTTCGCGCCGTTAAATAATGTTGCGTTAAAAAAACCGTTCCCGTCTCCCGAGCGGCGAAAATCCTAGAGAGAGAATCGTCTCGATCACCGTTCGCAATGATCACATTGCCGCCGGAAGCGGTAATTACCTTTGCCGCTTTGAGTTTGCTCAACATACCTCCTTTGCTTCGGCTGGAACGTTTTTCTGCCGCCATCTGCAACATGTCGGGGGACCACTGTTCGACGACCGGTATCAGTTGGGCTTCGGGGTCTTTCGGGTCACGGTCAAAAAGTCCATCCACATCGGTCAGCAGAATGAGAAGCGGCGACTCGAACAGATTGGCAACCAGAGCGGCAAGACGGTCGTTGTCGCCGAACGTTGTGTGCAGTCCTGCAACACTGACCGTGTCATTTTCATTGATGATCGGCAACACACCCAAATGGAGCAATGTCAAAATGGTGTTTCGGGCATTGAGGTAACTTTCCCGATTGGACAAATCGTTGGCAGTGAGCAAAATCTGTGCGCATTGGACACCGTACAGGCGCAAAATCTGTGCGTAAGTTTCGATGAGTTTTCCTTGCCCAATAGCCGCCACGGCTTGAAGTTCGGCGATTTCTGTGGGGCGTTCGACAAGACCGAGTTGCCCCATTCCTGCGCCGACAGCACCGGACGTAACGAGAACGATCCGCCGTTGTTGTCTGATCATCTGGCACAAGTCGTTGCAGAGTTGCACAATTCGGGGTTCATTCAAGAGACCATTTTCGCAAGACAGGACATTGGTTCCCACTTTGACGACAATTACGTCGCTAGTCTTCAAAATTTCGTCGTAAAGGAGTGAAAACATATCTCGTATCTACATTGATGTCTGTTGCAGTCAGGCAACAATTGTGTTCTTTGTGTCCTTTCCATTCATCCCATCCCCAGTGCCTCAACAAAATGCAAGAGCAAGGCACGGAGCGGCGGATGCTCTACGCTCTGGGCGGCTTCTCTTGCCCTTTCCGAATACTTCGCTGCCAACTGGCACGCTTGATCGAAAAGCCCCGACTGCTGGAAACGGTCGAACCACTCCGAGACAGAAAGTTCGGACATAGCGGGGTTGTCGGGAGGGGCAAGCCCCCCGCTCTTGCGGGAAGAGGCATGTCTTACCCAAGCGTGAAGCAACGTGGGGCGGTGATCTGATATGTCCGTACCGACAATTTTCTTGTTTGCCGAGTCGGGAAACCAATCGTCCAAATCGTTCTTGATCTGAAACGCCGCCCCCAAATGTCGGGAGAATCGGGCAATGGTTTCCCGATTGCGATAGTAAAAATCTTCATCGACCCCCCCGGCGGCAACTGCCGATAGCACGCCGATATTGAGTGCCGCCTCAAATGCCGGAGAAGTTTTGCCGACATAGAACCGCAGAACGTCCTCTGCCGTCGGTACAAGCCCCTTTGCCTTCCAAGCCAGTTCCGTTCCCTGTCCGACGCACAATCGACAGTGTGCCGAACTTAACACAGCGAGCATTTCCGTAACGATTCCGCTCGGTATTTCCTTCCGAAGTTCCGCTATCAAATTGTAGCCGTAACCGAGCAGATAATCGCCGACGTTGATCGCCGCAGCAATTCCGTGCGATTGATGCAGTGTCGGTTTGCCGTAACGATAAAGATCGCCGTCTTCGATGTCATCATGAATGAGCGACGCTTTGTGAAAGATTTCGACAGTCGTCGCCGCATTTTTGACCCACGTCGGTAACTGTTCGACTCGCTGCTCTCCCTCGGCGGCGGTACAGAGTGAACCTGTCAATGCATCATAGACAGCCAACGTGATGAAAGGTCGGTAAAACTTTCCGCCTCGGCAGGAAAAATCAAGGGCAAGCGATTCTGTTTGCAGGGCAGGTTCGTCCGACAACAAGGAGGTTTTCGTCGTGAAAAGCTGTGCCGCCCCTCGCAAGAGATGCACATAAGTCAGCGGAACATCCGCCGGATCGGCAGGCTCAAAGGGTGTTTGAATCATTTCGAGAACCCACTCCACGTCGGTGGTTGAATCTTGGCATGCTGCGGCGTGAAGCGGCACGGCAATGGCGGGAATACCGGCAAGTTGCAGTTTCTCAAACGCTTTTTCCAATGACCGAAGACAACCGACACCGAGGATCGCGCTGGTTTTACCAGAGAGAATCCATTGCATTACGGCGGGAGAACCTTCCGCAATGAGAACACGATAGCCGAGGGTTTCGGCAATGGATTTAAGCCGCCCGAGTTCGCACGCTCCGCATTGCCGACAGTGGAGTCCTTCGGCATCATAGGGAGCAGGACACTGTTCGGTGTGCCGCATACAGTGGGGCAAAAGCAACAGACGTTGCGAGACGGGAATGGTAATAACTTGTTGCGACCAGAGTTTGCTTCCGATAAGTACCATCGTCCAAGCGAGATGTTCTTCGTGTTCGACGATAGACCGCGCCCAGTGTTCGAGTTGATGCCGAACAGGCTGACCTTCCAACGGCAACGTTTCGACGAGCGACCGAATTCGCTGACGCTCTGTATATGCTGTCGGAACCTGCTGCATGCCGGAAAATCAAACTATAAACTGCGCTCCCAGAATAGCCGAAACAAGGGAAGATTTCAAGCCCGACCGATTCCGCCGGAGGATTGTGTCCGCGTTCTGTAGGCAAAATTGTTCTGCTGCCTCACACGTCCCAGCGGCGGCGGCCTCGGCTACTGGGAATGTTTAAGAGTTGCCGGTATTTTACAATCGTTCGACGTGCCACTTGAATTCCTTCGGCTTCAAACGTTTTTACGATAGCATCGTCGCTCATTGGTTTCTTTTTGTCTTCGCTATCGATGATTGCTTGCAATTTCAACCGGACAACATCGTTGGCAATGTTTTCGCCATTGTCTGAAGTATTCAAGCCTCCGACAAAAAGGCGGCGGAGCGGAAAAACGCCCCGAGGCGAGGAAACCCATTTTTCATCGCACGCTCGGGAAACTGTCGCGACGTGCAATCCCGTCACGTCGGCAATCTGCTGCATTTTCAGCGGGCGTAACGCCTGAAGCCCTTGCTCAAAAAATTCAACCTGATAATCGACAATCGCTTGGGAGACTCTCGTGAGCGTGTCCCGACGTTGCCCAATCGCATCAAGGAGCCACTGTGCCGATCCGACCTTTTGCCGAATGTACGCTCTGGTTTCTTTATCGGTGCCATGCTTTGCCAGCAAACTCTTGTAGTAATTGCTGACACGGAGTTGCGGAACACGTCCGTCTTCCAGACGGACGACGTATTCGCCTGACTCTGTTTTTTCGACGATGATGTCGGGCACCAACATCGCCGCGGGGGTGTCGCCGAAACCGGCACCGGGACGAGGATTGAACTGCCGTAACTCCGCCACTGCTTCATGAAGAATATCCAGAGGCAAGGCATATTTTTTGGCAATGATCGGCAATCGGTTTGCCGATACGTCCTCTAAACAAGACTTAATCAAAATCCGCAAGACGGCAACGTGTTCCGATTCGGGACTGATTTGCAACAACAGACATTCACGAAGGTCTTTTGCGCCCACTCCTGTCGGTTCGAGCCGCTTGACAATCGCCAATGCTTCTTCGGCAAGTTTCAGTTCTTCGTCTGTATGGTATTCGCCGAGAAAGTCTCCCAATTCATAAGGAAAATATCCGCTCGAATCAAGATTGTTGATGATTCGCAACACCATATCCCGGAGCGGTTCAGAAATATCGAACCAGTCGAGTTGCCGTTCCAAATGTACTTGCAATGTTTCACTGGGACTTGCTATGTTGGCGAACATGTCATTCCGAAAAGAGTCTTGTGCTTCCAACCAATTTTGCGACCGGACAGGCGCTTCGTCGATGGTATCGGAATAATTTTGGGCGAAATCATCGGCAATGGAAAACTCCTCTTCGGCATAATCGACTTGGATTTCCGACTCTTGTTCGTCGTCTTGTGCGGTATTATCGTCGGCATCATCAGAGGTGTTTGTGTCGGAAGAAAGTTCGTCAGGCTCATCGAAAAGTTCAGTTTCCTGTTCTAATACGGGATTCTCTTGGAGTTCCTGACCGATTTTTTGTTCGAGTTGGAGAATTGTCAATTGGAGAATCTCCATTGACTGAATCATTTGCGGCGTCAGGATTTGCTTCTGCTCCTGCTTCAGTTCTTGGCTGAGAGTAAAACGCACTGCTCCAACAAGTTACGGTTAACATAGTGCGTCCCATTGTAACCGTAATTTTCCCAAAAACAAGCGAACGGACAATTCTACAGGTTTTGTTGGCAGCCGGAGTACCTGCTCAATAATCCGGTCGCTACGGGTTTTTTCCCACAATGCACTTTGTAACGCTTGTAACGATTGCAACAGAGCGGCTTCACGAATTCTACTGTTTTTTTTCCCATCTGCCCAAAGCGGCGATGTTGCGATTGCCGAAAACCGGTGTAAACCGTCTAACCCTAAAATCAATCTCATTTGCTATGAAACTAACCAGCCGCTTATTTGTTGTTGCTGTTGTTTTCATCTTCGCTTCTGCTTATACTCAGCAGATGGCACTCGCTCAGGGGGTAATGTTACGCAGTATCGGAGCCGTCAACGCTTCTGTTGGCGGAACCGCAACGGCAATGCCGCTCGACGCAAGCGGGGCATTGTATTGGAATCCTGCCTCGATTTCCGCCCTCAAACAGAACGAAATGACCTTTGGGCTGGAACTCGTGTTGCCGCAATCCAAGGTTGAGTCGTCCGTTCTTGGACGTTCCGGTTCGACCAAAGGAGAAGCCGGTGTGACTCCCGTTCCCAGCATGGGCTTCGTCTGGAGTACATGTCCGAAATCCCCTTTTACCTACGGTATCGGTATGGCTGCTGTCGGCGGTGCCGCATCGCTTTATCCGCACGACGTGAGTAACCCCATACTGAAAGAACACGGCAAATCTGCTACGGTCATTATTTTGCAAGTAACGCCGACCGTCTCGGCACAACTGACCCGCCGGATGTCTGTCGGATTTGCTCCGATTGTCGATCTGGCATCACTCAATATCAATCCGATGACTCTTGGGTCTGATGTACGTGCTCCCCTATCTGCCCTTACCACTTATGGTACTCGTTATATTTGGGGTGCGGGATTCCAGGTCGGCACACTCTACGATTTCGAGAATAACTTCAAAGCCGGTTTTATGTTCAAGAGTCCCATCTGGGCAGAAAAATTGTACTTTACTGGCACAGACGGCAATGAGAACCCCGCCAGCACTAGATTTCACTTGAATTTACCGATGACTCTTTCGGCGGGTATTTCTTACGATGGTTTTCGAGACACAGTGATCGGAATGGATGTCCGCTACCTTGATTATGGTAATACTGCCGGTCTCAGAGACGGTGTTAATACCTCTACTGGGAGAGTCGATGGTCTCGATTGGGAAAGCGTTTTTTCGATCAATCTTGGAATGGAACGCAAGATCAACCATCGGCTGAAGGTGCGGTTAGGATATTGCTGGAACGAGAATCCAATACCAAACCGCAGTGCCTATTTGTGTGTTTCGGCTCCGATGATGACTCAACATGTATTTTCTTGCGGTTTCAGTTTCGCCTTTGCGAAAAATCTCGAACTTTCCACCGCATATGCCCACGCGTTTAAGGCGAAACAAACAGGAGTAATACCGGGGGAAGACGGAGGGACTGTAACGAACGTTCTTTCGTCGGATGCGCTCTTCGTGAGTCTCACGAAGAAGTGGTAGCAACTGGCTTATTTAGCCGGTGTTCCGGGTAATCCGGTCGCTCCGGCTTTCATAAAGACGTAGGCGGATCTCCGACCATACGACCATACCTTCAACTTTGCCTAAAACCTCACCGTAGAGAGGAATTTCAAACTCTGTGGAATCTGTTTCAGGACATCGGGACTTTCATCCTCGATGAAGTAGTATTTGATGCCGACTTCCTGAGCGGCTTTCAGTATGGCAGGATAGTCTGCCTGTCCAGTGCCGAGGGGAACGTCGTTCTTATTGTCGGTTCCGCCGCTGAGGTCTCCCCTGACTCCCTTGGCGAGGTCTTTCAAGTGCATGGACACCCAGCGATCCGGGTACTGTTTCAAAAGTTTAACCGGGTCTTGACCGGGATGAATCGTCCAGAGGACATCCATTTGGTATTTGACGAGTTCCGGGTCGGTTTTTTCCATCAAGAGATCGAACAGTGTGAGTCCGTCTCTGTACGGATAAAATTCGTATCCGTGGTTGTGGTAAAAGAACTGAATACCATGTTCTTTGAGCAGTTTGCCAGCGGTGTTGAAATCTTCGGCAAGTTTCAAAGTTTGGGCTTCGTCAAATGGAGTCCGATGCGGTGCCCAAGCGACTCCGACATATTTTATATTGAAAAACTTTGCGTTTTCGACTGCTTCGTCTGTTTTCTTGAGGATGTATTCAAGTCCAGCGTGTGCGGCAATGGGAGTGAGTTCGAGTTTTTTCAGGGTGTCCCGTAACTCTTCACGGGTCATACCGTAATGATTTTCGAGTCCGATTTCGACGATTTTGAAACCCTGTTCTTTGATGTAATCGAAGGCTTTGGCTCCATCCTGTTTGATTTGGTCGCGGAGCGAATAGGTTTGCAATCCGACGGGTCCACGGAAAGAGGGACTGGTTCCGACCTCGTCTCCGAGAGCGGCGAGGGGGAACGAAAACAGAATGCCTAATAACGTGATGTTCACAAGTGTTCTCATAGTTGTTGGGTCTCCATTGAGATTAGGGGGATACTGTTAAACAGTGGAACAGCGTATCATTCTGCATTGTACAGATCAAATCTGCCGCCGTCAACGCGGTCAAACGCCCTCACGTCCGCTCGAACATCTTGTCGATTTCCTCCCGTGTAAACACGACCGTTGAAGGACGACCGTGCGGACAGTGATGTGAGTTGATCTCTTCCGACGCAAGTTGAATCAAATGCTGCATCGCACTCTCCGATAAATACTCTCCCGCCTTGACCGCTGCCTTGCACGCCATACTGTGAAGCAATTCGTCCAGCAATTCCTCACGCCCCAATTTTTTGCCGACTTCCAAAAACGGTTCGACCATTGCCGATAAAACATCCTCTGGAGATGTCTTCGACAGTACCGCCGGAGATGCCGATATGAGCATCGTATTACCGCCGAAAGGTTCGACATGCAAACCCAGCGTCATGAAAAACTCGCTGTTTTCTTGCGCACAGGAAAATTCATTCGGCGAGAGATCGACCGGCACCGGCACCAAAAGCCGTTGCGATTCTAACTGCCGCCCTGCCTTCATACGTTCTTTCAACTGTTCGTACAAAATGCGTTCATGCAGAGCATGTTGGTCAATGAGTGCAATGCCGTCGGGCAGCTCCATAACGAGATAGCGGTCGAGCATTTGGACGACGTGGGGGGCGGCGGCAGGCGGCAGGCGGCAGGCGGCAGCAGAGTTGGCAACTGCGTCGTCGGACAAATCAGCAGAGCCGCAATCGTTAGATTGCGCACCTCGCTTTGCGCAATCTAACGATTGCGGCTCTGCTTTTTTGCCGCCTTTATCTCTATTCGGTAAATGATGAATCGAAAGTTGCGAATAATCGTCATCCTGTCGCCGTTTTGCCGCGTAGTCCGTCATTGCGCTGCGCTCCATTCCGGCTTTTGTTGCGCTCCCGGCGGTTTCAATTTTCGCAATCCAATCCTGTACCTGCTGCCGCTTCTTTTCGGCGGCAACAGGATCGAGAGTATGTTGCGGGGCTTCGGCAACTTCCCACGGCGGCGTTGAATCTGCTGCCGCCTGCCGCCTAGCGTCTGCCGCCTCCCCTCGGCTCCGCAAATCCGATTGCAAAAACTTTTCCCGAATCGCCCCCAAAAAGCCGGTGTAAATCCGATTAGAATCGAGAAACCGAACCTCCATCTTCGTCGGATGCACATTGACATCGAACATATCGGGCGGAAGTTCAATCTGCAAAAACGCCAACGGAAAACGCCCCGACACCAAAATGCCCCGATACGCTTCGTTCAAAGCATGCTGCAACGCCCTGTCCCGAATGAAACGCCGATTGAGAAAAAAGTATTGCATCCGATTGTTAGGGCGATGTTGATTCGGATGCGAAACAAAGCCCGATACACGAACAGCAACGTGCGACGGCGTTTCGATGGCAATCATATCACGGACGACTTCCTCGCCGAAGAGTTGACGAATTCGAGCGAGCGGCTCATCTGTCGGCGGAAGTTCGTGAACGATGCGTCCATTGTGTTTGAGCGTGAAGTGAATGTTCGGTTGCGGAAGTGCAAGCCGGGCAAACGTTTCGGTAACGTGTCCGAATTCGGTCGTGATGGATTTTAAGTACCGGCGGCGCACCGGCGTATTGAAGAAGAGGTTTCGGACTTCGATTTGCGTACCGACGGGCATACCGCAGGAGGTTGTTTCCGAGTGTTGTCCGCCGTTGCTGTAAAGCATTGCTCCTTCGTTATTTTCGGCGGTTCGGCTTTTGAGTGTTAGTTGACTGATTTCGGCGATGGAAGCGAGTGCTTCTCCACGAAAGCCGAAGGAGAGTATGCGGAAGAGGTCGTCGACATCGGTCAGTTTGCTGGTGGCGTGCGGTGAGATGGCGAGTGTCAGCTGCTCGGGTTCGATTCCGCAGCCGTTGTCCACGATTCGTATGAGATTGCTTCCGCCGTTTTCCAGCGCAATGTCGATTCGTGTGCTTCCTGCGTCGATGGCGTTTTCGACGAGTTCTTTCACGACGCTTGCCGGTCGTTCGATGACCTCACCGGCAGCGATCTTGTTGATCATGGATTGCGAAAGGGAACGTATCGTCGGCATAAACAGTGTTTTCGTATCGTTGTACAAACGGCTAGTTATCAGTTAAAGAACTTTTTCAATTTCTTGGGCTAATCGATAAATATCCGAAAATGTCGGTGTGCAACTCCCTTGTTTTCGCTTCCAATATCGCCCGTGTGCCAGCCAATGCCTGTACTTAAAATACTCCTGTAGTCTTGAAATTATTCGGTCTATGCTCCGCTGGGAAACCGATGCCCCAATTTTCAACGTTTTGATAATTTCATCTATCTCAATATCGTGATTAGATCTCCCACGCGGTCGATTAAGTAACTCTCTTATCCTTCTTGATCTTAGATCCTTAAGCCGTTTTTCGTGGCGGTAATGTATGTCAAGCCGTAGTGCCGCCTCAATCGCTGCAAACAAGGCTAAACTTGCATCGTATTCCGCTTCCTGTAAATGGTATGACAAACGTTCCATCAGTTCTGTTTCAGAACGTCCGAAAAAATTCATATTATTAGGGGTGTAAAAAAATCTCAACGCCTCTTGTCTTTCCGTAAAAAGACGTTTGATTTCCAAAAAAGTTTTGTGTTCACCAGAACGCACGAGTTTAGCCATTTAACACCTCCATGAGTGAACTAAAAAAGCTGTCTTGGTCCAATTCAACGAATCGAATATTTGGCGGTTCAGTAATGATTTTCCAAACGTAATTGCGCTTTCGGGTCATCCATTCTTCGGCATCTTCCTGTGCACGTTTCTTGTCTTCCGGCAACCAAGCAATACTGGCAAAGGCTTCCGGTATTTTTGCTTTTTTATCTGCTAGAATAATGCGTACTGTCCCCATGATACCTTTCAAATCGACTCGACCGGGCGTGCCGATGATATTTGCCCCCACCGGCATTAAGTTGGCGTGTCTGCCGTAAATGTGAATGAGTAAACAGGGTGCTTCATATTTGCCGATATATTCTTCGTCGATTGTTACGACATCCTTTTCTATCTGAACTGATTCCGATTCGATAAACTCATGCAGGAACTTTTCGACACTCTTATACAATTTTTCTAGTTGTTCGAGATAGGTGCGTTTTTTCTGTTCCCAGTCGATACTTTTTTTCCGGATCGCAACCGTTTTTTCTTGCTCAACAAAATCTCTGAATGCTGTTAGGCTCATGTTTTTCTCCTATTGTGTTGCGCCGGAGTATCGGCTAAAGACCTGCTAAATGTTACTGCCCAAAAACTCTGCCAGTTTGTTTTTCAAGTCGGATTCGTTGTCTGCCTGTATTGGCAATGATTCTAACAAACGAGACATACCGACCATTGTAATTGACGCAAAGTCGAAAGGCAACAGATAGACTGTTCGATGACCTCGCCGCCTCACCGCCCCGGTTTCCCGGTTTTGATATTCCCCCCTATCTTGCACCGCTCGCTTCGCCGATGTATAATCCCCACCACTGGTGGTACAGTGCCGTCAGTTACATTTGGTATAGTTCGCAAGTTTCTCCAGCATACGTCCATATACCACCCGGTTCGCCGGTTGGACGGTGTAGAAAATCATACCGAGCATGCGTTCCCCGTAAGGGAATGTCATGGGTATGACTTGCGGGGTTCGGGGTATGCGCTCTCCTTGTGCTTACGTCGCCGTCTGAATTGCGTGGCATCTTCAGTGGTATGAAGGGGAAATCCGTCTTGGGAGACATGGCGTTCCCGTCTTTATGACGGTGTCGTCGTTTGCCGTTCTTGCCTTCAACTTTTTGCCCCATAAAGACAATGGCGACGACTTGGTTTTACTACGACA
>Ga0099364_10009096_pt1 | contig 13845 bp, 9 predicted proteins | sample TergutTh196P3_FD_73070 | JGI IMG/M metagenome (GOLD analysis project Ga0099364, IMG submission 73070) | Microcerotermes parvus P3 segment gut microbial communities from Pointe-Noire, Republic of the Congo - Th196 P3 | ecosystem: Host-associated > Arthropoda: Insects > Digestive system > Gut ...
CACGAAAGTGGATGTGCCGCTGACTGTCAGCCTGCCATACACCCTGAAGCCTAACGAAAACCCCGCCGCCGTCCGTGTATGGTATATGGACGGTAACGGAACGCTGACAGACATGAACGGCACGTTTGACATAACGACCGGCATGATAACCTTCACCATCAACCATCAAAGCTACTTCGTGGTCGGCTACGACCCCGTGGCGCTTTGGGTGAATGTGTTCAGCGACGTATCAAAAAACGACTGGTATTATGACATGGTGGCATACGCCGGTTACCATAATCTGTTCGAAGGCGACGCCGGCAAGTTCATGCCTACCGACGGCATGACACGCGGGATGTTCGCAACGGTGCTGTGGAAACTCGAGGGCAAACCCGCAATCAGCGGAGTGACGAGTTTCCCCGATGTGGCGGCCGGTACATATTATTACGATGCTGTTATGTGGGCGGCTGAGAACGGTATAGTTCAGGGCGACAATGGGCGATTTAATCCTGACCGTGTGATCACACGGCAGGAGATGGCGCTGCTGTTGATGAACTACGCGAACTACAAGGGTTACAAGCTCCCGCAAAACCGGAGTATGCCGAGCTTCACCGACCGAGCGCGGATTGACGCGTGGGCGGAGACTGCCGCCAGAGCTTTGACCGAGGCCGGCATCATGAACGGCAGCAACAACGAGTTCATGCCGCTGAAGGACGCATCGCGCGCAGAGGTCGCCGGACTCTTCAAAAACTTCATACGGTTTGTCATAGGGGATAGGTAGCGAATGAAGTACAACTTCACGACAAACGCAACCATCGACAAGATGATAAATATACTATGGGGCTAATCGCTCATTACAGCAAGTTGACAAAATGTATCTGGCATGGTAAAATATAGTAGAGGTGATGCCAAATGCCAGGGCCAATGTCAAATGATCTTCGCAAAAGTATCATAGAAGCCAAAGCCCGTGGAGAAACGAACAAGAAAATAGCGCAAGAAAAAGCAGTAAGCGTGAGTACCGTAGAAAGAGCCGTTTTGTCAAGGTATTTTTTCAAAAAAGTTTATTTAGTTTATTTTGGCGAAATACAAAAAAGATAAAGTTACAAAAGGAGTCCGACATTGGACTCCTTTTACTGTGGTTTAGGCTCTTGTCCTTTATAATGTGTCCTTTCGGCAATATTGTTAAGTATTCGCTAATTCCACACAAATCTGTCGGTTGGCAGATTCGTTATCACTATTTCCTTACCTTGTACGCTACCTCCGGCGTTATGTGCAATTCCATATTCCTCCATATAAAAACGCTTGTACAAATCTCTAACTAAATCGCAATCATCATAAGTAATTATCCACGGAAATTCTTCTTTTAAGTGTTTTACTATCACACGCTGAAGATTCAAGTGGTCGCCTTCGGTAAAAAAATTCGTATAAAGTCGGCTTCCCTTAATAACATACGGAGGGTCGATATTCAAAAACATCGGAGCCTTCATTTTCATAAGGCTCATCCTGATTAGGTATCCAGCATCTTTATTATATAACTTTATTTTCCCATTAAGTTTAGCAATGGTTTCGATTTTACTAATTATATCCGCTTTGTTAAAGCGGCAGTCTACTTTGTATGTTCCTGTCTGTGCATAACCTCCGATGGGGCCGCCTTTAATAACACCTGAAAAATTCACACGATTCAAAAACAATGTTGCAAAACCGTCGATTAACGACCCCGAATCTGTATCTCGGTAATTTTGTTTTTGTTTTTCACGTTCTTCGATTGTTATGGGTGTATCTGAAATCAACTTAAGCAGATTTTCGGTGTCGTTAAGCACGGAATACCAAAAATGATAAATGTGGGAATCGTAATCATTAAAAATAGCCGCTTTCACTATACCTTCGCACAGCAAACCAACACCTATACCGAAACCTCCGGCAAAAGGCTCGACATACGTCCTGTCCTCATAACCGTTGGCAACAATAAGGTTTCTAACTTTTTCATAGATTTTTGATTTGCCGCCCGGATAACGAAGCGGCGAAAGCGACTTAGCCATGCTAACCCTCACTCACCAGATTTTTATATGTCATAAAAGCATTTGGAAGCCAATCCGTTAAATCGTATAGGTTAAGATACATTTTGCTTCGTGTGCTGTCGGGTTTTTTCCTCAATGCAGGGAAAACCTCAAATGCAATCGGAGTTCCCCCATCTTCATTGATTAGTTTGAGTAGTGGACGAAGATATTCATCCTGTTCACTTGTCTCATAGTCATCGGACAATTGCCCGAATTGTGCGTAATTAAGTAATTGCATTCCTAAATATCGGTCGAATAGTTGGTGATTCCGTTGATTCCAGTAGTTGTCCAAACAATTCTTGCATGAACGCGAGCATTCGCATCCAGTAAGAATAACTCGCACTTGTTCAAGCACCTTATCTAAAATCGAACCAATTAGTGAAGAATAACCTGCGCCGCTGGTTAAATTATCATAAAAAAACATTTCTATATGCGAATTTCCATCTCCGCTAATTCTCGGACGCCATCCACCGCTTATTTCATTATAGTCAATGTCCAAAACAAGAGAGACAGCCTTTTTGAGTGCCTCATGTAAAGTGGTTACGGCCGCACGAAGGATGCTTCTCTCTTCTGCATTACGATTTCCCACAAGTTTTCCTGAATCGTAGGAAATATCAAGCATAAACATATCCGTAAGAAACTCGTATCCAAGATATACCCCGTGAGCAACGGTTCCTTCGTGTCGGCAGAGCGGGCGATTATCATGATAGGGTTGTGAAAAAGCATATGTTGCACTTCCTTTGGCATCAGTAACCTCGGCACCGCCGCATTTTTTACAGACATTAAACCCTTTTTTGCTTTTTCCCATATTTACAGTCAGCACTTTGCGGTCAGGTAAATTGGCAAAACGGATTTTGCTCTGACCAAAAACATCCATCCTTGTGTCCTCTGGAACATAAGAATAGTATGGAGCCTCAGCATAGGTATATTGCTCATCTTCGTCTTCAAACTTCACTTCGTCACCTTTCACTGGTGAGAACCCCCACGGACGAAGCATTTTGTTTTTCACAATGAGCGAACCGCAATAGGGGCATACTGACAATCCGGCATCCTCTTGTAGCCCAAACCAGTTGCATTCGGAACAGATGAAAATATCCTTGTAATAGTCTATATTGTTGAAGTAAAACTCTGCTTGATTTGCTTCATAACCTCGCGGACGAGGATTAGCGTAAATACCACCGCTCTTGAATATTTTTTTATCAATGGTTACGAAACGACCGGGAGCATATTCGCTAAGTGATACGGCAATGTCGCGTTCAGGGGCATATTGAATATCTCGCGGAGCGTTCTTGCCTCGTTCTGATTCTTTTTCGACGAAGAACCTTACAACATTTTTCGGGAACGAATACGAAGGAATAAAGCCCTCACGGTAAAAGACATCAAATGCAGGCGTTTCTTTGTCATTGTTAATATATTCATCACGCTTGCCCTCGGCTAAAACAAGTCCGCATATTTCACGGAAATGCTCAATTGTTTTAATCGTTGATAATCCAGAGCTTGCAGAAAATTGTTCCGCAAACTCAATAAAGTTTTCGCTGTATGATTCACAAAATGTTATGACACCTATATCAACTATTCCATCGTATTGGCCTCTCATATCTTCTGAGGACATAAAACCGTTAAGAGTCAGCATATTAACGTGACGCTGCTTAATTTTAGGATTATCACGGTCAATCCACGGCTTGCGAGGCGCACCGGATATCATTTCATCAGGATGTTGAAAGTAATGACTGTCGTGTGTGCCACCAGAGGCATAAGTCACGATTGTAGATATGCCCGCATTTTTTCTCCCTGCTCGTCCTGCCCGTTGTTGATAATTTTCTCTCATAGGGGGAATGTTTCTAAGTCCGACCGCCGTCAATGAACCTATATCAATTCCGACTTCCATCGTTGTTGTGCAACTTAGAACATCAATCGAATCCTCGCCGTATTCTCCAGCGTTTATATCTTGAAACCGCATTTCATATTTTTCCGTGCGACTCCAAGTATCGCTACGAATCTCTTTGTGTGAAAGTTGCGCGGTATGTTCCTCGGTATCAATCGTATGGATGTTTCCTATCTTTTTTAGAGCATTTAGAACGGGGATACGCCAAAAATCAAAACGAGACAACTCTTCAATCCCAATGGGAGTTAAATCGGATGAATCAAAGCAAGCACCACAAAAATCTCCTATTTTGAAAGGAGACAGCTTTCCACACTTCACACACCGATACCACATAAAATCATTATTTGCCAACTCGATTTTAACTGCACTTAATTTTATGTAAAAGCGATTGGCGGGCGAAGAATCAAAAAATAAGTCTCGTATTTTATCCACGACTTTCTGCATCGTGGTTGTATCAAGACTTAACAATTCTTGAATCCGTTGGAGGAGACCTTTGTCCAATGATGTTGAAAAATCGAAGCTCAATCCGAATGTTTGGTTTTTGCTCCGTCCCGGTAGTCCCTTCCTTATATCGTCTTGAATAATATGCCCTAAAGCTGCGCTATCGTCCATAACATCCCAAAACATCAATACAAGCAACTGATACAAAGTGTTATTATCTATATTTATATCGGAATCCCCTAAATCATACAAGCAATCATCAAGAATAGACGATTGCGGTGCTAAGAAGCCTATGCCAATGTCTTTGAATGAACGTGGGCTCTCCGTAAAGAAAGTTAATATCTGTTCATAATAATCATCGGGCAAAGATTGATATTCTGCCGACAGTGCGGTGTAGTCTATGGTACGTCCACGCTTTTCTGCACGGGTCTTTGATGCACTAAATTTTCGTTTATCATCTGTGAATTTTTCTTTGCTTTTTCCGCTAAAGAAAGTTAGTTTATTTTGGATGCAAACATCCAGAAATGCAGGGTATAAATCCGCCAAAGAGTGTTCTTTCCCGTCAATTTCTAACAACAGCGAGGCAAGCATCACCGATTGTCGGAAAGCATCCGCATCAGATGATTTTGAAAGGTCTAATGCGAGTTTGGCAGCATTTTGCCGCGAGTCGGAGAAAAGCAACACTTTTTTACCTTGATTAACAAACTGTATATTCTTTTGCGGCTGAAGCTCAAATTGCGCTTTGGTCAGATTATAGAATGGTATGTTACCCTTGGTGGCTAAATCCACAGGCTTTTTTAACGGCATCGGCTTCTTGCATTTTGGGCATACGCCAAAATTAAACGATTGGGTTTTAGAATCGAACTTATCGCTATACACTACGGAAAGCAAGGAATCATCATCTTGCGGTGACAGATATAATTTCCCCGTAAATGGGTCAAGTGCGCCAATTTTATCGTTTTTATTCTTCTGATAGCTTTCGGGCATTACATAAAGAAGCATTTCTTTTAGTGAGTCAGCATCACCATTTAATCCGCGTTGCGGGAATACATACCAGAAAGGATTACCTTCGTATTTTTGCATAAAAACCCTGAAATAAAGAGCGCCGCATTTGATATGGTTGACAAGCTCATATATTCTTCCGCCGCACCCACATTTATCTTTTGGGATTGAAATAACATTTCCAAGCGGCAGTTTTTCGTTATCCGATTGTTTCGCGCAGTTACATTTGGGATTGGAACAGGCATAGAGACCCTGTAACCCACGAAGGAACATATGGAGTCTGACAGGGAATAAAATATTACCATCTTTTGCTGCCAGTGAAACCAATACCAATAAAGCATCAAGAGCGTTTTCGGAAGAAGCCACATCCCCAAAAATGACTTCTCTTATTTCGCTATAAGATTTAGCACCATCTCGGCAGAGTTTATTTAACTTAACGAAGGCTTCATATTTAGGAAGATTGTCGTACAGCCACTCTTGTGCGCTTTCTCGGCTAACGGTAGGTGGCAAAGAAATTTTGAACACAGATGCCGCAAAATCAATTATCCGCTTTATAATCTCTTCTCCTTGAACTTGGTCTGAGCCTATCGAGGCTAACGCCTCCATGTCTGTTTTTATTTCCTGTTCATCAGGAATCTCCTCTTTTGAACCAAAGAAAAACTCGCAAGAAACACAATTTTTTCCAGTCAAGCCGCTATAAAAATCGTTAATCGCAGACTGCTCATTTTGTGGCATACTTGCAGTCGTCAGGATGAATTGAACCTTATCGGTGGAAATTCCGAGCCGATAAAACAGCCTTTCCAAAAGGAGCGCGATTTCTCCGCCGGCAGAGCCGCGGTACATATGCGCTTCATCCAAAACAATAAGCAATTTGTTCTCTGCCGAAGATTTAAGCCATTCTTTTGTCTTATCCCAAATGTTAGCCTCGCGCTGGCGCATCAGCATATACTCTAACATAGAGTAGTTTGTAATAAGAATATCAGGCGGACAATTCTGCATCTCAAAACGAGTAATGAACTCGGCATCGAAAGGCGATGGCTTGTGGATATTCTTTTCAAGGTTTTCAATAAAAACACTTAGCCCGTCCTCGCCAAAACGCGCAGGATATTTGTTAATGCTTCTTAACCCTTCGATATTATTCGCTTGCCTTCTTTGCGTTTCGACATCTGCGGTTTCGTCAATTAGGTAGTTTTCTCTGAAAGTCATCGCCAATTCACGGCTGCTCGCTAATTTCGCATCACCCGAATATGGGGTTCTGCCTGTATACATACCGAAATGCGGGATTCGTGATGCTTGAGTGTCACGAGTAAAAATACCCTTGAAATCAGGACTGCCTATTATTTTTCTAAAGCGCGCCAACTGGTCTGAAACGAGTGCATTCATTGGGTAAATAATAAGTGTACGAACAGCCTCGTTTTTGAAACATATTGGGTGGTTCTTTGCTTCATTGAAACACTTTGCGATAATCGGCCAAAGGAAACATTCGGTTTTACCGGAGCCTGTGCCTGTAGATACAAACAAATCGCGGCCGTCAAGGAAGTATTCGAGAGTTTTAACCTGATGCTCGAATGGGTCGGCGAAAATACCAAGTCCCTTGGCAACCAGTTTTAACAATGATTCTTTGACCTCTTGCTCAATTTGAGTAGAGTTCCTTATTCCATCCCGTATCTTCTTATACGAAGCCGAGGTTTCGATATATGGTTCACGAGCGATATTTGTATACTCGGAACACATTTCGCCGAGAAGGTCATCGACATAAAGCAACAAAGTTTCGCTATTTGCCAAATAGTCGGACTTTATGTAGTTCTTCAACCTATCTCGAATAGCCTGATAATATTCTTGGACTCCGTTAGGATTATACACTTGGCCGCCCTCCCTTAATTTCTATTCCTATGTTCGCAAACACTTCTGCTAAGCTGTCAAGCAAGTCGTCTTTCACGATAAAATTTACTTTATCAAAAGCATTTCGCTCAGGCCACGACAATAACAACAATAAATAATATTCACGATTAGGCAGATGCCCTCCTATACGAACCTTCGAATACTGCTCATCAATTTTTATGACAGTTGCCTTTAGAGGATTGCCGTAATGGGCCTTTAGCGCAAAGGACAATCTTCTATATTCATACGATGTGAAACTATCATTTTGTTGCTCAACCGGTTCGTCGGCAAATTGCATTTCGTTATTTATTTTCATAATCCGATAAAACGGGCCCGTTTCTGTTTTTCTCGCAATAGTGCATTCTGTTTCGATGGATTTACCCCACGACATAGAAGGCACGTTATTAGATTTTGGATTGAAAAATTCTAACTCAGATAAATCAACATCTCTTTCGTAAAAATCAATCGAGTCAAACCGTGTGTTAAAGTACGTCTCACTCGATAAATTATCTCTGATGAGAAAATCCTTTATGTCAACCAAGTATTCGGTAGGGCTTGTAAATACTCCAAGCCCGTTAACCTCGTGGGTTCCATTAGGAAACCCAAAGAAAATAAATTTATTACCCATTCGAATAGTTCTGCCATAATTTGCAATCCGGTTGCGGTTATCGCTATCGGTCAGCAAATAACCCGTTTCCTCATAAATTTTACGCATTCGGACAGAAATATTTGTTTGCTGATTACTGATGTCAACAAAACGCTCAGTTATTTGTGGAAACAACTCACTGTAACGTGATAATAAATCGTTTATAACAATAGTCTGGTTATGCTTTGTTGTACCTACTGTGCCTCCCGTCGAGTTCATAGCCGTACTTAGACACCATTGACCTAATGCAGAATAACAGAGACGATAAATAAAGGATTCGTCGGATTCCTTTTGGTAACGTGGGATGCCCATTTCATTTGACATCGCGTTCAGAAGGTCATTCATTGCAAAAACCACCTCCTAAACAAATCCTTATATGGGCATTTGCCGCTGTTATCCGCATACTTAATTAACCGTTCAGAGGAGCTAAAAGGGTTGATTTTAAGAACATCTGTGCAATATGGCAGAATGTCAAACGCCAAAAAACGGCAAAGACCCATTTCGTTTGTTATGAGAGACTGCTTGTATACTTGTAATGCGCCCCGTAAGCCCAACTCCTCGAATACATCTTTTAAGAAAACAGACCAACGAGCATCTGGTTCAATTAGGCTACATACTGCTTCGTCTTCATCAGCATGAGAAGGGTCTTCTGTTAATTCAGTATCGCTTGAAAAAGCCGCGATGCGATTCAAATTTAGATAATAACAGTACCTCATTATTTCGTCAGGAACATAGGCAAGCGTATGGTCATAAACGACCGTACAGAAAATAATCTTGTCCCTGTGTTTTTCGCAAAGTGTTATTAGCGGAGTTTCATTGAAATTCCCAATAAAATTATCTAAACATATTATCCGATTGTTTTGCGACATGAAGTCGGCTATGAGTTTTTCTGTGACCTCGCCACCAAACGCCAAAGTAGGGACAATAGGAGTATTTACAAGTGCGTTTGAAACACACTTCATTAAAGAAAATCCTGCGCTTTTGCTAATGATAATCGGTTTCCCTTGAAATAATATCTCGCACAAGTGGTCTTTGAGTAGCGGATAATATTCAGTTCCCGTCGGAACACCGATGTTTTCAAAGTTGTACCCTAAATAATCCCTAAAATCATCAAGGTCTTTAGGACATTTTGGTTTACGGGTAACGTGTTGTCTGCTCATTTCTATCTCTTGTTGCTTGACGAGTTCGTCTCTGATTTTATGTTCAATCTGTAGCTGTTCATCCTTCGCCGCAGACAAATCGGTTTTCAGTTGTTGTATGTAAGCATCCTGTTCTTTTTCTTTTTGTTTGAACTGTTCTACAGACTGTTCGTGAATAAAAATAACATCACTTAATTTTTCAAGGTCAGAGTTCGCGCGTTTAAGCGTCTCGATTTCGTCAAGGCGGTCACTTAGCTTTCTGTTCGCTTTGCTTAATTCATTTTGAGCGCGTTCGAGTTCCGTTTTTATCTGGCTGACTTCATTAGTTTTTGACTCCAAACTGACTTTGGCATTTTCACGTTCAATATAAGAATCCTTAATAATCTTTACACCTACACTTAACAATGAGATAAAATCCTCAGAATGCTCTTCGCCTGTTAACTTAAAATACAATCCAATATTATCCACGAAAAAGCAGTGGGGCAGAGTTAGCAACAATGCAGATTCGTTGCTTTCGCCTTCTTCGATTTTTTCATTGATAGCGTCGCGTATTTCTTCCAACCACCGGCTAATGTGTTTCTCGATGTATGATGAAATAAAATGTTGATTCCGATTTCTGAAAAGAGCGCCGCTGACTTGTTCTTGATTTTTCAAACTTGTTGCGCGAAACCCCGGCATAACTTTCGCAAAATGTTTCGGATTTTGCTTAAAATATCCAATGGTATGTTGGAGCGGAATAACTGAACAAATATAGCGAATTTCGTCTTCGGTCATTGTAGGAAGGCACATCATATTCGCCCCTCCTCGATAAAGCGTTTTGCCGCAGAGTTAATTAACCCCGTTTTTTCGCAATATTCTATATATTGTAACGCGATTTGACTAAGGTTAAGCGATTCAAAATCGTCCCTGTTAAGTGTTTCAAGTCTTTTATAGTAGATAAGGGCATCTTGGAGCAACCGCTCTCCAGATATAACATTTGGCTCAGGCGGGACAATAATCGCATCCAAATACCCACTTGAATAGTGTCTGACTTCGCTTTTGGGAGTCATTTGGACACTTGCGCCTTTGCTCAATAGCAAAACGCCGGAGCGATTAAACATAAAGGATGCGTCATCAGTAACACAGAAGGTTTTATCGGTTTTTTGTAAAACAGATAAGTCGATATAAGCATTCGCTTCCTGTTCGCGGGTTTCAAGCATTAACTCGGCATTCTTCTTATAAATTTTTGTTTTTGGTTTAATAGCGACTTTTGTAAGATTATCAGAAATTCTCGAAATACTATCTGAATGGACATTGATGTTGCCGTGCGCTTGCAATTCAAAAGAAGAATGTATGTACGCGCACTTTGTCCTGATATGTACTGCATCATCAACTTGCGGAGACGGAGGCCACAGTAGTGTAAGCATTTCGTTAGATTCCAATTTATATTTCCATGCTTCAAGTTGCTGTTCTATTCTCGTGGATTTTTTAGTGAACGTAACAATGATACCGGCAAAATCGCGGTTCATAGTCCTAAACGTGAATGTTTTAGCTACTTTCACATCATTTTGAAAGCTCAAAACATGATACTGGTGAGTGAATATTATTAGGTAAGTGGTATTTGTATACAATATTTCGGTACGCACAAGTTTTGCTTGAAAACTATCGTCGTCTTCATATGCCTGTATTTTGAAGAATGATGGGTATAAAGTGTTACGCCTATCTTTACGAAACATTTCATATTTCCGTTGCTTCGATTCATTTGTAGATGAAACATAATACTCCCACGAAAACTCGTTTATTGGGATAAGTTCAATAACATTTGGTAGGAATCTACTGTCTTTTACCGGAACAGAAATGGTCGGCTTTGAATCAACTGAGTTTCTAATTTGAAAACTTGCTCCGTGTTGTTCATACGCAGCAATTTCTTCGGCATTAAATTTTACACCTGCGTTAAAGGTTTTTGTTGCGTTTGAAAAATAAAACTCAATCCTATCACGGGCATTTCTACGAGCGAGCGCATTACGGATAACTATGTTAGGATTACCAAGATAATTTTCGCACTATATATTGTTATTACCGCTACGGTGTCTGAAGTGAGTTGCTTGATTTTTACTATCGGCGGCACACAAACGGACTTCTTCCCAACAGCGAGCGCATTCATAGCGATATGGCTCAAATCCACCACTTCGCGCAGCAGATTCTGCATCCACATAATCGGTAAGAATTGCATCGTATGCCATTCGCATTTCTCAGCGCTCCTTTGCTACAATAGATTTACGGTCTCAACGCGGCATCCAGCCGCGAAGTATCCGTGCTTGTTGTCCAAGCCATAATAAGAGGGTAATTGGTCTGACGACGCTCCTTTTGGACTTTGCGTCCGCAAATGAAACAGTCAGCCATCCTCTTATTGCGGCGTTCGATTAGAGCAGGTAGTTCCGCTCCTTGCGAGTGCGTTCGTGTAACCAAGCAAATAGAATAGGCAATAAGCAAAACGGTGGTCGCCGATTACAAATCTATTTTTAAGGGGTTTTAACATGAACGCTGTTGGTATTGATGTCTCAAAAGGCAAAAGCAAAGTCGCCATTATCAGAGCTTACGGAGAAGTTGTCTGCAAACCTTTCGACATCACGCATTATCCTGACCAGTTGGCTGAGTTGGCCGAATATATTCACTCTCTTGAGGGTGAATCAAGGGTCGTTATGGAGCATACCGGCAAATACTCCGAGCCTATTGCCAAGTTCCTTTGCGATGCCGGTATTTTTGTCTGCATGGTCAACGCAAAGTTGACACACGATTACGGCGGCGACACCATACGCCGTGACAAGACGGACAAGGTTGACGCATTGAAAATCGCCGGGTATTGCCTTGACAAATGGGCGAAACTATCGCGCTACGAGCCTGCCCCGGACAACCGAAAAATGCTAAAAACCTACAACCGTCAGTTGAGCGAGTACACCAAGATCAAAACCATGCTGAAAAACAATCTCATTTCGCTCTTAGACCAAACCTTTCCGGGTGCGAACGAGTTGTTTTCAAGTCCCGCCCGCGAAAAAGACGGACATGAAAAGTGGATTGATTTTGTCGCAGCATTTCCGCATTGTTTTTGTGTCACATCTATTTCCAAGCGGGCATTTGCGACAAAATACGAAAAGTGGTGCCGCAAAAACGGGTATAATTTTTGTCCCGACAAGGCTGAATGGGTATATTCTGCTGCTCTTAACTGTCTGCCGACTTTGCCGAATAACGATTTTGCTCAGACACTTGTTATTCAAACTGTCAATCAGCTTAACAACCTTTGTCAAACCGTCGCCGCTGTCAAGTCTGAAATGACAAAGCTCGCATCCGCATTACCGGAGTATGATACGGTTCTTGCGATGCACGGTGTCGGCAAGGTTTTAGCACCGCAGTTTATCGCTGAAATCGGCGATATCCGCAATTTTCCCAAACGCTCATCGCTGGCACGTTTTGCGGGTATTGAGCCGCCTGAAAACCAATCGGGAACGTATAATCAGCACTCCCGCCGGATTTCAAAACAAGGCTCACCGCATTGGCGAAAGGCGTTGTTTCAGGTGATGTGCTGCGTTCTGCAAAAAAGTAATATTGATGAACCCACCTTTCAATTTATTGACCGTAAACGCTCCGAGGGTAAGCCGTACAAAGTTTATATGATTGCCGGAGCGAATAAGTTTTTGCGAATTTACTACGCCCGTGTCAGCGAATGTTTTGCATAAACAACGGCATAAGCGGTCTGATAATCGGCAATAATGTAAGTGCCTGCAAGCAGGATAGGGCTACGGTGGAGACCGACCCGAGCGGCTATGCAGGACTCGCAATACCGATAGCGGAAAAGACCGCCGCCCGCACTTGTTGATACGGCTTAACGCCATTTATATCAGCTTGGGAGCGGTTTTTTCATTGTCCAAAACCGCTTTTATCGGGCTGTGAGTCAAATGCGATAAACTCACCTTCGTCCAATCGCGAAAACTGCGATTGTTGCGGGGTTGTTTTGCCATGCTTGAAAATCAATGTTGATCACCTCCATAAATTACCTGCGAATTTTTTTCATTTTGGGGCTTGACTTTTATTAGCAGGTTTCAAATTTCGCTCATCGCTAATTTTACAGGGCGGTCATAGTGTCACCGAATATTTTTTGCTTCCGCTGCCAAATCCTCCTCACGTTCAATTCAGATAATTCCGAAAGCTAATATCCAGTATAACACAATAGAATATAGAATACAACTCATTAGAATAAAAAATATTCGCCCATCGAATATAATTATTCTAGGGGGTGATTTGGATGATAAGGCTACGAAGTTTGCGCGAAGAAAGAAAAATCAATCAGCAGAAAATCGCTATGGACTTGCAAATATCGCAAGCATCTGTCAGCAAATATGAGGTAGGGAGCGCGGAACCCGACATCGGAACAATAATTAAACTGTCTGAGTATTTCCATGTATCGACCGACTATTTTTTAGGCGTTTCAGAAACAAAAATACCCTTGCAAAAGAGCGATTTGTCGGATGCGGAGATTAAACACCTTGTTACATACCGTGCGCTTACGAAAGCTCAAAAAGAAAGAGTATCCGCTTACATTCAGGGGATTTTAGATGAACAGGAGTCATAATTGGCGGGCGATTTCTCGCCCACCTGTCGAATATTACAGTTCTGCACCCCACACCCGTGTCGGTTGCTCCCTCGTCACATCCTCCCGCATAATCCTCCCCGCCCCGCGCCGCAGAGCCTCCACGCTCCGCAGTTCCTCATCAAGCCGATAATATTCATCATATAGCCCATACTTCTCGGAAGTCAGCAACTCCAGCTCCGCTTTCCATT
>Ga0099364_10009097_pt1 | contig 13845 bp, 12 predicted proteins | sample TergutTh196P3_FD_73070 | JGI IMG/M metagenome (GOLD analysis project Ga0099364, IMG submission 73070) | Microcerotermes parvus P3 segment gut microbial communities from Pointe-Noire, Republic of the Congo - Th196 P3 | ecosystem: Host-associated > Arthropoda: Insects > Digestive system > Gut ...
TAACGAAACGCATAAAGACCTGTTGCCGGGGCTAACGGTAAGTTGCCGTATTATCGTAGATAAACTTGAGGACGTGCTGTATGTTCCCATCGAAGCTATTCGCAGGGAAGCCGGCAGGAGCTTCGTGTATAAAAAGTCGCTTACCGGCTTCGAGAAAGTGGAAGTAGAAATAGGGCGCAGCAATTCCGACTACACCATCATAGTAAGCGGATTGAACGAAGGCGACGAAATAGCGCTTATTGACCCGTTTCCCGATGCAAAAGACGATGACGAAACAAGAAAAGAAAGTGCAGGATGAAAAAAATATTCAGTATTCAATATTCGATGTTCAATTGTATGCTTGCCGCTCTGCTCCTTGTTTCCTGCGGAAGTCGGGGCGATAATGATACAGGAACGGGAAGCGCTTCGGTCGGGCAAACCATCATTGAATCGGGAACGCTCGAAGCGATAAATAATCAACTGTTTATTTTGCCGCGTTATTCAAGGTTTTGGTGGGAAATGCGCATCATCGGCATACTTGAACACGGCGCTATGGTTAGCGAAGGCGATTCTATCATACAGATGGACCCTTCGGAGGTCAATAGATTTATTGTGGAACGTGAAACCAATCTCGAAACACAGTTGGCAAACCTCGAAAAGATGCAGGTACAGCAAGCAAACCAGCTCAGCGACCTTGAATCAAGAATCAGAAGCGAAACGGCTTCGTTCAACCTGAAAAAGATTGAACTGGAAGCCTCGCAATTTGAAACCGAACGTCATAGAGCCATCAAACAACTTGAATTTAAGCAGGCTGAAATAGGTCTTGCAAAAGAAAAACGCAAATTGGAACTTGCCAAAGTTGTTATTGCCAACGATTTGAAAATTCAAGAAGTAAGGATTAGCCAAATCAGAAACGATTTGGCGAGTTTCGAGCGAATTATCCCCATGCTCACTATACGTACTCCTGTATCCGGCGTTTTTCAACGCGGACGCAACATGCGTACCGGCGCAATGCTCAACGCGGGAGACATGGTGATGCCCAGTTACAGCATGGGCAACGTTCCCGAACTGAAATGGATGAGAGTAAATACTTTTGTAAACGAAAACGATTTCCTGAAACTTCAAATCGGTCAAAAGGTAACAGTTCGCTTAGACGCATTGCCGGAAGTAGCCTTCAATGGCGAGGTGTCTGGCATAGGCAGGCTGTGCAGGCAAAGGGAAGAAAATTCAAGGCAGAAGGGCTTCGATGTGGAAGTAAGGATGCTGGAACCCGACGAGAGATTAAAACCCGGAATGACGGTCAGTTGTGAATTTTTACAATAAATAATTATGCACTATTCAGAAAACATACGTTTAGCAATCAGCGCTCTATTTGACCACAAGATACGTTCTTTTCTCACCATGCTTGGAATAATTTTCGGCGTTGCTTCGGTAATAGCAATGCTGTCGATAGGCGAAGGCGCAAAACGCGAGGCAATAGCAAAATATCAGGACTTGGGCGTGAACAATATCATCATACGCGAGAAAAAACTTTCGGAAGCCGAAATCGAAGAGGTTAGAGCGAAATTTTCGCAGGGGCTCTCGTTAAGAGACGCAAGCGCTATCAGAGAAATTGTTCCGGGCATTACAAAAATCGCTTCGCAGGCAGAAATTGATACTGAGGTCAGATATACCAACAAGACCGTTAAATCGACAGTATTGGGAGTAACGGCAAATTATCTGGAAATGATGAATTACAGAATAAAGCACGGCGACCTGATAAACGAGCATCATTTTAACATGAAACTCAAAGTATGCGTATTTGGTTCCGGCGCAGCCGCTACTCTGTTTGGACACGAAAACCCGATTGGAAACATGGTGAAGGTGGAAGACCAGTGGCTGGAAGTGATAGGAGTACTCGAATCGAAAACCCTTTTTACCGAAACAGTAGGCGAACTTGCCGCCCGCGACCTGAACACCGACGTATACGTTCCACTGTCTACTTTCCTCAACCGATTCAACCGCGAAAGCGCCCTTACAAGCGAGATACAGCAAATTACCGCGCAAGTGGAAAATTCCGGCATATTAATAGAAGCCTCAAAACTTATAGACGCAATTTTGAAACGCCACCATTTCAACAACAAAGATTATAACATCGTTATACCGTTTGAACTACTCAAACAGGAAGAAAAGGAAAGGCGTATTTATAACTTTCTGCTTGGCGCAATAGCCGCCATTTCGCTTATTGTAGGCGGTATAGGAATTATGAATATAATGCTTGCAACGGTTATGGAAAGAACGCGCGAAATAGGCACACGCCGAGCGATAGGCGCGCGAAAATCGGATATAATGAGCCAGTTTGTATCTGAGGCTGTAGCCATCAGCATTGTGGGCGGTATTATCGGGGTAATCTTCGGCATCGTGCTGTCGCTTTCCGTATCGCTATTTACGGATATAACCACCTATATCCAAATGTATTCGGTACTTATAGCGTTCACGTTTTCAGTTATAGTAGGTATAAGTTTTGGATACCTGCCCGCTAAAAACGCCGCAAACCTGAACCCGGTAGATTCAATGAGACATGAATAAAAATACATAAACAAAATGAATAAAATCTTCTTCATCTCAATGCTTTGCTGCCTTTCGGCAATAAACGCGCAGACTTATAATCTTTCGTTAGAAGAAAGCATCGAAATAGCCAAAAGCAGGAGTTCCGAAATCAGGATTCTGTTGCAGGATAAAATCGTTGTTGAAAACGAACTAAAAGCCGCCACAGCGTTGCTGCGCACAAACATGAGCATGTCATTCGTGTTGCCGCAATACACCGAAGCTATACAGGACAGGCACGACACCACCGGTATTTACTTCTTCCCCATAAAAACCCTTCGCGGAATAGGCAACCTCAATTTAGTGCAACCACTGCCCACAGACGGAATTGTCTTTGTTACCACAGGACTATCAGCAATCAACGATTACAACTTCGAGCGCCGCGTTACCACTTTCAGCACCCGCGTCGGGTTGAGCCAGCCGCTAAACTCATTTTGGGGCTACAACTCAATCAAAGCCGACCTGCAGCGCGCCCGCCTTAACTACGAACGCTCGAACAAAGAGTTCAAACGCGCCGAATTGAACCTGATATACGACGTTAGCTACGCCTTTTACAGGTTATTGCTGATGCAAAAAGGAATGGAAATAGCGCAAATGAACCTCGAAAGGCAAACGGAAGCCTATGATATATCTAAAAACAAATACGAAGCCGGGCTAATACGCGAAGTGGAAAGCCTGCAAATGGAAGTAGACCTTGCCGAAGCGCAAAACAGTTACGATTTGACTACTTTAGACCTTCAATCATACACTAACTCGTTCAATCGATTGATAGGTCTGGAATTAAACGCCATTGTTACACTGAAATCTGAAATGACAAACTATTCCATAATCAGCGTTGACCCCGACAAAGCCGTTGAAATGGCAATAGCCAACAGATTGGAAATAAGAGACAGGGAAATACAAATAGAATTACAAAAACTTCAAATCGAACGTCAAAAATCATTAGGCTTACCGCAAGCCAGCCTCGAAGCATCGTGGGAAAAATTCGGAGTAAGCGACCTGAATGTAGCCGAAACTTTCCAATCATCTGTTTCAGGCTCATGGGATAACCTTCGCGACCGCCCGTCGCAATATCAGGTCGGATTGACCATCCGCATTCCCATTATCGACTGGGGAAGAAACAGAAACCTTGTAAAAGCCGCCCAAGCGCGACAAACGCAAAATCTCATCAACAAAGAAGACGACGAGCGCAGCATAGAAGTAGAAGTGCGCAATCTGGCGGCAAGCATGCAGACTACACTGTCGCGCCTTCAATTGCTTGAAAGAAACGTAAGCGTAGCCGAGCGCAGCTACGGCATCACCCTCAAACGCTTCACCGACGGCGACATAGACAGTCAGGCGCTTGCCCTCGAACGCACGCGATTAAACTCTGCCCAGAGAAACCATCTCGACGCATTTGTCGCATACCAACTGCTTATATCTGACCTTACGCGGAAAACATTCTACGATTTTGAGAATGACAGACCGATAGAATAAATAAAAAAATATTTTCAAAAAATATTTTGCATTTTATTCAAAAAAATATTTGTACTTTTGTCCCCGAATAAAATTTAAAAATAAACAGGATGCTAAAAAAGGCACACATAGTTAATAGATTTATAGAAACGCAGTGTTATAACAGCACACATGGTCGTTTACCAGCCCGCCTCGTGCGTTTAGCCGTGCAGTTTGCGCGTTTAGCCACACAAACTGTATGTTTAGCCGCACAAACCGTACATTTAACTGTACAAACTGTACGTTTAGCCGCACAAACAGCGCGTTTAGTCGAGCAATCCGTGCGTTTAGCCAAGCAACCTGTACGTTTAAACAATTTTATTCACAAACATTTTATAAATAAATACTTTAAAAAATATGGCAAGTACAGATTGGCTGCCTACTTCGGGAGAGGCAGTTTTTAGAATGGCAACAAACTGGGTCGCATACATCCCAACGATAAGCAACCGGTTGACAGTTCCGGAAGACGCAATGAATGTTCTTACGGAAAAAATTACAGCGTTTGGGGCATTGTTTTTGATGCCGAAGTCGGCAAGAACACCGGCTATGAACGCAGATTTAAGTGTGGCGCGAAAAGAACTTAAAACAGTGATGCGCGACGTAAAAAGGCGTTATTTCTTTTCGCCGCCGCTAACCGATGGCGATATTATTTCGCTGGGGCTGAAACTAAAAGACACCACGCCGACACCAGTGGGCGACCCGCAGGGACAAGCAACGGCTGATGTGGCATATCTGGGCGGACAGGTTCTGCAGTTGAACATAAAGCACGTTGCCGGCACGCCGCCAGACCCAAGAGCAAATTACGGCTACAAGATATATTACGGCGCGTTTGCAGATAACGACCCGCAACCTGCAAGCGGAGAGGATTTGTATAAACACAGGTTTACGCGACAGAAAAAAGTTTCGTTTAAGTTTAACCCTACTGATGTGAAAAAAACAGCATTCTTCTGTATTCGCTATGAAAATAGCAAGGGTGTGGCAGGCGTGTGGGGACCGATGATAGCAGCGGTGATACCGTAGGTAATAAGTAATTAGCTGTTTGGAATAAAGAGTAATCAATATACAGTAATCAACAATTTTATATCATGTTAAAAAAGTACAGGGGACTTCTAAAAACTCACGATTTTACTTTTGCGACTTATTTTAAGTCTGCAACTCATCCTCCCAATCATTTATTTTTCTGCAAAACTAACGAATTTTTTATGTAACCAAAACTTTTTATAAAAAAAAAGTAAAAAAAGTAAAGAAAAATTTGATATGTCATTAATGATTAGTATCTTTGCGGCGTTATATTTTATAAAAAAGAGAAATAATGAAGCGTTTTAAAAGACATAGAGATTACGGATTTTTTGACCAGGATATTAGATTAAGCAAACTAAGTCAGTTAGGATATCCTTTAGAAAATTTGAATAATAACATTGATTTTGAGGTATTTCGGTCAATGCTTGAGGAAGGATTGAGCAAGGAACCTAAAGGTCCAGGTGGTCGTCCCCCCTACGATTATGTGATGATGTTCAAGATAGCCATACTTCAGCGCTATTTCAACCTATCAGATGAACAGGCAGAATACCAAATAAATGACAGGATGAGTTTTATGCGCTTTTTAGATTTGACGATAGCAGATGATATACCCGATAGCCGAACTATTTGGGATTTTAAGGAAAAGATTACTGATTTAGGGCTGGTAGAAGTAATGTTTGCTATGTTTTTAAAAGAATTAGAGAAGTTAAATTTGATAGTAAACGAAGGAAAAATCATAGACGCCAGTTTTGTTGAAGTGCCTCGTCAGCGCAATAGTCGTGAGGAAAACGAACAAATCAAGGAAGGTAAAATACCTGAACGAATAGAAGCCAATCCTCATGTAAAATCGCATAAAGACACAGACGCTCGATGGACTAAGAAAAACAATGTTAGTTATTTCGGTTATAAAAACCATACAAAATTGGATGCAGGCAGCAAATTTATAGTCAAGTACAAAGTCACTTCCGCCAGCGTACATGATTCTCAGTTAACAGAAGTTTTGTTGGATGAGACAGATAAAGGAGAATATTTTTATGCAGATTCGGCATACAGTGGTGAACCTCAGGAAAAAATCATTGCCGCCAAAGAGATGATAAACAAGGTCTGCGAGAAGGGAGCACGCAATCGTCCCCTAACAGACGAACAAAAAGCAAATAACCGAGAGAAATCAAGAGTTCGGTCACGTGTAGAACATATTTTTGGATTTATGGAGATGAGTATGAATGGAATGTACATTAATTGCATTGGCATAAAACGAGCAGCAGCCGTTATTGGCTTGATGAATTTGACTTATAATATGTTCCGTAAAATTCAATTAATGTCGGTTTAACAGGATAATTGTGTCTATATGTTTACACAACTACTTAATATTCAACAACTAACAAAATTCAATAAAAAACTAAAAAATTTATTAACCTCTAATTCTCAAAAAAAAATGGACCAAAAAAAACGCTGCAGGACAAGAAGGGGTTTTTAGAAGTTCCCTGTATGTGGATTATTGGAAAAGTTACGGTCTGAATACGGCAGCAAAATATTAATCACATTGGTAATGGATAACGCACGATATCAAAGATGTGCATTAGTAACTGAACTTGCAAAGAGTCTCAATATCGAATTGTTATTTTTGCCATCCTACAGCCCCAATTTGAATTTGATAGAAAGATTATGGAAATGGACAAAGAAAGATTGTCTGAATTGCAAATATTACGAGCATTTCACGGAGTTTAAAGATGCTATAAATAAATCACAAAGGTTTCAAAAAGCGAAAATAAAGAAGAAATGGATAGTCTATTAACGTTAAATTTTCAGCTATTTGATAACGCAATTTATGACAGAGCATAGCATATACAGAATAGATTAAATATCTTTATGGCGAATTGCTGAATGAAAAATTTGGAGAAAAATGAAAAAATGTTTGCAGATTGATAAAAAAGTTGTAATTTTGCAGTCGCAAGTAATTTGAACATTGCGTAGAATGGATAGAACCAAATTGGTAGATATATTGGGCGGTTCGCCGAGTGTGGAATTGTTGAAGGCAAGAAATAGAGAATTAATCCTGCTGTTTTTTGTGGATGTTTTTGAGTTGGAAACTGCTGTTTCTTCTGAAAATATTCATCACAAATTGTCCGATTACTTGGAAACACAGGGGGTTGAAGTAGACGATGAAAGCGAAATAAAATTTGGCGACAGTTTCGAAGAAAAAGCAAAAAAGTACATTACATCGTGGGCTGATAAGGGATTTTTGACTAACTATCAGAATGAAACCGGCGAAATTTTCTACGAACTTTCGTCACATTCGAGCAAAACAATTGATTGGCTGAATAATCTGAAAAAAGAAGAATATATCGGCGCCGAATCGAAATTCAAAACACTTTTCAGTCAGTTAAAAGAATTGGTTGAATTTACAAATGAAGATAGAGAAAAGCGCTTGCAACTGCTTGAAGATAAGAAATTAGAAATAGTACAGCAAATTGAACGTTTAAAAATGGGCGAAGACGTCAAAGTGTTTGAAGAATACGAAATTGTGCCACGCTTCAACGACTTGACTAAATTAGCGAAGGAGTTACTCTCGGATTTTAAAGAAGTTGATGATAATTTTAAAGCAATTATCAAAGAAATTTACAAAAAACAAACCGATATTTCACTGAAAAAAGGCAAAATTTTGGAATATACTTTTGATGCATTAGACGAATTGCAAGACAGTTCGCAAGGCAAAAGTTTTTACGCTTTTTGGGATTTTTTGCGCTCGCCCGATTTGCAGGACGAATGGAAAAATTTAATTCATGAACTCTATCAAACGCTTGAAGAAAAGGATATTGAAGTTAGTGATTATTTCTTGAAAAATATGAAGCAGCATCTTTACGATTTAGGTAAAAAGGTATATATGACGAATGATAAAATGGCTGAAAAATTAAGCAAAATTATTCGTGAAAATGAGGCTTCGAGAACTGAAATTACTAAAAATACTATTCAGGAAATCAAGAATTTACTAATTGATGTTAGTAAAAGAAAATTAAGACCGACTTTTTCGTTTGATATAGAAACAGGCGTAGACATAAACATACCTTTTGAACGCAAATTAACTTTTGAACAATCCGAAGAAATAGTGTATAACCAGAAGCCACAGCCGGCAACAACAAACTCGGACGATTTTTCTAATTTGAACAAGGTTTTTAATCTTTCGGTCATTGATAAAAATGAACTTCGAAAAAAAGTTAAAAATGTTTTAAATGAAAAGTCGCAAATAACAATTTTTGACATAGTTGAATATTACGGCGGAATATCTAAAGGATTGTCAGAAGTTTTCGGCTACATAGGGGTTGTAAATGATTTTAAAAATACCGTCAATGAAGACAAAACACAAACAATTTTGTTTGATAAAGAAAACGGAAAAACCATACAAATACCTGAAATAATTTTGACACGATGAACGCTGAAAACAACATTAAACCATATTCAAAAGCAATTGTACGCTTACTTAATAAAGGAACGGTAGAAAGAAATAATACTGTTTGGGATGATATTGTTACATATCAGACTGAAATACATGATTATATATCAGTAATTGGATTAGAATTAATAATAAAAAAAGATGAAGGATTTGCCTTTATAAAACAACGCACTATGGATGACGGTTCTACCTTAAACTTGGTTTCGAGGCGACAAATAGGATTTGAAACGTCTATTGTTTTAGTTGTGTTGAGATACATTTTAGAAGAATTTGATAACAATCCAATTGAAACACAGTCGTTTGAAAAATATATAACAAACACTGAAATTAAAGATGAAGTTGAGATGTTTTTGCCCGAAAAATACAATAAGGTTAAGTTTATCAAAGAATTGAACAAATATATTGATACAGCGCGAGACCTTGGCTTTTTGATTGAAAAAAGTAGAAAAGATGATGAAATACGATACCAAATACACAGAATTATCAAAGAAAAAGTAACACTTGACGATTTGCAGGATTTTAAAAATAAATTACAGGAGATATTATGAGTATATTTAGTACAAGTTCGAGCACTGCGGGATTTCGACTGCGTTATATGGAAGTCTATAATTGGGGAACTTTCCATGATAAGATAGTGCGTGTATGTCCGCAAGGAAATAATTCACTTTTGACCGGCGCAAATGCTTCAGGCAAAAGCACTTTGATTGATGCGTTGCTTACCTTGCTTGTTCCTACTAAAAATGATAGATTTTACAATCAATCATCGGGAACAGATAAAAAAGGCGCTCGCACAGAAGAAACATATGTGCTTGGTAATTACGGAAATATTCAGCAAGAGGGAGATGCAAGCACAACTACTCAAAGATTGCGCGATAAAAATACGTATTCCATACTTCTTGCTGCCTTCGAAAATACCGACCATCGCGTTATTACGCTTTTCCAATTAAGATGGTTTACAAATGGCGAACTAAAACGTTCATTTGGTTTGTCTCGCGAATTGCTTGAAATTCAAAATTTTCCTAAATTCGACGGTAAGGGAACATGGAAAAAATTGTTAGAAAAGAAATACAATGCAAACACAACAAAAAAGCGTATAGAATTTTTTAACGGTCCCACAGACTATGGCGAGCGAATTTGGCGTTTGTTTGGAATGCGTACAAATAAAGGCTTAACTCTTTTTAACCAGATAGTTGGCGTAAAGGTTCTTGACGATTTAGACGAATTTATACGTACAAATATGCTCGAAGAACGAGATGCCGAGAGCGAATATACTCAATTGAACAACAGTTTTTCAACGTTAATGGAAGCCAAAATAAACATTGATAAAACCAACGAACAAATCAGACGACTGCAACCGATTGATGAAATTGCAAAAAAACTTGCTGAAATTCAAGAAAAATTGGATTTTTTGCAACAATCAAAAGAGATTGCAGTATATTGGTTTGCTGCGAAAAACGTAGAACTTGCCGAAATAGAACTTAATAAATGTCGTGAGTATTTAAACAATTTAAAAACAGAATTAATTGATTTAAAGGAAAAGGAAGAAGAACTGAAACGTGAAGAACGCACATTATCTATTGCTATTGAAAGTGATGAAGTTGGAAATAAAATTAAAGATATAGAAAAAGATATTGCAAGACTTGAAAAAATCAAAAATAATCACATTCAGAAATTGGATGATTACAATAAAATTGCTCGAAAAGTTGGCTTTGCAGAAAACCCTACTCAAGCGACTTTCAAGGAAAATAGAGAGAGCGCCAATAACAAAAAGAACGAATTAGAAAATTCAATTTTGGAGAAAACCGAAGAATTAAGGCTGTCGAAAAACAAAAATGACGAAATACAAACGAGAATAAATGATAATATTTCGATAATTCAAACCCTGCAAAAATATAAAAACAATATTTCGGGACGAGAAGCAGAAATAAGAGAAGAAATTATATCAGCGATTGGCGCTACCACAGACGAAATACCGTTTATTGGCGAATTGATACGCGTTAAAGACGATGAGAAATGTTGGGAATTGTCTATTGAAAAGATTTTGCATAATTTTGCATTGAGATTGGTTGTTCCTGAAAAATATTACAACAAAATAAATGAATACGTCAATTCAAACAATTTAAAAGGACGTATTGTATATCAACGTTATAAGGGATTTTCGTCGCTAAAGGAATTTGAAAACAAAAAGATTAGTCAAATAAGTCTGCTCAAAAAAATCGAATTTAAACCAAAAAACATTTACATAGATTGGTTGGAAGATATTATTTACAAACGATACAATTATGCGTGTGTTAGCGACATTCAGGAATTTAACTGTTATAGCGAGAGGGCTGTAACTATGGAAGGTTTGATAAAATCAGTGGAAGGCAAACATGAAAAGGATGACCGACCGCACGTGCTTCGAAAAGAAAATTATGTGCTTGGATGGGACAATAAGGAAAAAATAAGATTAATTCAAACCGAAGTACGAAATTTGCAAGAGGAACAAAAGCAAGTTACTCAACAAATTCGCAGTATTGGTAAATCTATTAAAGACCTCAATGAATTGAAAGATAATTTTTTAAAATTTTTTGAAACATTTACCAAGTTTGATGATATTGATTGGCAATCATATTCTAAAATAATTCAAGATAAAGCCGATGAAAAGAAGATTTTGGAGGAAACAAATGATAGAGTAAAGGCTCTTCAAATGAAACTTTCAGAAGTAAAAAAAGCTTTGGAAACTTTGACCAGTACAGTAATATTTAATAAGAACGAAGCAATTTTCAAAACAAATAATGAAATTGAAAAAATCATAATTAGACACAGAGAAAACAAGCAGTTAGTTGAAAATTTTGATGTGATTGATACAAATAGATTTGAACAAGATTATTCAGTTTATTTAAATGTAAGTTATGAAAACATAAATAATAAACAGAAAGAGTTTCAGAACAATAACAATACTGAAATAAATAAACAAATTGATTTAAAAAATCAAAACGAAAGAGAGGTTGCAGCGCTAATTAATTCGTTCAAATATCCGTCTTCTGATATTACTGAAAAATTTCGAGATTGGCGTTCAGATGTACATAATCTGCCAGATTCTATCAATATTGAACTTATTGGCGAATATCAATCATTCTATAAGAAATTAATTGATGAAGACTTGGTACGGTTTGAAAAGAAATTTAATGATTATTTACGTGAAACAATTACTAATAAAGTGAGCGATTTCAGAATGTTTTTTGAAAACTGGTACGATTCCATCAAAGAAAACATTCGACTTCTTAACGAATCGCTTAAAGAAATTGATTTTAACAATAATCCGGCTACTTATATTCAACTTGTTGCGCCGACAAAAATAAGTGATGAAGTCAAAGAATTTCGTGATTTATTATTGAAGTCACTACCCAACAAACGCGAGGTAGACAGCACTATAGACGGAAGAAAAAATCATTTTTCAAGTCATATTCAGCCGCTAATAGAAAAACTTAAAAACGAACAATGGCGCAAAAAAGTAATGGATGTTCGTGCATGGTTCAATTATAAAGCCGAAGAATTTTATCAGGAAACAAATAGAAAAAAATACACCTACGAAGGTATGGGACAATTGTCAGGCGGTGAAAAAGCACAATTGACGTACACTATTCTTGGTTCGGCAATCGCATATCAATTTGGTTTGACAAAAGGCGGATTACAATCTAATTCATTTCGTTTTATCGCTATTGATGAGGCTTTTAAGTCGCAAGATGAAGACAAGGCAAGATACCTGATTTCATTGTGCAAGCAACTGCATTTACAACTATTGGTTGTCACTCCCAGCGACAATATCCACATTGTGGAAAATGACATTTCATTTGTGCATTATGTGGAGAGAAACAACGCTGAATCAAAACTTTACAATATGACAATAGAACAGTTTAAAGAAGAACGCGAAAAATATATAAATCAATGATTCATCCCAACGAAATACGTAAAAAAGCAGAAAGAAAGTATGAAACCCCCTATCTGCAATCTGTTGTAAATGACCTTCCATTTACCGAAATTGTTATTATCGGCAACAAAAAAACAAGCGATAATTTTACTGATTTTGACAAAGAAATATCAAAGTTGATAGATAATTCAAAAGAGAAAAAGGGTTACGGATATTCAGTAAAATGGCAAACAGTAAAAAAGAAAAATCTTGGAACACAGGATATACCCGTTGAAATAAGTTTTCAATCCGAGTATGATTTTTTGAAATATCTGAACAAAGAAAAAGAAGTATCAGAATTTCATAAAAATCGCGATTTAATTCTTTCAAATTTTCCCGAACTAAAAGACTGGATTTGCAAAAACCCTCTAAAAATAATTAAACATCACCCTAAATGGAATGATATAATGCTCGTGTGCAACTATTTCAAAACCACTCCAAAACCAAATATGTACATTCGCGAACTGCCAATATGGGTTCATACCAAATTTGTAGAAGAAAACAAAGGGATTATCAGAGAATTGTTAGATATTTTGATACAAGAACATGTTCAACATGATGAAAAAGACTTTGAAAAACGTTTTAATCTGAAATATGTTGAGCCAACAGTACGTTTTCGTATTTTGGACAAAAAAATCAGCAAAGATTATTTTTCAGGAATTGACGATTTGAGTATCACGGTTAGTCAATTTGAAGAATTGAATTTGCCAATAAAGCGTGTGTTAGTTGTTGAAAACAAAACAAATTTGCTTACTGTTACTGAAAATCTCGCATTAAGTTTGACTTTGCCCGAAATGGAAGCAACGATAGTAATATTTGGCAGCGGCTATAAGGTTGAAATTCTGAAAAATGTAACATGGTTCAATCAAATAGAACTGCTTTACTGGGGCGATATAGACGCACAGGGATTTGAAATTTTATCGCAGTTCAGAGGGCATTTCCTTCACGTAGAAAGTATTTTTATGGATAAAGAAACGTATGAAGCGTTTGAAAGCGATGTAGTTGATGGAACTGAAAAAGAAAATTCTGCGCCAAATCTAACACCCGAAGAGCATGAGCTGTACGCCGACTTAAAAGAAAATAACAAGCGTTTGGAGCAAGAAAAAATCTCGTATGAGTATGTCGGTAAGTTTTTTGAAAAAAAGTTTGCCACTTCAAAAAAAAGTATTACCTTTGCACCATGAAAAATATAGTAAAAATTTTAGGTTTCGTGTTTTCGACAATGCTTTTGTTGTCAGTCAGTTGCACCACACAAACGCCTGAAAGTCAAAATACGGTTTCGGTTTCGGGGATAGGCTCTGTCTCTGTGCAGCCGGATATGGTGCAAATCAACGTCAGTTTTTCGCATGTTGCGCCAACAACA
>Ga0099364_10009098_pt1 | contig 13844 bp, 13 predicted proteins | sample TergutTh196P3_FD_73070 | JGI IMG/M metagenome (GOLD analysis project Ga0099364, IMG submission 73070) | Microcerotermes parvus P3 segment gut microbial communities from Pointe-Noire, Republic of the Congo - Th196 P3 | ecosystem: Host-associated > Arthropoda: Insects > Digestive system > Gut ...
CAATCAAATCTACTGTGTTATATTTGTGAGTAGCAAAATTAGGGTTAAAATTCTCAAATAGATACATAAGTCCTTGATTGCTAAACTTATCATTTATCAAAAGCCAATCAATAACATCTTCAATGCCTAAATTGACAAGACGAACCTGCAAATCTGTGTTACTCTCAATGTACGGGATTTCTTCAAGCCTTGCTATAATATGAAGTGAACTTTTTGTCTTTTCAAACTCTTTTTCTAAGGTATTGTTAATAGTTTTTTGCTGTTTAGATACATGAATTTTTTCCGGCTTGTATTTAATATATTTCTCTGTTTCCGTATGGTTGAATGCGTTTTTGGAAATATTGTATATTCCGAATGGAGAAATAATAACAAGCATTACCAATACTACCGCAACTATATTAAAACGACGCTTGGGAGTGAAAACGAATGTAGTTGACATTGTAGTTGATGTTGCAGTTGGCATGGTTATTTGTCGTTCGCTTTTTGCTTTTTCGCTTGCTTCGAGTTGTTCGAGTTGCTCAATATATTGCTTTCTTATATAAGGTTTTTTCAAACATTCATGATATGCCTTGTTTATATATTTTCTTTTATCGTCTTGTTGTTTTATTTCTTCGGGGCTTTTCCCGGCACTTCCTGCACTACTATCATTATTGCGAGATTCTCTATAATACGCCGCTTTTATTTCCTTATCAGTTGCATTGCGAGGTATATTAAGGATTTCAAAATAATATCTGTCTGTAAATATATCATTATTTTCCATTTAAATACTTCTTCTTCTAAATTTTTATCATTTTACAACTTGTCCTTTAGAAACTCCAAAAGTGGCTTTATAGTGTTTATAATTAAGCACAAAATGCTTTGTTCTTCTGTGGTTTCGGGTTGGTAGTATGGTCTTTTTTCTATTTTGAAGTTGCCGAATTGGGTTGTTAGGATTAAGGCGTTATCGACGCTTAGGGTTGCGAAATCTTCGGGTTTTATTCTGCGTTTTTCTACTTCTGCAATGTTTTTGCCCCAACCTAATATGCTAAAAAATGGTAGGGTGAATGCTTTATGTTTATCATTAAACGTGCCTATACCTCTTGAAAATATTTCTTGTGTATCGACATCGTTTGCGCTTAAAATCGCTTTATATTGGCAGTTATCAAGTATAATTCTTCTTACATCTTTACCGTATATATAGTCAAGTTGCGCTAAACTTTGGATTATAGGACAAATTGTTATATTTTTGCCTTGCAGGGTGGCTAAACCGTCTATAATAGTGGGGATTTTACCTAATCGAGGGAACTCGTCAAGGACGAATAAAATTGGCGTACTTTTGCGTTCGGTGCGTTGCTCGAAATGTCGCATAAACTGGCTAACCATTAAGGTTAGTATGCTGTTCCACTTTCCCAATAGATTTTCGTTGATGATTAAATAAATGTCGTTTAGTGCCTCTAAATCATGGGGCATTATGTTATTATGCCGTGATAATGCAAATTTTAAGTCCTTATCGTCTGCAATTTTTACAATGCTATTACTTAAATGTGAGTGGATAGCAAAGAATGTTTCGTCAGCCATTTTAACAAAGCTGTTTATATACATTCTTGCTTGTTGATTATTACTTGAATAAATTATGTTTAATAACTCTTTTGGCTCTGTTGTTTGGATTTTTTCAAGGGTATCAATGAACGAATAACCGCAATCGTAGAAATATAGTATTATGCCAGTTAGCATATTTTGCGCGCTTTCACACCAGTAGGGTGACGTTTCTGTTGGGGATAGGGGAATTAGTGCCCCTGCCATTGCAAAGGCTTCTTGTGCCGGTTCTCGGCAGTTTGTGAACACAAAAAATGGGTTATAACCGTAGGTATTTTTATCTAATGGATTGAAAATTTTTATTTTCCTGTTTGCCTCGTCTTTTGTTTCTTGATATAATTCTCCTTTGATGTCAACGACAAAAGCACGATATTTCCACGCCCTTAATGTCGGAATGGCGATACACGAAGTTTTCCCGCTTCTTGTGCCGCCGACGATTAAAACATGACCGTCTTTTTGTTCTTCTCTGATTACATATTTTTTGTTCCTGCCACCGAAGACAATTCCGCATTTGGTGCAACTTAACATTTGTTTTGGTATTTTATAGCTTATTCCCTTGTTTTTATCAATAAACCTATTGCGTCGGAGCTTCCATAACATCAGCCGTGTGCCGATTGCGAAAGATAAAACCCAAAAGATGTAAACGATAACTAGCAAATGTTCGCCGAATATATCAATCCAAAGAAACACGCTTAAAAAGGCTAAAACAAGGAATATCCAACCTTTTCTAATGCTTGATATTGTTAGTGTTGTTAAAATGCTGATAGCGGCACTAACAATGTTGAAGATTATATAACCTTTCACTTTGTTACCTCGTGTTATGGTAAAAAATTATGCTTTTTAGTTAGTATTTCGGGGTGGAGCTTGGAGGGAATGTGAATTGCTTTCCGTTCATTGGCTTGGGGCTGTCGCAATTCTTTTTTAAGTTGAGAGATTAAAAGGTCGGCTTTTTCGATATTGATATTATACCGTTTTTTGAAATCGTTCTCTAATATCTCTTGACGTTCTTTTAAGGTATCTAAATCTTGTTGAATTTCCGTTTTCCTTTTGAATTGAAAAAAGTTGATATTTAATTGTTCGGCTTTGAGGTCTTGCACTTGGTTTTTAATGGTTTCAAGCTGTTCTTTATACTCGGCTATGTTGTTAATCTCGGTTTCGGTCGCTTGGGGTGATATAGGGGAAAAGATTTCAAAGATACTCCTTGTCTTTGGCTATATGCTTTAAATAGTCGGCAGGGGACATTATAAAAGGTTCGGCAAGAACAAGTAAATCGTCATCACCAGTAATAAGAATAGCATTATTCTCTTTCGCTACGTCATAAAAAATTTTGTCGTCAGGGTCACGAATTTCAATATTACTTGGCGCAGGGTGGTTTACTAATGTGCCAATTTCTTTAATATCTTCGATTGCTAACTCTTGATATTCTACGTCAAATTTAAATTTTGGTTTTGCCAATGTTTGTTCGTATTCTTTGAGTATTTGGGGACTATAGCACAGCTCCACTTTTCCGTCAGCAATTAAATCCATAACTTTTGAAGGGGAACCAGATATAGACTTTTTAAATGATATGAAAATATTTGTGTCAATAACAACTTTCTGCATTAGCGTTTTTCTTCCTTTCGTTCTTGCCTGACTTCCTTTATGATTTCGTTTATCTCATCCATATTCATTTTATCTGTGCCATTAATAATAGATTGTTCTTGCATTTTTTTGTTGTTTTCCCTGAACCTTTCCAACGCCTTTTTCCTCGTATTTTCAAGTTTGTTAAACTCCTGTTCGGTCATGACAACCAACTTTTCATTTTCGGGACATGATAACAACACTTTTTCACCGCGCATGACGCACTCTGCAATGGTTTCAAAATTTTTGGGTAATTCCATAACGTACATAATTAACAACTCCTTCTAACTATATTCTAATATATTTTTGCAAATTTGTCAAGCGTTTTCACGGTAAAAACCGCCTTTTAAAGGTCAGTTCTTCGTCTTTCGTACTGTTCAACTGCTTTTCGGCTTGTATAATCAATATTCGTTCATTTATGCTTTCCGGTAACTCGGTCAGCTTTAAATCATTATCAATCTCGCTACTATCAAAGAAATAGTGCCTTATTGCCGTATCTTTAAGGCTTTTATACTCATATTCCGATAAATCCTTTTTGCTCCGCATATTGATTAACTGACTTCGTAGTATAGTAACATTATTCTTAATATCTTGCCAATCATTCCGAAGTCGATTTATTAAAGTGTCCGCTTCCCCTATTCTTGCGCTATAACGTCGTTCAAAATCATTTTTAATAATATTGCGCCGTTCTTCAAAGGTTTTTAAGTTGATTTCAAGTTCATTTTTCCGCTTAAAATCAAGAAATCCAATGTTCTCATGCTTATTTTTGAGGTCATCAATCGTCTGTTCAATGCTCTTAAATTGCTCTTTGTATTCGATTATATTTTCAGCTCTTGTCGTGATGTCTTTCAGCCTTCGGCTGGCTGACATGTCCTTATTAGTAGCATTATCTATCTTTTTTGACAGCTCTATATACTCATTTTTGATTTTAGCCAAATTTTTGGCTGTGATTTCCCTGTTTATGTTGCCTCGCTTGGTTTTAATGCCCCTTTGCTCCATTTTATGCGCCTCGTGACCTAAATGTATTGTCGGTATGCGGTCAATTCCTTGCTCCTTGTAACTTCGGTGGTCTATGCGTATATCAAGCCCTTTTTCTTCAAATTTTTTGTTATTAACCTCTGCCCACTCTCTGCGCCACTTTGTCATGTTTTCAGTCCTGTTCCACTCTTTCCGGCTCTTGTCATGCTTTATAAAGCCGGTTTCGTCCACATCACGAACCGTCAACAAAATATGTGCGTGTGGGTTGCCGTCACCTTTATCATGTATCGCAATGTCGGCACACATACCCTCTTTCACGAAAGATTTGGTTGCATATTCCCTTACAATTTCAATTTGTTCATCACGGCTTAGCTCTCTTGGCAATGTTACATCAATTTCCCTTGCAAGCCGTGAGTCGTGGCGGTTTTCCTTTTGGTCTACTGCGTTCCATAAGGTTTGACGGTCTTTGAATATCTCTGGTGCGTTTTCAGGTAATATTATTTCGCTGTAAACTACGCCGGACTTGCGAGAATAGTCATGCGCCATGTCTTGCGCTACGTCCTCTATCCGTTCAGCCGCTCGATAAGCCGCCGAACCCACAATCGAACGGACATATTTTATCGAACTGCCGGAAGTGTAGGCTGACTTTGCAATCGCCAAACGACCTGTAGAACGTCCAAGAATGTCCAAATGGAAATGATACTTTGCCATAAAATGCCCCTTTCGGTTTGATTTTTTTTTGCTGTCCCGCAACTTTCAAGTAAGTATCTTTTGGTTGATGATGTAGGTTGGCACACGTTGGGCTTGTTCCAACGTGTAAGTGCGCTTTTCAAAATTTTTATATAGCCGCTGTCGGCGTTGGAGTGCGGAGCATGGAAACGGCGGTGACGGATATATAAAAATTTAGCGTGAGGAAGTAAAATATTTTTTTGAGCGAATGCGAAAAATTTATTTTGCTGACGAACGCTCGGACGAAGCGAAGCGGACGGTGAGATTGCTTTTTGGTTAATAAAAAATATCCCCATATATGAGGATATTGTACTATATGTTTATTAAGTAAATATTAACACAGAATTTCTAATTCAATAAAACGTGAATTTCTTTTCCTAACTTCATGATTTTTATAATTAATCAAGCCACATTCGCAAGGCTCGTGTCGGAGAGTTCCACCTGATTGTGCTACTTCTCCGGAAGTTGAAAGGTTATCATCGTTTTACGCCTGTGTTGAAATTTTTCACCCTAAATTTAAACACCCAACTCTAAAATTTTGTTAAGCAATAGAAATTGTCGTCGATGATATAAGCATTGAATGCCGTACGTCTGCCAAGCACGTAAATCGTATATAATGACCTCGTTGCAGTTTTCTCCCCGCTGCCCTTGCTCTCCATTTCGCCGCCTACCTTGCGATACGCATACCCTGTTTCCAAATAGAGCGCACCATTTTGCCAAACTACGTTGAATTGCTTTTCCGTTCTGTGGAAAACGTACGCAATATCGCGCACATTAAAATAATCAACACTATCTATCGTATATATGTTAAAATTGACAACCTTGTTACCCACCATTAATGGCGTAACTTTCGGCATTGCGGTAGGCGAATAATAACTGCCTGTACTCTTAATATCTTTAAAATGTATAAACCCGTCTACTTCCGACTTATGTATAACACGCACTTCATATTTCCCATGTTCCAAACGGTTGTACTCCTCCAACGTCACATAATCGCCGTCAACTTCTGCGACCCATGCGACATGACCCCAACCACGACCAACCCTTATCGTATTGTCCCACCACGCAATACTGCCAACCGCAGGAGTATTATCAACTGCAACGCCCATTTCTCTAGCTCTCTTTGCCCAGTTCACCGCATTCCATTCCAAGCCTTGCGCTTGAAGTTCAAAACCGTTCATAGAGCTTAAACGCCAGCAGACAAAAGAAGTGCATTCGCGATTAAGAACGCCCCAGTCATCACGAGTAGTCTGACGTGCTTTATTTCTCCATTGGGTAGGGTAATCGTCATTCCATAAATTAGAACTTCTTTGCACAGGCATTGGTTCTGTTGTCGGCATCGGCGTAGGCGGGGAGCTTGCCGCTGTTGGTTGTGGCGGTGCAACAGTTGTCATCACAGGAGAGGGAGGCACGGCTGTTGTCGGAGGAGGCGAAGTTGTGGGATAAACATATTTGCCGTTACCGCTTGGTACGCCATTTATGAACTCTCCCTCATATACAGTATCATCAGCCCACCTATAAACTCCATTACCCGACATTACATTGTTTTCCCAGTTACCCACATACATATCATTGCTAACCCATACATACGAGCCTTTTCCCGACCTCACGCCGTCAACAAAATTCCCCGCATACGAATCGCCGTTCGCAAGTCTGATTGTGTGGAATCCGTTTAATTTATCATTTGTTTGTGACTCCGGCGTTGTAGCCTCTGTTGTTATCTGTGCAATAGTAGTCAGTATTTGGGTAGATGTTATTGTTTCTGCCGTTGTAAGCGTTGCGATAGTTGTCGGGTCTACTTCGACAACTGTAGTGCTTTCAGCCTCCATTGAAGCCGAAGCAGTCGGCTCAATAGCAACCACGTCAACGGAAACAGCCTCATCTTTCATGGTACACGCAATATGTGTAGTTAAAATCAAGAGTACGCCAACGCCTAATATAAACCACTTTGTTTTTTCTAAATTTTTCATAAAACATGCACTCCTTAACGATATTTGATAAGTTTTTGCTCAAAAAGGTAGGACTTTTTGCGTTATGGAGTTTATATTTTTTTTACACTTTATTATTAACTAAAACACATTGTTATCGTAAAATTATGTGTAAATATAACAAAAAATAGTCTGCTCAAAAAGTCCTACCTTTTCGTGCAGACTATTCTTTTACCCAGTGCAAGAACGTATTTTGTGACACATTCAATCGTTCGGACGCTGTTCGTGAATTGATTTTCTTCTCCTGATACTCCCTTTTAACCTCTGCAAAATTCAGCGGTTTGGTTATTTTCGGTCTGCCGAACTTTACACCCCGGTTTCTTGCTTGTGTAATTCCCTCTGCCTGTCGGAGCAACATCATTTCCCGCTCATTCTGTGCGACGAATGATAATATCTGCAACATAACATCGCTGATAAACGTCCCTAACAAATCTCGATTGTTAGTCGTATCTAAAAGTGGCATATCAAGCACAATGATGTCAGCTTGTAACTCCTTAGTGATAACTTTCCATTGCTCCAAAATCTCCTTGTAGTCACGCCCTAATCGGTCAATAGACTTGACATACAGCCTGTCCCCCGCTTTCAACTTCTGCAATAGTAGCTTGTATTGCACCCGCTCAAAATCTTTGCCTGATAGCTTATCAATAAATATGTTGCCCTGTGTAACCCCTGCACTAATAAGCGCATGAACCTGCCTGTCGCTGTGCTGTTCTTTTGTTGATACCCTTGCATATCCGTGTGTTTTCATGAAAAACCCTCCTGTATAATTGATACAAATAATTATACAGGAGGGAGTCTGTTTTGGCTATATATTCAAATCTTCTCGTTGTCGCTTTATCATTTGTTCTATAATAGTTTGCGAAAATTACAGATGTAAATATTCACGCAAGCTATTCTGCAAAATGGCTGAATAATTAACACGCTCTTTCTCTGCTATTTCCTTTAGCCATGCAGGAATAGTCACATTAGTTTTGACTGCCTTATTGTCCATTTCGTTTTTGAAAATTTCGGGATATATGGTTATTGGTGATATGATATAGCCGGTTTGTGTTTTTTCATCAATAGTCAAATCTTCAACCTTATTTGATTGAGGTATCTCATCATTATCTTTTTCCATACCGTAAATGTGAAGATTTAAAACCTCTTTAGCCATGTTTTGGGCGTGTTCAAAATCATCACCACAAGAAATACAGCCGGGCAAATCGGGGAAATACACGCTAAAGCCGTTATCGTAAGGTTCAAAAATTGCATAGTAAGTTATTTTTCTCATTATAGACCTCCTAAATTATTTTAGCCCTGCTTGTTTTAATATCTGATTAAGAGTGCCGGGCGCAATATCTTTATTTCCATGAAATGGTACTGTAACCTTACCTTTTTTGATTGTGTGTTTAAGCTGTATATGCGAAGTGGCTTTACGCTCAATCTCATACCAACCATCATCACGCAGAATTTTTAAAATTTCTCTTGGTTTCATTGTCCCACCTCTTGCTTATATTATACGCCTAAATTATGCGTATGTCAAGTGTTTTTTATATTCAAATCTTCTTGCTGTCGCTTTATTAATCGTCCGATAACGGTTCCGTCAATCTTTGCGTTTTTCACTTGCTCATTCCAGTCTTTGTATTTTTCATCGGGCATAGCGAGCATATATTTAATTCCCATGCGCTGAACTTCTTTAATAAATTCTTGTCCTGCGTTGTCGTTGTCAACGCATAGAACGGCTTGCATATTGCCTTTGAAGACTTTTAATGTATGCTTAATTATATTCACTTTCAGCCCTGACATTGAAACCAAAATGCACTTGTCAAGGCTCTTTTTCTCGTGGTATAGCTTGAAATCAATAAAACTTAACAAGTCTACCGCACTTTCAAAGAATAGCGCATAATCAAATATATCATCATCTGAAAACCTAACATTAAAGCCATAACCGTATTTACTGCCAGATTTTATCCCTTTAAACCTTTTCTGTGTTATTCCCTGCAGCTCTGCCCCGACCCACGCCTTGTTTTCGTCATAAATGGGGAAAAACGCATTATTTGTCCGCACTTCTTGAAATAATAATTTATTTTTGACAAGAAAATCAAAAACGCCATATCCAATGTATCTCACCTTGTCCAAATAATTTCTGACTTTATCTTGATTATCGCATAAACAAACGCTTGACAAGTCGAACAACTTTACTTTTTCATTCGCAATCGGCGCAATATTCATTAATTCCAAAACAGCTTTTTTAAAATCCATGCCCATATATTTAACAAGATAATCAATGGCGTTCCCGTGTTCCTGCCGACTGTTCCAAACGTAAGCATTTTCGGTAAATACAAGGCTGTCATGCTCCTTATGCTTGTATCTATTCCCATTCTTGATAAGCGGAACACCTACGCTCAATAAATATCCTGCCAAATCCGCTTGTCGTGCCTGTTGTATGATTGATTTATTCATCGTTGCCCCCTATTTTTGCGAAAAGAATTTAATATTTTCCAAAATTTATTATTAGTATCTGATAATTCTGATACCGTTTTATGTCCGTCAATTATCGTTTCGGCAAGCTCGTTTTTATGAGTAGCGTTTATGCTTTCGGCTTGAATTTTTATAGTTTCTGTCAATTCTTCAATTTGCTTATCCTTAAATTTTAGTTGTTCTTGCAAAATAGAAAGATTTTCTTTTAATATATGAATAAGTTCACCGTCAAAATTAGCGTTTTCATTTGACGCTTTTTTGTCGTCAAATATTTTGACTGTTTCGGCTTTAAATTCCCTTTTTATCAATGTTTCACCGTCAAACGATACCATTAAAACACCCTTTTCTTTTGATATCAAATTCTTCAATTCATTTGACAGAGGCGGTTTTTTTATTCTGTAAAAAACCGCCTGTTTTGAAACGCCAATCTCTCGTGCTATCTGTAATATAGTTTTCATAATTAGTTTTCCAGTTCCTCACCTTTGATAACTTCTTTATGCTTTATATATTCTAAATCATTAAAGGATATTTGATATTCTTCCTCCTGCTCTGATAAAGCCAATACGACATTAGCCGGAAATTTCGAATATTTCCGATTATTACCCCATGACTTCCAGTAAATTTTATCATTTATGGCGTAAACATTGCTTGAACCAGACTTTAACACGGCTATAAACCCGTTCTCTTTTAAAATCTTAATATTTCGGGCGATTGTAGCTTGCCCCACGTCCAAAACTTCCTCTAAAACCCTGTACGAACACATCACGGCGTTAAAATCGTCCATTTGGTCGATTAAGAATAGCAAAATAGCGTGTGCCTTTGGATATTTCAGCGCAAGCCATATCAATTCCCGTGTGTGGTCGTTGTTGAACTGCGTCCAACGACTAAATGGACTGTTTTTCTCACGCTTTGCCCTCTCTAAATCCTTTTCGGATAACTTTTCTAATTGCTCTATCCTTTCAGCGAATGAAAATGACTGCTCATTAAATATGTTCTTATCTTCCGTTACAAGTATTGATTTCATAAAATACCCCCTATTATATTTGATAATATAATTATAATTGATGATAAAAATATTATCAAGATAAAGGATAAAAAGTTTACAAAAAAGATAAAATTGTTATCATTTATGACAACCGTGTTCCTTGTATTTATCACAAGCTATGATAAATATATTTATCATCAGCTATGATAAACAAGAAAAAAGAAAAAAGTCCGAAACATGGCATTTTACCAAGTGTTCCAGACTTTATACCCTATTTCCCCTCTTATATCTTCTATCCCCCACCACACCACAAGAACATGCGTTCAAAAAAATTCTGCGGGACAGCAAAAAAATGATTGTCTAACTTGGTCTTCGCATACTAATAGCTTCACGTCCCGAAACGTGCTCCTTCATGTGTTCAAGAGGATTAAACTTATCAAAATCTCTTTTTAAATCCCCGCCAAACATATTAACATATTCTTTTACAATTTCGAGGGAACTATGTCCTAAAATACTTTTCAATCTAAAAATATCACCACCACTTAAAATCCAGTTTTTGGCAAATGTGTGCCTAAATAGGTGTACACTTGTTTTCATTACGCCACGTGAATGGTTATATCTGTATATAGAAGTGGTTACTGAATGCTTGCTTAGTTGACCGCCGTATTGATTGCAGAACAAATAGTCCTCTGGCTCTCCTTGTCTGTACTTTAAGTATTCTAATAATGCTTTTGACAAAGTGTGTGAAAGTGGGATAATGTGCTGTTTTTTGTTTTTTACAGTCCTTAAATAGATTTCTTGATTTTCAAAGTCTATATCCCTAATTTTTATATTTACAAGCGTACTTAATCTATTGCCTGTGCCTAATAAGTAACAAACCATTACCCAGTTGCGATACTCTGAAAAACGACACTCTTTAATATTTGGTTTCTTTAATAGTCGCTCTAATTCATCAGACGAATAAGTTTCTTTTAGTTCCTTTTCACACTTAATCATTTTTATCTCGAAACGTTCCGTGTATCCTAATTTCATAAAACTATATAGCATTGTTCGTATATCTCGCAGATATGAGTTTATTGATATTGTTTTTATGCTTGGATTTCTTTTTTGTAAAAACTCTATAAAATCAAAGATAGTATCGTGGGTTATTTCGCTACACAAATTATCAGCAGGGTAAAGCTGAATGAAATTATTAAAAGACTTTTCATAGCTTGAAATTGTCCCCTCTGAAAGTTTTAGAATTTTCTTTTCCCTAATAAACCTATCAAACGCTTCCTGCAATGTTGGTTCTTCGTTGCTCTTGTCCATGTGAATAAGATTTTTCACAAAATCAGCTCCTTTGTTAATGTTATTTTTAAAGCAAGGCAGTTATTAAAAATGAGCAAGAGATTTACTAAAAATTTTTAATAAATCTCTTACTCAAAATCAAAAACAAGTTGTCCATATTTAAATATTATGTCGAAATTTAAAAAGGACAAACCCTTTGATAAACAAAGAATTTGTCCTTTCACTAATTTTTTTAGTGAAGAAAGCCCTGTAACCCGCATTAAATGCCGCTTTTCAGTCCCTTGCTCTACCGACTGAGCTACAGAGGCTTGCAAATCGTTTGTTTATCAGCGTTTCCACTTTTGAGCAAGGGATTTTTTGCATTATAGAGCAAGGGACCCCCTGTTTTTCGTTCGTAGGTGATTATATTATATTACTGATTATTTGTCAATACTTTTTTACAAATTACATTAAAAATTTTTACATATTGCTCTTTAAATTTTTTGAAATATTCTGTACTATGTTAATAAAATATTAAAATGGAGGTATATATGCCATTAATTGATATGCCAGCATATAGTTAAAGCAAACCAAGAAAGAGGCAGAGGCAGTTGCTCTATCCTGCTGAGCTACAAGCGCATATTTAGTATTTTTTGAAATCTTTCAAACCATGTGATGAAAAGGCTTTGAGCATTTTGTGTTTTTCTTGCTTTTTGTGGGAGCAACAGCTTTTTTACGTTTTAGAGCAACTGCTTTCACTTTTAAGCTACCCTTTTATTATAGTTTAAATAATATGTTGTGTCAAGAAATTTTTTCAAATAAAGTTCACAAATTTAGCTTTTAATTATTCGTAATATCTTGTATCATGATTATGTGAAATGGTTGTTCTGTGTGAAAGGGATAGATTATGAATAGAATAATAGGATATATTAAGTATATTGCTGATAATAAGTTTGTTGCTTTTATAATATTTGCAATCTATGTTATTTTATTTAATCTGTTCGCTTTTTTTAATCAAGTTCTACTGTTCGGCGGTGATGAGATGACTGTAGATATTATTGAATACGTCTATCCTCTAGCAGAATCTTCTTATCCACGCTTTGCTGCTTTGTTGGTTTCGTCTGGTAGCCCTAAACTTATTTTATATCTACTAAATATTAGCGTTCCTTTCTTGCTTGTTCTTGTAGCGACGTTCATTTCAGTAAAAATATGTGATAGTTATGATATTAAAAAACAGAAATTTGGAATTTTATCCTTGTTTTTCATCATCGGAATATATGCTTATTTGTTCTTTGTTTTGAATTTCTATAATGTAATGTATGATATTTCTGATAATTTTGGTATTGGTTTTTTCAAAAGTGGTATTATCTATTTTTTTCCTTTGACTATTGGAACATCTGTGTTATCAATAATATTTTCATTATGCGATACAAAGTTCGGGCGAGCGGTCACAGTTATTATTTTAATAGGGATATTCGACACTATAAGATATATTATTTCCCCATTTGTCGAGGGAACCACTGGGGGTTCTCATATATTAAACATTATTGGAATGATTGTGATAGGTGCTCTTTACTTTATCGTTGCGTTAATTGCTTTAATACCAAGTGCATTGCTTTTAATGATATTATATACATCAACAGTGGAATCAATTTTAGAGTATTTTGATTAAATATAAATTGTTATCCTTGAATAAATTTATCCCGAAGTTCATTAAGCGTTTGTTTTTGCTCCATTGAAAGATTATGAATAAAATCTTCTGAAATATTGTCAAGAAATTCGAATATGGCATTATTTGCGGCTTCTTTTGCTTCGGGGCTTTTGCCTTCAAGTATGCTCATGTAAACTTTAACTTGCTCGTCGTGTGGAAGTCTTTCAATTTCTGGATTTAGCCGGTCAAATTGAGTTTTATAACCATTATCGCCCCATGTTTGACGAGTGTCAAAAGAATGATTTTCACACATTTTAAGAAATGCTTTCAAGTTCAAATTATCTTGTTTCAATAATATATACTCTGCCTTATAACCGTTTGTGGCATTTTTCTTGTTTTCTCCAACGGCGTATGCCATGCGTAATAGTTGTTCTGATGACATTTTTTTGTAGTTCATGCGTTGTGCAATCAAATCTACTGTGTTATATTTGTGAGTAGCAAAATTAGGGTTAAAATTCTCAAATAGATACATAAGTCCTTGATTGCTAAACTTATCATTTATCAAAAGCCAATCAATAACATCTTCAATGCC